>Ga0247757_10000740_pt1 | contig 25535 bp, 27 predicted proteins | sample UWRJL126311R4_FD_180929 | JGI IMG/M metagenome (GOLD analysis project Ga0247757, IMG submission 180929) | Plant litter microbial communities from Arlington Agricultural Research Station in Wisconsin, United States - UWRJ-L126-311R-4 | ecosystem: Environmental > Terrestrial > Plant litter >...
ACCAATTTTGATATATCCTACCATTCACCTTACCGACCAAACACCTCTTTGGTCTTTGTCTCCGACTTCGTCCCCCTCCCTATCCTCTTTTTCATTTGGTCCTTATTTACTTGGATTTAGCTTACACTTAAATACATATATCCTGCTATTGAATCTACACGTAATGCGAGCTCAAGCCCTATACGTAGGAAAAGTTTCAAAGACAACAGAGTATTCAGGAATAGGAATGTAAACGCCAGATGGGAGGCGACTACGTTTATTCGAAGCATCGTTTCACTGAATGAAAGCGTTTTTCAGATACATGAGAGGAGAGGTCACCGTCTCTCATTGCTTACCGTAGCGAACAATCCCCACAGAGGTGATTTGATTGTAGCCAAACACACAATACAGCGCCAAAATAGTGCGAATGATACGATTCCCTGCTAGGCGTAAAATGCGAGGCCATGCACCCACGTGGTACAAGCCACAAACTAGGCCGCCAGCCTTCCCGTTGCACATCCTTCCCAAAGCCTCCAATCTTCGTATGTGACAGTAAAACACCTCTCCTGCGTGCCAATAAGATCTTCGCAATGACTACCCGATTCTATGGATTCTGGCATTACGGTAAATGTTATTACTAGAACAACCCTCTTTAGCTATTCTACGCATGGTGAAGATCGCCGCGTCATTAGGGCAGTACGCGAGTGTGGCGGTATTCTCGACCCGATATTATGTTGCCTAAACAAACTACCGACAGTGACATGCAAGGCATAGCGACCTGATCGTCGGGCTCGGCGTCGTGTTCCGGCCTTGGGTTTCGGAGATGCATAACATTGCGGTGGGCGAGAGACCGAGAAGTCGACGCTATTCGTGGCCACCCAACGGGCAATACGCGGTGGCTTGCTCCTAAGTCCGATATAGGAGTAAGCGCCACAGCGCGTAGTTGGTGGCCGAAAACGCATTGAAGGCATATAGTCTGGGCATCGCTTAAGAAAATGGAGAGTGGTGGAATAATATTTCCTTTTCAAAGAAAAATAATAGGTTTGTATTTACATTGTGCAGAGAGGAGCAAAAGAAAAGAAAGGGGCGCGCAACTATTGACAAGCGAAGCGAAGCAAAACGAGCGTCGCACCCTCAGCTCAAACCACAGAACAGTTAACTGAAAGACATATATACTTGAGAAGCTCATCAAAGTCCGTGCATATACTCTCCATATCCTTCTCGGGCCTTCTTGCTTTTCATCGACCACGACTAACCAGCTGAGGGGATGAAAGGCAAGTTGGATTCAAAAATTGGCGTCTACATGAGGACACCAGAAGCATCAAGAGCCGGAGGCCACCTCTTCTTCAACCCGGAGTCATCCTGAGGATAGACAGGTTTGTTTCTAAGATAGTTATCATAATTGGTGCAGGTATTGAACCACCTATGTGATTGTTAGAACCAGTTTATGTTTTCAGTGCAGCCACACATACTCAGTATTTGGAGCTGGCAGCTTAATTTCTTTCTGCCTCTCAAGGAATTGGACACTCAGGCCCATAGCAACGTGGAAAGCAATGTGGCAATGCATAAGCCAAGCTCCTGGGTTATCGGTTGGATAGGCGATGACGAGCCAACCTCCAGCAGGAAGCCATTGCACATCGCGACGTGGAGGGTTCGTAAAGCGCAGGCTGCTGAAGTGTGTTGCAACATCGAATTGGCCTGTACCAGTACCTAGACTATAAGCGTCGTGGCCGTGAAGGTGAATTGGGTGCGGAATCCCTGGAGCACCAACTGCCTGTTGGATAACCCAGTACGTCCACTTCCATCGATTAGCACCATATCTTAGAAGTGCAGTTCATCGGCTGACTTACGGCTGCAGACTGGGAGATGTTGACTAGATTATAATTGCGAGGAATGTTGTTATTCTTCTTGACAAGGTATTCTAGGGTGGGCTCTGCAGGGTCAATTCTATCGACATGATTAGCCTCTTAATGTAGAGGGTGGGTAAGGTCCACTGTTCTTACATCATACTTGTGCCGTTAATAGTCCAAAGCACGATGGACTGGTTGTTCGTTGCGACCGTTCGGTTGTCGAAAGCAACAGGCAGATTCTGGGCTTGAGTACGGAAGGTATCGCTGGGAACATTCTTCGCGATTTTGGGGGTTGTGACCGGGTCAAAACAAGTAGTAGGAGGATTAGGATTAGCCGCGCTTGTTGGATCCGCAACTGCCACATTGGAGTAGGTAAAGATAGATCGACCCTGGCCACCAGCGAAGCTGACACAAGGGTTGTGTGGATCAGCACGGAACCAGTAGTTTCCCGCTGTTTGGTTGGCGGTGAAGATTACATCATATCGTTGCCCTGAGATGCATTAACACTTGAGTGAATGGCAGGAAACTATATCGCATACCGATCGCAAGCACAAGGTAGTTGGCGGTGAAGGGAACAACTGCTGATGTAAGCCTGTGGTCAGAAACCGCTTTGCATAGGCATACCAGGCACAAAATCGTTGGCGATAACAGTGAATGGGTGCCCATCGAGTGATACACGAATGGCATTGTCGATGGATGGATTTACAAGACGAAGACGGTACTTCTTTCCAGACTGAATCTTGACGTTGTTATATTTTCCGGTCGAACCCTTTTTATTGGTGCCGTTAACGACGATATTGTCGGCGCTTGGGGGAGGTGCTGAAATGCTAAAAAGCTGGGCCCTGGCCAAAAATTAGTTTGTTAATGCGGGCGACCATGCTCTACATACCGTGCTGCAGCTTGATATGCAGTAAGGTAGTACCAGTCCTGGACAGTGTATGTGCCAAGATCTACATCATAGTTGGCCGTAGCAGGGCCATTGATGCTGTATAACGTCAGCTAAGATCTCTGTAAAGCGTACATCTGGGCTTACATAAATGTACCGACGGTACCATCGCCGTATTGGGCACTGAAGTGAGAATGATACCATGTCGTACCGTACTCTGTTGCCTGGAAGCGATATGTCTTCGCATCACCAGGTGCCAAGGCACATTCAGTGACACCGTTCACCTAGGAAGAGTTTAGCTTGTGAAAATACACCAAATGAGGAGGAGACAACTCACGCCGTCTTGAGTATTTGAGTTAAGTTGTCGTAAGCCGTGCCAATGGATAGAGGTGCCATTGTGCTGCATCTTGTTGCGAATAGTAATCTCGAAAATATCACCTTTGGCCTATGTTAGACATAGACATTCCAGCAACGAGTTAACTTACCCCAGTTTCCAATGATAGTCGGGCCAGGCATCTGGTTGTTGAAGAGAAGGCAAGTCCTCGGCGCCGCACCATCAGGGTTGCAGGTGGTATTCGTGATACTCAAATCGTATCTCACAATACGTCCTGTATTAGGCCACGATCTGTACATATCGGTGTTGGCATCGAAGCCAGGACTCCAGCAGTTGCGGCTGTTAGGTCCATGAACACATGGACTTTGCTTTTTGGCGAGCGCTGGAGCGAGATCAAAGCGCTCAGCTCGAAGTGGTGTGCCTAAAGCAAAGGGCGATAGCCCAAGAAGAGCGGCCCCAAAGGCGAATATGGCCTTCATGCTGAACAATTGCACGACAAGTTATTGAAGAAGACAGGCAAATGTCAAGGTAAGAAAGAACCTAAGAGTCTTAGCTAGACTAGAAGGCTGGTTTGAGATGTGAAGGATAGGAAGGGGCATTTATATGTCTGTTTTGGAGTACCTGTGCTCGTCGTCTCGGTTGCATTAGGCAAACCTTGGATGACACCCTGGTCTCTCGAAGGCAAATAGCCTTCTGGTGAACTACTTGCCGCCGACTCGGCCCACGAAGCCTCATGGCTGGGGGTGTCCGCAAATACGAATAGATGGGCCTTTGGAGTGGCCCCTTCACATCTTGTGGGGGTCATGAGACAACTTCAAGTGCCGGAGCGTAGCATCCAGGCGGAAAGGCTTGCAGGAGTCAGCCTCTCCACGCGCTATTGAATGCAGTTTCTTATGCAGTGAGCAGTGTCCAGGACTTCTGAATACCATGAAGATGGGTGGCATGGGAATCTGACTGGTTAGAGCATTCCACCATTGTAGAGAACGGGATGAGATGATAACTTGAAGCTTAGAATCTTGTTGAAATCAATAGCCGTTCGTTCCGGAGGGTACGAAGTTAGACTTCCATTGCATGCTAAGTCCGTGACATCTCAAGGCAGACGGTTTCCTAAAAATATGCATGAAAAGACTGAAACACCTTATAGGTTGGTGAGTAGTGTACCTTGCAGAAGGAGGATTATTCTTACCTCTGGGAACGGACTAGCGTGAACCTTTACGAGAGGTCTCATCTGCCGATACAGAAAAGGAAACAGCCATACCAATACGCCGCAAGACGATAGACCAGAGTATCATCGGAGTGCACTTGGAAACAACCCTCAGGGCTTTGGGGCGTGGTGGCTCTAGCCGAGTAACGAATCATGCTCCCACGCAAAATAGCGAGGTGTGGCCCCTCCCAGACCGCTCAATTCTCAGATGGGGGGTTAAGCGCCTGGCTCAAATGCCAGGGGGGCTTCCAGCACGGTCGTCCAACGTAGCGGAATGTGTAGTATACGGTTAACGTGGTATTTAAGGGTGGACCAGGCGCTTGGAGCATGGCTCGAGACTTACTAGGCAGCTGTTGAGATGGCCTAAAACATATCATTGAGTATAATTGGCAACTGAAAAGCAAAGTAATCCAAAAGTTCATCCGCATCACAAAACAGATGACAAGCTCGGTCTCCTGATTGCTTAGTATTTCCATTGAAACTGCTCGCATTTCGCAATTCTGATTATTTTTGAGTTTGCCGGAGATTGCCGGAGACCAGAGAGAGCTCAACAGGCATATGGGAAGCTCAGCTTACAGGGAAGCGGAGGCGGAAGTGGAACTGACCGCGTGTTCAAACTCCACGGGACAGTGTTTTCGGTGAACCCGGCCCACTGCGGGCCCTAACATCGGCGAAGATATGCCTCACGGCGCATTCGCCGTGGTAACGTGGATCCTCAGCCCGAGTGATCGCACGGGATGCCACGTGCGTTTGTACAATATGTAGTCCGGCCTGGGCCGAAATTTCGGACGCCAATCAGAGGCTCTAGGAACTGCCCGTACATCCTCAGGGGAGTGGTGCTAGGATAAGGCACAGCTCGTGGAACATACAACGGACAGAGTGACCTGGATGGCGGTGAATACGACCCAGGCTCCATCATCAGATTTAGGTGTTTGTCTGTGCGCATACGAGAAGGCTGTACCGACCCCAAGGCGATGTGAAAGGCGTAGTGCTTGTCCATGGTGGATGTCATGGCTTGGTCCCGTTCAAGGTGCCTCAGGGCTGTTGCTGTCGGTCTGGAAACAGCCGCGATTGGCTCTGCTAGTGACGTAATAGTCGTACCCACTTCATACGGGGGAAGCTTTGATGTTGGCTGAAGGAGTAGGGGTGGAGACGATGAAAGCTAGCGCATTTGCGAGATGGGGGCTTAGCCGAGTCCAAAGCGGCCCGAGGCTTCAGCATGGCTTATCTTACGCGGTGCGTCAACTGACGCCCTCCAGCCACATGGATCTGGACCCTGCTTTGTCGACGAGGAAGGGGTAGCTCCGGCCCAGATGCAGTCTTCAATACAAGCCGCGGAGCTTACAGCTCTTATCGAGGCATCAAGGGTTGTGCCGTCATGTGTAGAACGCTGGCCAAGGATGGCTGAATCTTTTCCGTGTCACCACAACCATCTCTTCCCTGGTGTAGGTGGTGTCGCGTGTTGCGCGCATTCAGACAGAGAACCCGAATCGACGGGGCTGGCCGTGGACGCCATTCTCGTATGGCCTATATGGCGTCCAGGGCAAGCTAGGTCCTGGCCTCGCAATGTCTTGCCATGGTCCATGGAGGTGAAGGAGTTTCGGTTCCAAGGCTGTGGTTCGGCATGGCAACTGCAGTCAAACGCAGTTCTGGAAGCGAGAAGCATCCTGGTCGATCCACGCAACTGGTCACTGCGGATGATCGTTGCCCTACGGAGCTGCCGCCGGCCTTGCTTTCGATAGTCTTATGCGAGTATAGCGGGCGGTATCGGGACGACCCTCGTGTGTATGGGAAGCTTCGGCTCGCCTAGCCAGGTGAAGGATTCACGTTTGACTGAGCAAAGTGATCCCACGCTGCCGCTTCCAGCGTAGTTACGGCCGCAAATTCTTTGCTGCTTTGGCTTATCACTCACGCAGGGGTTGAAGCATCTGTTGTGCAGCATGGGCAGAATCCAGGATCCGGGCGATCCGGCTCACTACGGCAAGCTGATCATAATGTCAGCAGTTATTGAAACGGCCACATTGGGGCCAGGGACGGAGTATGTCTACGCCCATTTGGAAGAACAGGTGCTGTAGGCGCCGCAACCTTGCCAGACTTCTAGAAGCAAAGCCTGAAACGCTGTGTACACCCTGCAACATACAGTTGAACATTCTGTTGGAAGCCCACATAACTGCTGTGGTGACGCTTCCGTTGACTACTGACTGGAATAATGAATCATAACCGGTCCCGAACGGCGCCGGACCCGACATAGAAGTACAGTTTGGTAGTGCCAAGCGTGTGTCTTCTACTCTCAGCCATGTCTACGTGTTCATCCGCAATAATGGTGCCTGGCATTGCACTGAACCGTTCGAATGCGACTGTGGAACCCGCCACAAGGCCTCGCCGTCCGCGCATGGACACAACTGGCCTGCCACTACGCTTCACAGGCCCGAAATGCCGAATCTCTCTGGTTGATAACGTGGCGAGTCAGTGGTCCTATGGAACGCTCAAGGTGGTGTCCTAAGCCGTGCCGCCTGCCTCTCGTATCCCAACTTCTCATGCAGGAACTTGCAGGCGATGCATGAATACGTGCGATCGGTCTTCGTTCTGCCGTGCTACAGAATTGCATACTGTAATCCAGCGGACGGAAATCTTTCCCAATCCTTCAGCAAGGAGCCACAATGTAGTACTAAGGACAGTCAGAGCGGCTAGATTGCCATGATTGAGAGAATCTGCCTAGCCGGGAGGCGACACCCGATGCATGCGCTTCCATTCTCGATGCGGCCGATGGAGTACGGTGGTCACAGTCCGGGGGTAATCAACAGATAGGGGGGCCTGCCAGCAGAGGAGACTTTTCAACTTCGTTGACGAACATGCTCGGGGTGAAATGGAGGAAAACGAACCAGCCGGTGCAGCGCGCTTCATATAGTATTGTTATGCCCTACAAACATTCTCAAATATGCTCCCCATCGGCTCCGTAGGGAGCAGATCCGACCGTCAAATTGAGTGAATACGAGAATGGCCAAGTACATCCGCTTGTGGGGAAAGATGACTTGTACACAGTCAAGTGAGCCGATCCTCGTAATGCACGTAGAGCTGCAATAGCCTTACCAAAGTAGACGAAGCTATATTGCCTCCACACCAACCTCGCAGTGTTTGCAGAGGTGTGGGGAGATGTTTAACGAGACGCTGCAGTCATGGTTACAACCAGGCCCTTGAAGACTTCGCCCCGGTAGCTCGGCGATCATCCGATGTTCCAAATGCGGCATAGCTCTTACGAACGGTCAAGACGTGAGTAAAAGAAATCCTTTATCTTATCCTAATTAACCGTTTAGCAGGTCTTACTTCCGATGGGCTCGTATTATTGAACACAGCAGCAGCGATCTTACTTTATAGTGCGAAGTATCCATAAATGACACCCTCTAATGTATATAGGTCCCTATGGATCCAGATATCGTGTCACAGTCCTACTCCCGTGGATGCGACCTTCCCGATGTTTTTAAGACCACAAGTCGACTGGGATTCTGTCTATGAATGGTTTTGTAATAAATACGTGCTTTGGACGGTTCTTAGCGTAGCCATCACTGAACTGTACTGTAAACCTAACATCTGTGAAGCGTAATGCTGCTTCCAGAACTTGTGTGCTTCAACGAGGACACTTGGAGAATGCCAAGCCACGGCCGATAAGCGGGGTTAATCTATCAAGCACGAAGCAATTGTTTCGTATTTGTACATTTAGCCAATAGCGCAGCCCAAACGCAGCGCTCAGCCTCAAAGGATTACATACAGTTGGCCTTATGCCAGGCAGCAACATCAACCTGAACCTTTTGAAATACGTGTGAGAATCACAAATGATACACTGATCAAGTTTCGAGAGCAGTGTGACCGTTACCCCTTTCAAACACTTTCAGTATGACGCGTACCAGAGTAAGCAGTAGGCTTCCGTACAAGTCCCATCCTCTTTACCTTTTGAGGCGCGGAACCCTCATTGTATCAATTATCGGTATTGTTCTCAATGCCTTAGCTTTGGTAGCGTTGTCAGCAAGTGGAAATACCTATCGCATCCCAATCTTCGTTTTCTCTGCTTTCTTATTGCTGGCATCCGTGGCCTTCATATCGCACGACCTAATTACTTACGCCGCTCGGGAAGCTGTCAAGAACATTGTATCAGCCACCAGTTCAGACGGAGAACCGCAGGCCGAGATCCAACGGGCGGAAAAACCGAAATGGCCATCTAAGCGATTGGTGATAGGGGATTTGATCCTCGCCATTACTCTCCAATGGCTGTTCTGGATTGCCTTCTTCACAATCATCTCCACATCCTATGGGTTTTATAGTGGGGGTTCTGAAACACTTGAAGCCTGTGAGTTACTTTACTTTACATCTCAGTGTCTATCTTTCCAGTACTATGATATTGTGCCCATACTGATGAGTGCCCCCACAATTCAGATGCGAACTTGGCAAACTTCCTCGCCAGCATTTTCCACGCTGCTGCTTTCTGGAAAGAAATAATCGCAAGGAAAAGGGCAGCCTGGGAATACGATCTCGAGACTAGACCATGTCGGAATTGTGGCCAGACGGATGAGATATTCGTTGGTGATTCTGCTGCGCCGATAGATGATACGCCGCCGATCGACGTCGAAGCTGGACCTTCTGGAACATCGCTCTTTGGCCGATTCGGCAGAAGCAAGATTACACTCCCAAAGTGGGCAAAGGCTTCCAAGGTAAATGCTTCCAGGGATACCCAGGAAACGGGTTTCAGTCACGAGTCAGCAGGTGCTACAAGTGGCGAAGCCTTGTTAGTTACGCCTGAAGAAAGCGCGACAGAAGGGATCGGTCCTGCTGGCGCATATGGCACCATGTCTCAGAGTGTAGAGAGTCTGAATAGTGTGCCGGAGACTATTGTGAAGAAGAAGGATAAAGGGAAGAAGAGATATGTTGATGTTGAGTAAGCCTGGGAGCCTAGTGGTTATAACTGTACTTGCAGACTATGCAGATACGTCCTTGTACTTAACAAACCTCTGAGATTTTTTCTTTGTACGATCTTCGAATTATTACTAAGAAAACCTTCCTCGTTGTACTTGAGACGAAAGATTTGCTTGTGGAATTATACAATCAACAATTCGTATGATGCTCACCCAATGTCTGTAGAAATGGTACTTGGGGGGATGGAACGGTTGTTCACGAAACGTGAATAGGGCTTTGGCTGGTTAGAGGATGCAGAGTAAAGCTATTGTTCACTACTATCAATCACTGTCAGACCCTTTGGTATACCTTTGAATACCACTCAGGTATTCTCGAAGCCTTTCATAAGATGTTGCAGTTATTAAACTTTGCCAGTGAATTGGAGGGTGACATGTAAGCCGGACCATCGAAAATAGCCAATCAATTCACAGACTATGTCCGACCTTGTAGTGTGGCGAGAAGGCTGGCACATGACCCGGACCTGCGTACACTTAAATGAATCCTTCTCAAGCTACGGGTAGGCAGGGAATGGGAATGCGCGAGACACACTGTCTACGAGCACAAAACAAACTGAGCGAATGGCTTGCGGTCATCATCAGAAGATTTGTCAAGCCATAGAATGTATGCTGGAAGCTGAGATCAACCATGGGTTCGTAGTGCTTGATCATGAGCTTGATGTCTACGCGTACCTGGAGTGTCTCTCGCTGTTACCGAGAACCATAAACGATGAGCCAGCTTCAATGGCCCCTGCCTACTTAGCTTTTGTACGCGGCTGAAGGGTGTACCCGAACAAGCCAGCTGAACTCCACGCCGATCTTGCCATATCAGGAACCAATGTGCGAGCACGTGATCCAACTCCAATCATTCCTATCAAAGCAACGTAGCGTAGACCCCACACGAGGCTCAGCTTGTGCGGCTACTCCGAAACACTCCAGTGTAGGGGATCGTATACAAAATGCGTGCCTACGTTTCGCTTTTTTCGTAAACGGAGATTTGAGGTTAAGCCTTCGCATTTCGTTCGCTTGCATCTTGCACCATTGTCATGTAATGGTGGGCGTCCCAAGAAGCACAGGTGAGCGTGTGAGTCACTGAAATTGGACAGGGGATAATAGAAGTTCTTAGGTTGCCTTATTTGTCGGAAGCGGAAGATCAAGGCAGGCGACGCGTGGACTTCTCCAGATGACCCGCCAATCTGACATATCATCTTAGTGCGATGAAACATGGCCAAATTGCATCAGCTGCCAGAAAAACGGCAAACTTTGCCCCGGCCCACCTTCAAGGCATACTTTCAGGAGTTCCAGTAGCAACAAATCAGCCAGCTGTTCCGTGGAGCTCAACTGCGCTTCAGACGATCGCCAGTGTATTGATTCACCCGCTGGAAGGGAAATCACATTTAAAAAACGGCTTACTAAAGTCGGAGAGACAAGATCTGAAAACGGCGCGGTCATTCTCAAGTTTAGAATGTCCGATGTGCAATCCACAGAGGAAATATTGCGAAGTCCACGTTCAAATACTGGCTTACCACATCCGATATTGCGAAAACCGCCATCTCCATCCTGGCAACAAAAATTAGCGCAATCATTGGTCGAAGCAATAATGTTAGGAGACGTGGGCTATAGTCTTGCAGATTTTGGTTCCTTTGTCCATGAAATCCCGAAGAGGATAGGACAAAATATTGCTTTAGACGCCGCGGTGGCCTGTCTTGTTCACGCGCAATCATCACACCTCCACAACAAGGGCCAATTGGAGGTTGATTGCCCAAAGTTATATCTGCCCGCAGTTCAAGCACTGCAAATTTGTTTAGGCGATCCCAAGCATAGTATGTCAGCAAACACTCTGTGCGCTTCTGTACTATTGGGACTTGTCGAAGTTAGACATGCTTTCTTGTGATTGGACTCCAAACTGATGTATACAGGTATTGGCTGGACCGCGGATGAACAATCGTTTCCTAGCACATGTTGGTGGTGCAGGGCGTTTGCTGGAGATCAGAGGGCCGTTGAACTGTCAAGATTTTTTCTCGAAGGATATGCTGTATTTTAGCCGAGGTGGAGTTGTAAGTCAAGACTTCAAATGATGCGTACACTTTAGCCAATCTAGACACTTATGGTACATAGATAATTACTTCAATTTTTAAACAAGAGTCATGCTTCCTGACTTTACCATCATGGCGCGATATCGCCTTTGATGTAATGGGTCTCGATGCTGACGATTGCGCTTACACGGGAGTTCTGCAATGCATGGCCAGCTTTTCCGCATTACTAACCGACTTTAAAGGCTTGGAACAGTATAACCCATTGGGGAACGCTCCAGATTTTACGTACATGGACGATCTCATCTCGGAAAACCCAGGAAACCATACATCATCACACTTCTCGCCCACCACCTCCGGTCTCAACCTCAATTCCAAACAGAGCTTCTATTACCCGGCCAACTTACTCACCATACACTCTGTTGAAAACAGCGCTCATATCGTCCTCAATGAACTATATGCACTCAAAGACTCCCTCAGTATCCCGGGCGCTTTCCTTACATCCAACCTCTCCTCTGGAAGATCTGCAGTCGAGCTTCCATCCCTCTTCTCTCACAACCCACTTTCCACGTCCTATCATTTCGCTCATTGGCGTCGTACAGCAGTATACATCAACTATTGGATGCTCACCATCCTCATCAATAGATGTCTCCTAAAGGTTATGCCTCTCTGGAATCCCGCCGCGTACATCCTCGATGCCGAGTGTCGCAGCCTTGCCCTGGAGATCTGTAAGACGTGGGAGGATAGTTGGGCACGCCGACCGATGGGTGTCTTGCATGTTAACAAGAGCTTTGTAGTTGCATATGACTTTTGCGACGAGGAGGTCAAGTTGTGGATATTGAAGTGCTTGAATGAATTGTTGTCAGAGCAGGGGGTGACGGATTGGAAATGGAATGAAGGGCTTGTGAAGATGATGAGCCGAAAGCTAGCGGGAGAAGGCGAGCCGTTGATGTTTTCGGACGTTACATAGGCAGATGGTAGCAGGACAAAGAGTGTAGCTACTTGTGTCTTTTGGATAGTGCCAATGATTGATAACGGAGCTAAAGCACGAAACAGACCGAGTAATATCAGTGTACTGCTCTAATTTCCTACTTAACTGCGCGCCTCCGGCTCTTCTTCGTTACCCTCACTCTTGCGCTCTACTAGCTCAATCTCTTCTTCTACCGCACTTTCCACATGTATACCCCGGGCGACAACATTTCCTTCTATATCTACATCTTTGAAAGTCCAATGAAAAATATGGCCAGTAAGCATCACTGCGAGTGCTAAGCCACCATAAACCCATACTAAGTGCGGATCTTTCGCACTTGGTGCCACCAATATCCCCAATGCACTCCCTGCTGCAGAAGTCAGCAGGAAAAGCGACATGATGAAGCTCTTCATGCTCTCTGGTGCCATTGCATACGCAAGTTCCAGACCTGTAATGCTAGCTAGAATCTCGCTCACGGCAATGAGGATGTACGCTGGGGTCTGCCAAGCGACATGCACTGCATTGGGTTTGTATTTGTCTGTTCCGATTTTTCCTGCATCACAATTCGACGGACTGGAGTAACATGGCGGCGAGGCATATATTTGAGACTGGAGAATGGCGGCGTAAACCATGGCGAGGGAAGCGACCGCAAAACCCCAGGTGATGCGCGTTATGGGGTTGAGTGGGAAGTGGAGGCGTGAGCGGACAAACGGATAAATTATGCGATCTACTATAGGAATGAGGATTATCAGTGTAATAGGGTCGATGTTAGGAAGGATGTCGTTGGGAAGACCATGAAGCTCCATTTGACCGGCTAAGAGGCGTTAGTCTGCATGTAATCATCTTTATATGGGTAACTCACCTTGTGAAACAAAATTGTTCATCATTTGGGAGAAAGTAACCCAGTAGATTGGGAAAAACAGGCAGACCTTGCCTGCTAAAAGAGCTGTTTTCAGCTCGTCGACGAATTCGTCGCTCCAAACAATGTGATATTTCTTCTTCCCAGGCTGCTGTAAAGATGGCTTTGCGGCATCAAGATCAAAACTATTTTTTGAGGCAATCCACAAGGCCTTGAAACAATTCCCAATTATCTCTCCTTGAGGTGGCTTGATTATATATCTCTTCTTACCAGAAACCAATATGATGAAACCTATTCCAAACATAAGTAACGGGAGTAAGTAAGCGCTCCAGAAGCCAATCTTTTGTTCGAGTGTCGTTGTTGCAATCGCGGATATTGATCCGATATTGATACTCATGTAAAATACCATGTATACGCGTTGCACGGTGACTCCAGGGTCAACGATGACACGCTTGCCGTTCTCTAGGTGCCTGATGAAGGGTTTAGTAGTCTGAACCTGTTCCGCAATCAATGGGCCGACATTTGATTTGATGCCCCCAGTTCCAATCCCAATAATAAACATGGCTACAATCAGACCAGGCAGCGCACCACCATGCTCAATAGAAAAAGGCAGACTCGTGATGAATAGCAAGAATATTCCAAACATATACACAACAGAGAAATACTTAATAGTCAAGTATTTCCCTAAATACTGATCTGCAACGACTGCACCCATTATAGGCGTGATATAGCACCAAAACTGGAAGAAATTCGACAGGGCAGTCGCGCCGGATTGCTTGAGACCGAGAGCCCCAGGAAGTCCATTGGGATCTTTATATTTGTTCGCCATGTAATTTTGAAAGGGGCCCGAAAGGCCGTAATATGCAAACCGTTCACATAGTTCAACGATGGCGACAAGAAAGGCGCCCCATGGAAGCTTGTCAGAGACTTTGGGCAGGGTGGCAAAGTCTTCTGGGGTTGGTGATTCATAGTCTTGACCTTTAGAAGATAGCCCCCTGGTATGGCTGTTTTCGTTGTCACGCGCTGTCAAAGATCTGTCTTCTTATCAGTTTGTGACCAATAAACTCAGGGTGTCATTGCAGTCACTTGCTACGCTAGTCACAGTCACATATACTAGATATTGGCGCTTCTGGCTTTCGAAAAATTGTATTGGAAGATAAGAAGTAATGAGAAAAATAACTCACAATGACCCATTCTCAATATCCTCTCCTTGAGCCGTCCGCTCTGCGCTTGTATCCTCGTTCTGCGCAACAGACGTGTACGCACCTCGATCTTCCCTCTCCGATGATAGCCATGCGGAGGGCATTTTTGCAGATCCTAGAGTCTGCCTTGATCGCTACCTCATGTAGCCTGATGATTCTGAAGCGCTTTGCATTATCCGCAATCAAAAAGGCATGCCTTGGTGCTTATCGTTGCACTTTTTTTGGGCAGACAGTGTGGAAAAAGGAGCGCGTCTTGGACGGTGAATGAACAGTGATCTAATACGCTTCCTCTTTGGGTCCTTTTCACTGCTTGGTAGACGCACAAAGTGTTCTTCAATCGACGTGGTATGGCGTTGAAGACACGGTGCCAACGGGAAGCGAGATCGCCCGTGCCTCGCGCGATTCCGGATTTGTATCCGAATAAGCGCCACAATGTGGCGTGGCAATGTCTCGCGAGCAGCCGCCGATCGCACAGACTCAAAGGCCTTGCAGTGCTGAAATTCTCACTAAGAGATCCCAGCATTAAGTGAGGCTCCCAAGCAGACACTCCCACAAGCAAAAATAATATTCGATGCTTGCGCTAACGGTACAACCCTATCGATAATCTAGTAATACACTAAGAGTAAGAAATGACCTTGCATAAGCTTGGAAGAGCAATAAATCGTCGAACCGAAAGTCTGAAAGATGACTTTCACCAGTGCCGGATGTGAAAACTCATAATACCCGGCAAATCATCTCCGGACCCCCCCATCGACAAAGCTTCGAGGCATAACCGGCGGCTTCCCAGCTGCTGAAGAGACACTGGGGTCTGAGGACACAATGCTTGACCTGTCTCGCTGGAAATATACCGAGAACAGCCCAGTCTCACTTCCTCCTGGTAATTGTGTGGCGGCGCTGTCTTTCCTAGCTCCTCCTACTTCATGCTGACTTTCCAGGTCTCTGCCGATCTCTACAACGCTTTGCGTATCCTGAGCGTCTCTCAGCGACTCGGCATTCTCGTCAACGCTCGCTGATCGGATCTTCAGATGATCCCATAGCCCATTTCTTGTCCGTCTCTGTTGCACGGTTTGCCCATTCCTCATTTCAGTCTCCAACATTGTTAATTCTGACTGCCTGTTCTTTTTTCGTTCCTTGCGATTCCTGTGCCGTCTTCTGAAATCCAGAAAGCACATACTGCATCCAAGTAAGGCCAGCAGGACAACAACGATGATACCGATAATGATTCCAATCATGGCATCTTTTGGGAGCCCTTGTGGCGTGTCTGCATCGCCGGATGCCGAATCTGTCGGTTGAGCAGCACCGGGTGGGGGGGAGATCGCATTTGTGATTGATGAGGTCATTATTGGCGATGGAGTAGACATTGCTAGGGTGGTGGATGTGGCTGTGCTTGGAAACATGACTGTTTTCGCATCTTGCGGAGGTTGAGTACCGGAGACAGTCGCCTGTAAAGACGGAAGGGTTATGTCGGCTGCAAGTAGTGGTAGATTTAGAGTTTGGGCGTCGGACCGTTGGATTAATAGGGAGGCGTGGGCGTCTACGTGTTTCATATTTGTACCGTTCAATCACGAAAGGCGAGCTGGGGAGCAAGGTGGGGAAGCGGCGATCCCAACATTATTGTACAATATTATGTGAAGTAAGAAAGGATTCCTTGCATAGATCGTCATCCAGGCGCATGTTGTGGGTAACACCAGGTTATTCCCAATGCTTCCATGTTTGCCGTGGTAGGATGGTAGGATTGGAAGGGGAGGAAAGTCGATAAGCTTGCAGCGGCGATCAATACTTCAATATGTTGGTAAAGTGGGACTGACGAGTAGTCATCACGTATGGTCGTTAAGAATTACTGTAGACAATCTGAAGAACTTTAGCCCAAGTAACTGGTGGCACACAAAGGAGCGGCACAAGCATGGGTGCGGGGCGGCATACGTAGTGCCACGAAACACCTACCCGAAAGGCACTCGTCGGAGCGGCAAAGCGAAGCCCTGGTCCATGCATGCTGCAGTCCAATCCATCACCTTATTATGTTCGGGTTATACTTTGACATCATGCCTGCTTAGATCCAGAAGGTGGATGATCCAAGCCACTCCCGCGCCCCAGATAAATTCTACGAACGGAGATCGTCCTGCCGCCCAACGCTAATATAAGGTGGTTGCTTACGACGCATCGAGGAAGTGTCTTATAGTTGCTTCCCCGCAAAGAAACCATCCAGCTGTTTTTCCACCTCTCGCACCCCTACCCCATTCGCCAAACTCGTCCGGATCCACCCGGGTAGCTTAGCCTGAATACGCGGGGCAGTATATCGTGAATCGAGCATGAGAATGGCGGCGTAGTCTTCCCGATGTCGAATTGCTCGTCCAATGCTTTGGTTCACAGTGCGCATGCAGGCGTTTTCATAGAAGTCGCGCGCCGCAGCTTTACCATCATGCGCCTGTCCAGATTGTTTTGAGGATAAATATTGCATTTTTGCTTTCCATTCCGCAGAGTGAGGATTCGGGAATGGTAACCCAACGACGATAACTGCACGTCCGAGAGCGTCGCTGAAGTTAATTCCTTCTGACAACTTCCCGCCTATGACGGCAAGCAACAACGCTCCGCGGCCGTTGCCCGAAGCAACGGCGGCGCTATAGGCATTTAATACCGAGCCAGATATGTCTTCCGCTGCAGATAGTGCATGCTGCGACCCGGATGGTTGACCGCGTTGTTCTTGAAATACAGGCTTAATCCCAAGAAGAAGGTCCCAAAAGGAGGGCGACTCCGATGGTGGCTTGGGGTGTAGGCGCTTCCAAGCGGAGGTACAGCTGTCAAGATAAGAGTAACTCGGAAAGAAGACGACGACACCATCAGGCACATGCTGGATAGCGCTCAGAATGGCATGCGCGAGGTCGATCATCTGAAAATGCGGTCAGCACCTCCCTAATATGGCAAGTATTAGGCCTACCATCTGCTCCGAATTCCGCTTCTCGAAAGTGAAATTGAACTCTGAACCTCGGGAAGTCTGAACAACGGGAAGTGCAAGAAGATTCGAGGGTGCTATGACATGGCCGCACGATAACGTTGTGATTTTCGTACGATCAAGATACGATAGCAAATGCTGTTCGTAGTCGCTCATCTAGAGCCCGATTAGCCAACCATCCTGAACCCTTCTTTCCAACGGTGATCAACATACCGGGGACATGGTGCCTCCCGCTAGGATGACGGCTCGTGCATCCTCGACGATATCTTTGAAATGGAATGTCGGATCAAGGAGCATGTATTTTAGACTCACGCCGGCTTCAGCTTCGTGCGAGTAGAAGAAGCGACCCTCATCTGAAGGATTCATTAAAGCCAGAAGGAAGGCTTGAACCTGTGTTAATGCAGGCACAGTCTGTTTAGGGTTCTGCTTCGCAGTGTTACTGGAGTCTCTTGTTTGAGATTGGACTGCATATGTCGTGTAGCCGTCCACTTTCCGCGGTAATCGGCTCCCTTGAAGGTAGACGTTGAGTTTGTGTACGTTGATTTGATCAAGGCCTTTACCCGACAAGAGTGCACTAATATCAACCATGCCGTCCGCGGCCTTTGAATCAACGGCATTTGACTGTAGGTATGTTATGATGGCATTTATCATACGAAGTATCTGCGCGACGTAAACCCGATTCTTGCCTTTAAGCTTGTTGCGGAACTTTTGTAGGTAGACAGTGAGTTGAGTGCGCGCTTCTTGCACCTGGTGAAGACTGATGGAGACAGAGGCCAAGCCGGCTATGGCATCCATCAGATTGTGTGCTTCATCAATGATGACGATGTGATCTTTTAATGATAGGTCCAATGCCTCTCGCGCTGCTTTTTGAAGCAACAAAGGATATGGAAGGGTAACAATCTGCCAAAATTAACCTCAGTGTGTACTATGGTTGTCGAAGTCGACTTACTTCGCAATGCTTGGCTGCAGGGCGCGCAGCGTAGTATGGGCATATACCTAGCTTTTTACCAAGCGCGCCTAAATCTTCGATGTCTCTGATCTTTGCCAATGCATGATCACGGAACTCATTCACTAACGCCTCGTTCTCCTTCTTGGGTAAGAAAGGACACCTACAGTCGGCAGAAGTGCGTGGCTGCTGCAGCTCTATGCATCGTTCGTTGATGGCGGTAGCGCTTCGGAGTTTATTAACCTGTGGGTTGATGCAAAGATTCTTCCGTGAGCCTAGAGTAAGATACTTCACATCATCTACGAAGACATCATCGACTGATTCCGAGGAGATGTCGGGAGCTATGGCTGGAGGAAGTCTGACACGTCTAAGCTCGCTTGCAAATTGCGAGAGCTGGGAATGTGTCCTAGAGCAAAAAAATATCTTTGTTTCGTCGGCAATGTCAATCTTGTCTTCGGTACGCTTCACAGAATAGCCCAACTGCTCCATCAGTGCTTGATTTTCAGCAGATAAGCCAGATTCATTAGCTGCGTGAGATGGTCGATGTTTAGCAGCATCCTCGTCGCTCTCATAGTCATCCAGAACAAATTGCATTTCAGCTGGTTCGTCAGTGGCATCGGTTGTTGCAACCCTCTGGCGCTTGGGAAGCGGCTCCCCATTCACGTAACGATCCTTAGCCTTTTTTTCTTGGGCCTTGATCTTCGCGATGCGGCTGTCAAGTTCTTGTTTCCGTGCCAGGGCGGCATGCTTTTTTTGTTTGCGAGCGTGTTCTACGATCCAAGCAGGCTCTTCACTATCAACAGTATCTACGGCAAAGCCGTCCTCAAAAACCCGCCTCTTGTGATGCCGCAGCCAGGTCAGGGAGGCACAGATGAGACTCAGAGATTTGCCAGTCCCAGTGGGGGACTCTAGGATGCCCACGTTGCCGTTCTCCAAGCAGTCATAGACGGTATGCATGAACTGTTTCTGGATGTCATACGGCTCGAAGGGATGGTGGAAATCCCTCTCCTTGTGGGAATCCATGGTGATGTGTTGTGGAGTAGTGTGATGGCTTACGAAGGCCCGGCACGCGTTAGAGGACCCGAGCAGGACGCGACCTTTGGCCAGGAGACAGACGCGCTAAGCGCTAGCGTGGCAGCAGCCTCCTTGGGCGACATGATGCAGGCTCGCGTAACGCGTATGGGGTGTCTTTTTGCAGGGCGCCGAGGCCTGACACGTCGCTGCAGGGCTCAGCGACGATTGACGAGCAGATGACTGGTCTTTGATGAGTGCGTTGGTGTTTGCAGACGCTGTTGACAGTGCCATGGAGACGATGCACGAGCCACGACCCCGCTACCCCTCGCCTGTAGCCATGATACGTGGGCTCTGATGCAACAACAGCTATCTATCCAGATCACCGTGAAGACACTCACGTCCCCTGGCCTCATCTTTTCACGCGCATGCATCATGTCACTCATCTCTGGTAATTATCCTGCACGTCACCGAGCGACAGGGCCCCGAGGCTGACCAAGGCAGACGCAATCTGGGCCGCATCCCCGACCACCACCAGGGGTCAACCAACGCCGCTCTCTTCTGACCCAAAGGGCGAGCGGATCGCGTATGCGGTATGCTATTCCATCTGCTGCCGCCGGGCTCCGTAGCTTAATGAGGCGCTGCAGGCTGGCAAATCCGTCTTCCTACGCTCCATCGACAACCCCGCCGTTTGTAAACAATACACCCAGCACACCGCCCAGACCACCGTCGCCCGATTTGCCCCCTCGGGCTTCTACGTCGCCAGTGGGGATGCGTCGGGCGCTGTACGTGTATGGGACTGTGCGGGCGAGGGAGCAACAAAGGGTATGTAATTATTCAGGGCTGCTAGTCAGAACAGGGCGGCCGCTGCATCTTCCAAAGAGTGAGGCTGACGGGTGAACCGCAGGTGAATACCACATTGTGGCCGGGCGCATCAATGATCTGGCATGGGATGGAGACTCGCAACGCATCATTGCTGTTGGGGATGGCAAGGAGCGCTTCGGCCACTGCATCACCGCCGACAGCGGGAACAGTGTAGGGGAAATATCAGGACATTCTTCGCAGATCAACTGCGTTTCTATCCGCCAGCAACGGCCGCTTCGCGCTGCTACGGGCTCCGACGACACCAGCTTGGTTTTCTACCACGGTGCGCCATTCAAATTTAATACTAGCCTCAGAGGGCAACACAATCGCTTTGTCTTCGGCACGGCCTTTGCCCCAGACGGTTCCGTTTTTACCAGTGTCGGCGCAGACAAGCGCATCTGGCTATACGATGGGCGGACAGGTGAGGCCAAGGGTCAGATCGGAGAGGGCGTACATACCGGCTCCATCTTTGCTGTGTCATGGGCCAAAGACTCGAGGCGCTTCGTGACGGCAAGTGCGGACCAGACCGTCCGCATATGGGACCCTGAAGCGGGCAAGACTGTCCAAACCTGGAAGATGGGCGAGGAGGGTGTTCCCAGCATCCCCGACCAGCAAGTTGGCGTAGTCTGGCCTGCTGGCCGCAGCGATGGGCTCATCGTCAGCGTTGACCTCAAAGGCAACCTAAACTACCTTGTCGATGGCAATCCCAATCCCACTCGTGTCGTTCAAGGCCACCAAAAGAACATCACCGCCGCTTCCATTTCGGGACACACATTTTTCACGGGCAGTTATGACGGCCGGATCCTTGCGTGGGACACCGAGACAGGAACAGCAGATGAGGTGGAGGGCGACGGTCACTCCAACTACGTGGCAGGCTTCGCAACCTCTGATCCAAAAAGCGAGGCTGGTATGCTCAGCGTAGGCTGGGATGACACCCTGCGATCCATGTCCATCCCGAACAAGATATTCACAGGCACTGCGAATGAGCTCAAGTTCCAGCCAAAGGGCATAGCCGCAACATCCGACGTTGTATTAGTGCCGTCATCAGATTCTATAGCAGTGTATTCCAAAGGCACCAAAACGAGCTCTATTTCCGTCAAATATACCCCCACATGCATAGCTGCACACGGATCCAACGTTGCCGTGGGAGGTGACGACAAGCTGGTGCACATTTACATGCTCTCAGGTGCAGATCTGAAGGACACTGGGATCGAGCTGCGTCGTGCTACAGCTCCAATTTCAGCTCTGGCCTTTTCCGCGGCCGGTGACAAGCTCGCCGTGGGTGCGAACAACGGCAAGATTTATGCATTTGAGACATCTGGGGAGTGGAAGATCATCACTGATAGATGGTCTGCTCACACTGCACGTATTACGTGCCTTGCATGGGATGACAGCGCAAAACTTGCTGCAAGCGGTTCGCTCGACACCAACGTGATGGTTTGGAGCATAGAGGATCCAGGTAAACGAATCAAGGCCACAAACGCGCATAAGGACGGTGTTACGGGAGTGGCATGGGAAAAGTCAGGCAAGGTCCTCTCAGCGGGCGGGGATTCCAGCATCAAGGTTTGGAAGCTGGCCGGTTGAGCTTGGGCAAGACACCGGAGCTAGGGGTCATTGGAGTCTCCTAGATTTCATGAGCAATCTGGGCATGCTCTGCAGAGAGGTACGGGTCGGGTAAAGCGGTATGTGGCGCTGCATGAGCAAAAGGTGAGGCGGACGCGACGAGCGATCGGACCACTGAGAGGGCTCGTACGTCTTCCGCATATGGCTGCCCGTTGTTGTGTAGTGTAATCTGTCTCCCGCGTGGCCTGCGAGCGAGGGACAGACTTGGAATGCATGCCGTGTCGCGTCAACGATTGCCTGGTATGTCTGCCTTGACCGAATAATCGCGCATGAAGGCTGTGGCTTGCCAAGCGGGGTCCCTCCGAGCCAGTGAGGGCACCTTGCCCTCACCAAGGCCCCAAGTGTACATTAACATGCGCTGCCTCGTCCCTTTGGTGGTGAACCTCCCTCTACCCCTCCAACCACTTCCCTCCCACCTCACGCTCCGCCTCACGTATTCGTTTCCCCTGACTCATGGACAACGTCTCTTTCAGCGACGAGCCCGACCGTGCAATCTACAGCATACCCGCGAACTTCCCCATCAACCACACCCCTCTTGGACTATTCCCCAATCAACGCAGCGCCCACCAGCTAGCCCTCTCGCCAGGCCAGCCGGAAACAGGCGGCCTAAGCTGGCCCCGCTCACCCATGTCGCCTGCTACGACTCTTCAGCCTGCCGTGTCTCAGCCTGGTCCGATACGGATGCAGGCTGATTACTTCCCACCGGTCACCGCATACGGTCAGCCTATGGTGGATTACGCCTTCGACGGTAGTTTTGCAAACAAGTAAGTGCCCTTCATAAGCATATGCGGGTTATTCAAGTTAGATGCCATTGAGCCCGACGAGGACGCGCATGGCCAGTCAGGATCCCTTCGTAAAACATGCCATGTACGGAACACAACCATCCTAGACGTCAAGGCCAGTCGTGTTCCGGTTCCAGAGGAGGATTTCTGTACCTCCAGGTTAATGCGTTGCTGCCTAGGGCCTACTATACTGGTTCTGGCTTTGGCTCTACGATAATTTCCTGTCCCTACTGCATCCCCCCTGCTGAGATGTTGCGGTAAATTTCACATTTGAGTTATGGATGTAATGTTTCATCCAAGAACTAGATCGGCCCTGATGCTGTCACCGAGGCCTTCCCGCCAATTTGTACACTGATATTCCTATGAGTGTGCAGCCATGTGGATGCTGGATACACGAGGCATTTTGATCTATCCATCCAGCTCATCCTGAGTTACTAGCATTCCAGCTCCTGGGTCTTTAAGCAACATAACTCAGCTACTGGTCCAGGTTCACACTCTACTTGCTTTAACGGAACTCATGCTGCTCTCCGTCTTATCTGATGTGTTGGCCATCAGCTTTATATCTCGCATAATAGGAAGTGATTCCTGATCAGATAACCCCCCTCATCCCAGTCCCTCACTATCACCAGTCCTGCCTCTTCCTAGGATCCCTTTGTACTGCGGACCTTGATCCCTTCCCCTCGCCCTGCCTTAGGCGTTATCTACTTCATCGTGTGACCAGAGCCGAACTGGATCTGGAACCAGGGGGACTCATCACTTGGCGTGGCCACTGATAATTATTCGATAATGGAAGGTATAGTATCTTTGAAGCAGTGCACCAGGTCCTTTAGTAAGGTGGGTACCATTAATCTTCCCTTCCCCCTCCGCCAACACACAGATTTCGCCATCGAATACTTTCAGCTCCCTCCTGTCACATTTGATCATCGACATGATTCGCCGACCAGCCAATTCACGACTCTTTTAAATTTGCGTTCCCGTGAATTTTTGCCATGCGCCTTCCCCTAATTTCTGAATAGCGAGTTGTGCCCTGCACTTGAACATTTCATTTATTCGACCACAACAAAGCCTTGACGACTTGGTCCGTTCTCCTACGGTGCTCTTATCATGGAACTCGGTTTTCTTTGAACATCGCTACTAAGGAGATGCTTCTATTCATTGCTCTTGTCAAGTGTTCTATTCACCAACCTCGGGACACGACCCAGCCGTTGAAAAGGATTGCTCTCAGCCCCTCGGCCTGCTTTTGGATGTTTTTGGTCTGCGATCTCCACTGGTACCTTTTCTAACTGTTGAAGCAATAGTATAGCTATGGTACGGACCCCAAGTTCACGAAGATCGACAATCGACTCGAATGCCCAACAGCAATCTACTTACCAGGACAACACTCCTCATACTGAGCTTCCGAGGTAGGGAACAAGTGGGCTTGAGGAAGCTTGTACTGACTTCAATTAGCCTGAACTTCGGCAGCACCGTTCAAAATACGGCCAACCATGTCTCCCAGTTCTCACATCCAAGCCCGCCTCCCTCTGCACAATCGCCTGAGCGTCCGGACCTCAGGCTAAGCCGCGCTACCCGCGACGAGAATCCTATCGGTCTAGTTTACTCCAACAAGCGAAAGTTCAAATGCTCCAAGTCTACATGCAGCGATCTCACCTTTGGCCGCATGGCAGATTTGAGGCGTCATTATGATCAAACCCATGCCCGCCACCGCGTTCAATACTACTGCGGCTTTGATGGGTGCTCAAGGTCTCATGCGCAAACCGGGGGACGAGGTCGAAGCTTCGGCACCCGAAAGGACAAAAGAGACGAGCACGAACGCAATGTCCACAAGATGCAGCGTGCAAACAGCCAATCTTCACACGATGAGTCCTGATTCTAGTCCGGACTATAGGTGTTATTTCGGCGTTCTTCTTTCGACAAGCCGAGGTTTTGCATCCTTGCCTGGCAAGCCTCCTCCGACGACATCGACAGACTATATTTGTTGGGGCCATACGTTTTGTATAACACGGTCTTGCGGCATGGCGTTCTCAGCAGGCGTTGTCTCTTTCTCTTGATCTACGGCTCTCCGAGTCTTCTGGCGTTTCCTCGACTTGGATATCCCCTAGACGCAATTTTCACGGCTTACATACCATTTCGGTTTTAGGTACAACGATTACCTCGAGTAACGATAGCGTATTGTTATCTGATTGACTCTAAGGGTTGGATAATGCTCTGGAGTAGGGGCGCTACTGACAGGGATGGCCTTCGTATTCGTTTTTCTTTTGCAACTGTATACCGAACCTCGTTCGCTTTCATCTATGCGCTTTCATTACCTGTACTCATATCGTCATGTATTCCTGTTACGCCCCATTTGTTTCATAATAGCCGTTGTCTGTGTTCATACTTACTTAAAAACTGATGTATATCTGTCTGCCTTCTTGTTTCTGTTATGTCAAAAATCGGTGGTAAGGTGTGACACCACCCTCGCTTCATAGAATATTTGTTGTTCCCTGACGATCATCTATCAATTGTGGCAGTCTGTTGCCTTGATTTCTTTTCTTCGGTTTCAAGTTTCCAGGGTCTTCTCTTCTTCTTATACTCTCTCTAAGGTGACAGTGTCATATAGGATTTCCAGCTGTATATCTCTCGTTCACTATTCATCTTGTTTGCTGGATAGGTCTGTATGCGATGCGCTTCATTCGAGTATTAGTTTCTATTTATTATATATTCTCTGTTTCATATTGTCATGCTCCATATTTGGTTCCTTTCTATATTAAGAAGGCCATCTTTTACAATAGCGTCTCGGTTCTTAATATACATCAATGTGATACATATCATTTAAATTTCACTGCAGCCATCCTAGGTATACTAGAAAAGGTCTCGAGATAACAGTAGCTCCGTTACGGCACGGCGTCTATAAGGACCATATAAAGGAAAGTAATTGTACTATTAGTAGTGCCACTGTATGCTGTGGGAACTACTGTTGTTTCAAAGTCTTTCTTAGCAGACCCAGGATGCATGTCTTCTTTGCTTACCCTTCTTTTCTACAGCTGTGTGAAAAAAAAAAAAAAAGAAAAAAAAAAAAAAACTACCAAGGGGCAACATCCTTCCCTATTGCAGAACAAC
>Ga0247757_10000741_pt1 | contig 25481 bp, 21 predicted proteins | sample UWRJL126311R4_FD_180929 | JGI IMG/M metagenome (GOLD analysis project Ga0247757, IMG submission 180929) | Plant litter microbial communities from Arlington Agricultural Research Station in Wisconsin, United States - UWRJ-L126-311R-4 | ecosystem: Environmental > Terrestrial > Plant litter >...
GCCGGGGACCTAAAGCCTTTTTTTTTTTTTTCCACAGAGTTGAGCTTTGGTTTCGGCGTGGGGTGTGGGAAGCCACAATGCTTTGAAACCTAAGAACATGTGTAGGCAATATCTAATCAAAGCTCGAGCGAATGGTTTCCAGGCACTACTGCAGAGTCAGATACAGCAACCACGACCAAATGAGCATCATGAGCTTTCGTAAAGCCAGCACGGGCTTTCAATCGAAGTGTGAAGGCATGGTGGCTGAGAATTCTGACATGCCAATCCTGCAGCATCCTCTGAGTGCCTTGGGTTGTCCATACTTGGACTGCACGAGCGGACGTCCACGCAAGCGAGATGTTTTCGCAGACCTTACAAGGCAAATCCTCTAATATTTTGTGTTTACTTAGTGGGGCTGTAGATGATAGATAGCGCCCAACGCAGATGCCAATCCATTAGCGACTGTTTCTGTCTCGGGAGCTTGCTTCCAGCTCGTGCTCAGCCGTCCAGACCCCTTAACTCCTACTCACGTGAGCATATCCACGTCCGATTGAATCTCATTTCAAGCAGGTGTTGAGAAGTAGAGAAAATGTAGTTCGTGTCATGGATACGGTTGGACATGACTAAAGGCATGCAAACTCATCCGGCTAGCGTTGCGGGGTTGCACTGTAGCCGTTACTGACCCGGAGACGCAGGAACCCACCCCAGATGCAATCGGCCCATTGCATAACCCAACCTGGTGAAGCCAACGTTCTCGGCGGGAAGCTTCAGGATGATGGAAAGACCACCCCTCGATGACCTTGCGCCTCTCGTCAGAGGCTATGTGTGGCAAGGGCTCGCTTTGGGTGGCATTTTGACGATAGCGTTAACTACGGCAAGTTCAACCTGCCCATCTGCTACATAATTTGATCTCATTTTGTGGCACCAGGCGGTGTTTTTGTATGGCTTTTACAACGCGTTTCTCCACCCTCTTCGCAAATACCCTGGTCCCCTCCTGTGGACAGCATACCGCTTCCCCTACGTCATCGCCATCCACCGCTCACAAATTCACCAGCGCCTCAAGGAATACCATGACAGATACGGCACCATAGTCCGTATTGCCCCCAACGAGCTTTCATATGCAGATGGCGCAGCATGGAAAGACATCTACGGCAACCGGCCTGGCCACCAGCCCTTCGAGCGCAACAACATCTGGTTCAGAAAATTGACACCTGATGAACCGTACTCCATCATGGGCACCAACGAAGAAGCCCATGCGAGGATGAAACGCGCCTTCTCTAACTCCTTCTCCGAGAAGAGTCTGAAAGACCAGGCGCCCATCATCGAAAGCTACGTCGATATGCTAATGCATCAGCTGAAAGCGCCCACTGCGGGCCGCACCTGGACCGAAAAAATTGTTGATCTAACGCAGTGGTTCAACTTCCTCACGTTCGACATATCAGGTGACCTTTCGTTCGGCGAATCTTTTGACTGCCTCAAGACAGGCAAAGCCCATTATTGGGTCGAGATCACGCAGAGCTTCGGTCGCGGCCTGTCTCTCGTCGCCTCTATAAACCATTATCCGCCCTTCCACAAACTCTTGCGGTATGTTATCCCGCAGCACATCTACCAGCGGCAGCTCGACCACCGGCGTATGAGCGCCGAGAAAGCACGTAAGCGGCTGGACATGGACGTCGAGCGCCCGGACTGGGTCAGCCCGACGAAGAGCTACAACGACCAGAAGGCTGTGCTGTCTGACAGCGAGTGGGAGCTCAACATGTCTATTCTGGTTTTTGCAGGCAGTGAGACAACGTCTACCGCGCTGACGGCCATCGCCCGCAGACTGGTGCAGAATCGTGGTGCCTTGTATCGTGTGACGCAGGAAATCCGCAGCACCTTTGCTGACGAGAGTGAGATCAAACTAGCGACGACGAGTAACCTTCCGTACCTCAACGCCGTCATTAACGAGGGCATGCGTATCGATCCACCGACTGTAATCGGGATCCCGCGCGTCGTCCCCCCAGGAGGCGACACTATCTGCGGGAAATGGGTCCCTGGCGGCGTGAGTGGCCTCCCTCTACGAAAGGAGTAAAATCCTCACACACCATTCCCACATCCATTCCATTTTGTTCCGCCTGATTCCTCCTCGCTCCCTCCATCCTCCCCTCACTAACAACTATAACCCAGACCCTCGTTGCCTACAACCAATACCCTGCGAACCGCCAACCCTCCAACTTCCACCACCCCAACTCCTTCCTCCCTGAGCGCTTCCTGTCCCCCAGCCCCACTGATGCTCTTTTCTCCCTGCAGCCCTTCGGTATCGGCCGCCACGGCTGCATCGGCATCAAGCTGGCGTGGGCCGAGCTTCGGCTCACGCTGGCTCGCCTGCTGTGGGCGTTCGATTTGAGGCTTGCGGACGAGATGGGAGACCGCTGGGACTGGGCGGTGCAGGATACGCATATTTTTTGGGTGAGTTTTGTTGCTTTTTACTATATTGAGACACAGACAGAAAGAAAGAGAGAGCTGACGGTGCGTAGGATAAGAAGCCGTTGAATGTGAAGCTGGAATGGAGAGGGAAGTAATGGGGAGAAGAACTGGTTTTGTAGTGGATGGAAAAGATGGGTGTTAAGTATATGTTTCCCTGTGATGTTTGCTGGCTGCACGGCACGTACACGTCATATGTTTTCTTGTTACGAAGTTTATGAAGAATATGAAGAATACGTCCAAACCGCTGTAGTGAAAGGCAGCAGGATGCTGGCACTTCCAATACATAAATAGGAAACCTGCATCGTGACGGCGAAGGGTCAAAGTGAACGGCACAAAAATCACAAGTCAAAGTCGTTGAAAACACAAACCCGTGATACAAAAGCTAATCCTTTTTCGTTCCTACATTTTTGTACCCCGCTCATAGCACGCATGATATATGATACAAGACGCCGCCCTCGTGCCCCAAAGACAAGAAGAGGTCAAGCGAGCGTGCGGCATAGTAAAACAGAAACCCAACCGTTCAACAGTAGAGCGACGGGCAAAGAAAGTACATGTGTGTAAAGCTGGGAGAGTTCCAAACGCCGTCGCTAATAGAAAAAATCATAACATGTCCGTTCACTGCCCTCGAGGCCGTAAGATACCCATCGTGTGCGTGTCCCACGCGTACAATGACAATGCACGGGGCTACTCATCGTCTTCATTTTTCGAGCCTTTTTTCAACAGGCCATGGCCCTTAGAAATGGCTTCCCTGTCCTGGCGCATACCCTCTAGGACAGCTACGAGGCCGCCCTCACGCATCCGCTCCAGAACTACCTTCATGCCTTCTCTGGCGTTGGGCTGGCTGCGCAGCGTGCGCGTCAGGCCAATTTTCTCAATACTCCTCTGCAGTGAGGACGTGCCCCAGCTCCTTAGGAAATTCATCTTCTGAGGCTGTTCCTCCTCGGTTGAATCAGACGACGAGCCTTCCTCAGCCGCCCTACGCTTTTTCTTCCATGTCTCTCCAATGTGCGAGTGCAGTGTGACAGAGCTTTCTACAGCGGTCGTCTCGTCGCCGTTCTCGACCTTGGTGCCGTTACCGACGCCAGGGAAGTTGATCAGGCCGTGCCGGCGAGCCGCGCCCTCCATGCCTTGGAACAGTTTCACCTCGTCGGATATGGCAGCCACGGGGCGCCGGAAGACCTGGCGCTCGACAACAGAGAGCACGCCCGTCCACTCTAGGTTCCGCGACTCCGTATCCATCCATCCTTCCTTGATGTCGACGACTGACTTCTCGAGAATGTAGGTCTGTGTGTCTCCAGACGCTGAGGCGCCGAGCAGCGAGCGGGGAAGCAGCTTAGTAACGGCAGATGGTAGCTTTGAGCGCTTGAGATGCAGTCGGATGGTGGTCAAGCGCTGCGTCTCAGGATCGAAGTGTCGCGCGATGGTGTCGGTAGAGAGCACGTGTGTGGAGTAAGGATTCGGGTAGCGGAGAAAGTAGGCGAGGGTGACGGCGGGAAAAGGGTACGAATACGTGTCAGTGGAAGAGTAGAATTTGACCATGTTGGCGTGGAGCGCGATGGCTACTTTGACGAATAGGAACTGGCCGTTTCTGCGAGGAGAGGGGGAATAAGAGGATGGGGGAAGCTCCGTTGGGCAACCTTTACAGCGCGTGGACTAAAGTGTGCGACGAACTCGCATTGTAATGCGCATCCAGTTGTGAGGACACAATGGGATGCAATGGGCGGGGCAGGATGGGGCGGGATGAGGAGATGGTGGAGTGAGGTCAACCAGCAAGCATGAGCTAAAGCACCGAAGCTGTTGCTGTCACGAGATTTTGGCCACGCTAGTGGCGCGTGGCTGGTGCGTTGGCGCAGATGGCGGGGCAGCAACGTTCCTGCAGTGCGGGACAACTTTCATTTGACTCAACGGGCGCGCAATATAATTCCCCCTCGCAGAGTCATCCTGCCACCGTTTCCGCTTCTCCTGGCTTCTGATTCTTCCTGGTTAGCAATCACACTCAGAAAAACAGATTTACCATGACAGAACCCGAACCGCCATCAGTCGCTGCCCTCAGTCTTGCCGAAACGGCAACTGAGCCCGTGAGCAAAGCTTCCGAGCAAGAGATCAATCCGTGGGATGTGCAGGCTGCGACCGATGAACACGGAAATATCCTAGAATTTGATTATCCTGCGATCTCTAGGAAATGGGCTACCAAGCTCATTGACGACGAGCTCCTGGCTCGCTTCGAACGCGTCACAGGCCACAAGCCGCATCGTTGGTTGCGACGAGGTCTATTCTTCTCACATCGCGACCTCGACCTAATACTTGACACATACGAAAGGGATGGCGAGTTTCTGCTGTACACAGGGCGAGGACCCAGCAGTGACTCCATGCATATTGGGCACACGATCCCATTCGAGTTCACCAAGTGGTTGCAGGAGGTGTTTGATGTGCCTCTGGTCATCATGTTGACAGATGATGAAAAGTTTCTCTTTAAGGAGAAGCTGAAGCAGCCAGAGGTCTACGAGTATGCACGTGGCAACGCAAAAGATATCATTTCGATAGGGTTCGACCCCAAGAAGACGTTTATCTATATCGACTCAGAGTTCTTCACCTCCGGCTACAACAGGCACTTTTCGCTTAACGCTACGGAGTTTGAGAAGCTCATAACAAACAATCAAGTCCGTGGCGCCTTTGGATTCCACGGCTCTACCAACATTGGCAGCAACGCTTTCGCCGCAAAACAGTGTGTCGCTGCTTTTCCCTCGTCATACCCGTTCATCTGGGGCAACGACATCAAAACATACCACCGTTCTGCTAAACTAGCTGCCATGCCCTGCTTGATTCCCTGCGCCATTGACCAAGACCCCTACTTCCGCCTCGTCCGCGAAAACTGCTCCCGCATGGATCAGCCCTCACCTAAGCCTGCGCTCATCCATTCGAAGTTCTTGACCGCACTGCAGGGCGCAGGAGGAAAGATGAGCGCATCGAACCCTAATTCTGCTATCTTTATGTCAGACACCGACAAACAAATCAAGAATAAGATCAACAAGCACGCCTTCAGTGGTGGTCAGGAGACGCTAGAGCTCCACAGGGAGAAGGGCGGTAACCCCGACATTGACGTTCCATACCAGTACCTCGCCTACTTTGAAGACGACGATGAGAAGCTTCGCAAATTTGCTGAAGACTACCGCAAGGGCGACATGCTTACTGGTGAGATGAAGAAGGAGTGCATAGACATGATGACAAAGTATGTCAAAAAGTTCCAAGAGGCTCGAGCGTCAGTCACAGATGAGGTGCTAGAGGAGTTTCTCAAGCCGCGGAAACTCGAGTGGAGGGGAAACCCAAAGGTAGAGAAGAAGGAAGTCATGGAGCCCGCTATCGAAGGCGGGGAGGTGCCGGCGCCGCTGGGTGAGGATGGGAAGCCAATGACGAAGAACCAATTGAAGAAGCTGCTCAAAGCACAGGAGGTGGAGCGCAAGAAGAAGGAGAAAGAGGCGGCAAAAGCTGCACAGACATAGCCTTGTGTCATAATGATACCAAATTCATGAAACCTTTCAAATGAAAGGTACACAAATACATGCAAAACAACTATTCTTCTAGCTAAAAACTTTCGTCCATACTTTAAACTTGCCCTTTCGAAGCGTTAACCTTGTACACTACGATATCGGTCTAACGGTCACGAGACCCATCTATGTCGCTGGATTAGAAAATATCTTCGAAACGGTAGTTGATTGATTACTTACATAGTTCAGAGTATATATTTAACCACTATTGCTATCTTTTAAGCTTTTAAACTAGTGCTACTGTAGCTAAATTATGCTTTGGCTGGGGGGGTGCACGCCCATGTATTTTAAGAGTCTAAACTTCCTTCACCAAAGGTGTCTACATCTTAAATTTGGGGTTTTATATAACATATTTCTCTTTTATGGAGGCTCTTTCTCACTACCAACAATATCCTTTCGATATGATCTAGCCTTTTGACGCGGGGCTTTGATAGACTAGGTGTGCGAAACAAACTACCCGCAACGCCTTCCTTTACACGCACACCTTCTGCTCGAAGAAGCCAAGAATAAAATGAAAGAAGATTAATTTTGGGTCTACCTGCTGGATCTAACAGTTTCGTGCGTAGTACTCGCTTGTCATGGAGTTCTCCAAGAGATTACATCTTCATCTACGTTTTTGAGAAGGGTGAAGATGAAGATGAATTGCTTTACACATGCGGAAGCACTCATGTATATAACAGTCCGTGCGCTGAGCTAGTGCATATGTCACCTGGGATAAGCGACCTAATTTGTTTACTTCTCACACTTCGTCCTCTTTTCTCGTCGTCCTTAGTCGTACGTCCGCTAGCCCTTCAATTTCAACCCCAAAGTTTATCCATAACATCAGGCCTTGCATAATGACGAGCTCCGAAAGATACCAAAAATACAAAAAGGATCAAGGGCAAATCTTGCGTTGGCTCATCAACGAGTCAAATTCTATCATCCGCTTGGGCAAGAAGACGAAAGAAGATGGGCCAATTGAAATCAACGACACAAGAGAATGTTCAGTAGCCGATATTCTCAGCATGTCTAAAATGGTCGCTAAACATGTCAAACAGATACCATTTGCCATTGCTTACTTATTTCGAGCCGTCATCGAGGAACGGTCGAATTTTTACGCTGCTTATCAGCAGAGGGTGGAATTGGAAGCTAACCCGAAAATGGAGAAAGAGAATACTTCCCATAAGTATTTTCTTGACATACTTAAAGAGTCTCTGGAAATTCTCGGCGGTAGTCTGCTTGACACAACTGGTATGTCTTATATTAGGGAAGACCGTCCTAATGAGCCGAATTTTCATAACTATTTCTCTATTTTAAGCGTCGAAAGCACAGAAAGCCATGGCAGCTATAAAGTAGATGATGTTCGATCGGAAGATGACACTCATGTCACAGGAGCAAGACCACAGAAGAACGCCAGGGAACGAAAGAATAGGAAGCGAGTCAAGAAATCAAAGCAAACCTCAGCCAAAAAAACTGCTGCGGAACCCTCGATCGGCATTTCTGTTGAAAATTATCGCATCAAAGATGACGATTTTGACTACTATTTAGTCGTCTCTAAGGTTTGGAATGAATGCGTCGAGTTAAGATCCTATACTCAGTCTCTTTGGAAACAGGTGATCTATGAAGGTGTTAATGGCGCTGTAGCTGCATCATTGACTAATCTGGCAGTTGCCATGACTAAAACCCTCCTGCAATTCAGTGTTCGGAGGATTTCCCGGCTATGAGTCGTACGACTCCATTATAAAAGCTACAACAGGAAATGAACCAGACACTACCCAAGATCAATATTTCTTGTCACAGTGTATATAGTATGTCATCAGATGTATGGAAGGATGGCTCTATATACATAAACAATTTTTTTGTATACAACTATGATGATATAGTGACTTTTGTACTCGATTGCCAAAAGAACCGCAATAGTAAACCTACCGAAGCCACGCGAGCACAACTCTCGAAATGGAGTCCAAACTTCGATCTTCTACGCACTACAGACCAGGATCGTGTTAGGTGACGGCATTTGTACGTTATTAATTGGCTCTACGATTTGGTAAATGTGTTATTGTCAACTGTAGCTCAACCGAACACAATGAAAGGTAAACGGTATATTTATAAAGATGTCGATTGATCAGAGACAGGTCTATAGCATCAAAACAACAGACTGTTCGGGTTACATAAATTTGCTAAAGACATCACTTCATTCGCGATGAAGAAAGAAAGAGCTACTTTCCAGGATAGAATCATTCTTCATCACATCTTCTAACTACAACGCATCATCGATTCTTTTACGGCTTCTCGGGTTTGGACGTTAAATCCTATCCTTTATCATATTATGACTCCACCTCCACTCGAATTCTGTGCGCGGCGAGATCTCAACCGGTTCTTAGACCGGGGAAATCAGAGAGACGGTCGAGGTGTCCTTCAATCAATTAATCAACTAAGACATTTGCTTCAAAAGGATACCTATTCAGATCCAGGGCAGTATTGCTTCCAACAATTTTCTTAACTTCTCGGGATTGCGAATACCTATTTTAACAATTGCTTTGGAGAGTATAAATATATGTCTGATTTTACTACAATGCCTCCGTCGCGATTCAATACTTTCTATAAATATTTATATACTTTTATTACTTTGTCTATATTTCCCTAGCTCTGAAAGAAGAATCGCATCGAAAAGCCTCGGAGCTTTATTGGGAGGACTTCCCAGCACAGCAAAAAGCGATCTAGGACGTGATCATAGACTCTAACTTCGCCTTAGAACAACACTTTACTTCTCTCTATACGTTGGAGGAACCTAGGCGAAGTATACGGAAGATAATCGTTTCTGAACAAGACCTCTATAACTTTCAACGTTCTACCGTAGAGAGAGGAGACTCACCGTCAAGGATATACCGGCTGGAAAAAGAATATACAACGGAATGGGTCACGTAGCACTTAAAACAATTTAAAAAGAATTAAAAAAACAAAGACCTTGACTAGTTAAATAGAATATAAACGTAATTTATAAGATAAACCTATAAAATACAAGTATATGGATATTAAAAACTTAAAGAAAATTAAAGGGTTATTTAAGAATTACTATATATATTATATTAAAAAGTTTAACGTAAATAGGCTATGGAAGTACTCCTACTATTTTGTGCTTCTAATTTACTAGAGGGAATTATTCTTATTCAACCGGTTATCATATAGTTATGGGATTATATTAACGAACTTGCTATAGCTCTTAACCTACACGAATTTTTGTTCGCGGAGGGTACTTAAAAGAGGTTAAACCATACTCAATATTGGGAAGATATGGTATAGAGATCTCCTTAGCCAGAAAATTCCTTGTTTAAGGCACTAGGGCTACCCCTATTGCTCGTAACAAGCAAGTTTAGTGAGTATTAAACCAAAATATCATTAAGAATATTCATCAATCCCTTAAATCCGATTTCAATAAAACATTTAAGGAGAAATCACTACTAATGATGTTTCATGATGCATATCAAGTCCCAGACCAAGTTCCCGCCAGCGATATAAAAATGCCATCTTTCCTATACAGGCTTCGGGTGATAAATACTGAGCGTACGATTGACCCTACCGCTAATAAGGAGCGATTTAAAGAGAACGAGCTTGTCAAACGCTCTAAAGCACAGGCCTGTACTAACGCCATGCTTTTAAATCTGGCAGATATAATGACAAGAAAGACGCGCACCTATCAAAACTGGAGTGCCCTTCAAGAGGGTTGCTCTAAGGAAATGGAGAACGTTTTAAAACGTCTACATAACGATTTAGAACAACAAAAGCCCGATCAGTTATATGGGTACATCCTTCTCGTATGGCTTCAACACGATGTATTCTATGACGTCTGTGGCAAAGGTCACCTGTTCAACTTGAATTACGTTTTGGCTACTTGGCACATACTGGTTCTGTTCCAGGAGATGGAGCATCAATTCCGCGAGTCTCGTCACCTACTGTGGAAACCAAAACTCAGCTATGCACTGCCCCATATAAGGCGTAAGAAGAAACTTGACATAACACAGGAGGCAATAGATAGTAAAAACGAAAAAGCTATGGAAATTTGCGCTGGTGTGTTCGAAAAATTAAGGCCCGAGTCTACTGTCTGCATGTTTGGAACAAACAGACCACAGCATCCGCGTTATAATGCAATTAACCTATAGCAAGAAAGATGAATCTCGGATACTAGATTGTATCCGAAAATAAATGCAGATGAGATTTCCCCCAATCTCTGCTATGTTATGTGATCGAAAATCAGAATAAAATCAATACTGCTCGTTTATATATGCGAGTTTTGCGAGATGAAAGGTGCTTAATTCAGACAGGATTCTGTATGCAACTTTAGCAAGAATCAGTGCTTATCACCAGAGTCTCAACGAAGAAAATGCAGGTGTCGAGCTACTACTAGCCTTGGATATCTTCTAACACGTGCTTTAGAATGCTTGTATAGGCCATGGTTGGTCCTGTGGCCTTGGGATGTGGGGTGTATCTATGTTATGACTTCCCAATTTTGATCCAGAAATTCTGTTATATTTGGTTTACTTTGTGTCTATCTGACGGCGGATATGTTGAATCGCGATAGCCTAGGACCTTTTAGCAGGTTGCAAGGCATTTCTTCTTACTCAAGTTGAGCACTGTATTACTCGAGGAACGCCTTATCAGACATTGTCAAATTACAAAGAGCTGTATATTGCGTTGAGATGCTACAGAAATATTAGTGACAGAGCTGCGCGTGACTACGATGTCATCGGACAACATTGTCTTCCAATCGTTCCGTTGTATCAAACGCCGCCTCCTTACAAAGGCATACCAACCCACGATTCCGTCAGTACCTTCTCTCGCATGGTTTCTCCCTATATCTTTAGATAACATGAAGAACCAGCGAAGACTGAGTAAGAAGAAAACAGATGAACACGCAACACTTCATGGGGTAATGTTTCCGCCGCAGACTTACAAACGGAGAGAGGAAGCAGTCGTAGATGAGATTCTGCTTTCAGAGGTTTCCTCTGGCTTCCCAGCATTGAATCTCCATCTAAATGAAATTGATCAGTCATACAGACACCAGGACACGCTTGAGACTAGCCCCCATTCTCCTACAAGTAATGAGCCAGTTCCTGTGGCGAAGAATAGGTATCTGGCATACCTCCGCCACACACTTTTCACAGTGTACCGTCGCCTCTTCACCATTGTGTTTCTAGTCAACGCTGTACCAGCTATATTCATGGCCACACATCGTAGGATGTCATTCTCAGCACTCGCTACCGCCGCATCAACGAACCTATTTGTTGCTGTTCTCATTCGCCAGAGCTTTGCGGTGACCTGCATCTTCCGCGCTGCAAAGCTGGTGCCGTGGAGCGTGCCGTTGATAGCTAGGAGATGGCTGGCGATGTGCTATTGCTATGGTGGGATTCATAGTGGTACTGCGATTGCCGGCACCATATGGTGGATTGCTCTCAGTATAGTAATGCTTGTTGAGCAGGTTTGCAAAAGCTCTGCTTCAGGGCTTCGATTTTCATGTTACCTTGCATGGATAGTCGCGCTCCTGCTATGCATTATCATTACGTTTGCACTCCCCAGACTCCGGAGAAAATGGCACAATGCTTTCGAACTGACGCACCGCTTCCTCACTTGGACCTCTCTCATACTCTTCTGGACACAAAATCTTCTCCTTGTTTCCCATACCGTCTCGACCACACCGAAACACACCTTCTTCGGCCACCTTACCCGTACTCCCACCTTTTGGGTACTTTCAGCCCTAACCGCGCTGACAATATATCCGTGGCTTTACGTTCGCACATGGCATTTCACCGCCACTCTCCTTTCAGAACATGCGATCCGCCTCTCATTTTCTAATACCCTCCCGCCTTTCTCGGTAATCCGGCTGTCGACTTCTCCCCTTATGGAATGGCACCCCTTTGCCACATTCCCCTCAATCTCACCAACAGGCTCTCCCGAAAATGCTCTTCTCATCTCTCGGGCAGGTGATTGGACGCACCGGATCATCCAGCAAGCCCACAACCAAGCAAAACACACCAATTCCTCTATATCCGCCACCAGAACCATTCCCCTCATCCTCTCCGTACGCCTGACGCCGCAACCTGGCGTCCTCTCCCTCACACCTCTTTTTCCCCGTATAATTCTTCTCACCACTGGCTCGGGAATTGGTCCCTGTCTCTCTTCGCTCCTGCTCGCTCCACAAGCGCAGTCCATCCGACTGATCTGGTGCACGCGTAATCCAGAAGCTACTTACGGGCAGTCTCTCCTCAATCTGGTACGCGATCTTGATACAAGCGCCGTAATCATCGACACGGATGTGAGGGGGCGCCCAGATCTTGCGCGTAAGGCTTGGGAAGAGTATATGGCGTTTGGAGCAGAAGCCGTATTTGTACTAGGGAATGAGCGGACTACCAGAGAGGTCGTGGGACAATTGGTAAGATGGGGTGTGCCAGCTTTTGGGCCGGTATTTGATTCGTGAATTTCAATAAGTTAGAAGGGAACGCAGGTATACATGTGTATGATGTGGGAGTGAAATTGGGAGTTCTGTTTTGTCATGAATAGACTGCTGTAGATCCCACGAGAATAGACTCTATGGCGCCTAGTAGGAAGCTTCCATGAGCAATGGTCATGAAATGGTGACCAAACTAGAGTTTTAAAGAGAAACTACATGGGTAGTATTGAAATATATACCTAGTATTCGAGATTTAATATGTGGATATTTTGAAAGCTTTCTCATCACGGCTAAAGTAAAGCAATGGCTAATCTATTCTATTATTTCGAGAGTCGAATCGCCTTTGATTCTATATAATGCATGTTTGTGAATTTTGACGCCCCATTTTGAAGGCGACATCTTGCCCCCTATACCGCCACAAATCAAGGTGAAGGCCTTCATAGTCGGTATATCTCTACTACCAATCCCATCCCAAGAGGACGATGAAGGAATAAAAAGTTCCAAACGTCTTTATGAAAAATACTCTGCCGGTCCGATCCTTGTAGTTCGGAATGAGTTGTTTCCATACCAATGTTGTAAGAACGCTCTGATAAAAATGCACAAATAAATAATGTCGAAAACCGAGCTTTTGCCTTTACCTTAAATGTTCTCATCAACCTCTCGTGCCGCCGAATGGTGAGATATTCCAGGATCCGGCTCTGCCTGAGAGCTTTCAATGTGTGAGGATAGATACTGAATTTCCAAGTTGAGGCCACAATTGCGGCGCATCAGAGTAATCGACAGCTGCCCTCTCATCTTCATGTTCATGCCTGGTATAATTTCGTGTTCTACCAGATCGTGGTCGCCGCACTCGACAATGATGTCGACGACAAGCTGTTCAAGTTTTGCCGGTGCATTGTTTGCTGCTTTGAATACGAACCGCATGACAGTCGGAACAACGGTGTAGGTATCTAGAGGATTGTTAAGTGGGCCACGAGAACCCTCCACCAGCTTGCCATCCGTAATCGACTCGCTAAGGATCTCTCGAAGTCCGATACCCTCGGCTTTTGTCTCTTCAATGATCGCACTAGTAGCAGCATAGAGCTTTTCTGTGCAGATTTCGACAAGTGCCACGAGACCAAGCTCCTCTGCCAAGCTGTAAATCCGTAGCAGGTGGTCAGCATCCGAGAACACCAGAGGTTGCGAATGCATCCAGCGATAAACAGACCCCAATGAGGACTTTTCTGCTTCAGGAAGTAAAACTCGCCGTTGCGCAGCTGCCTTCAAGGCATTCTTTGTCGCGTTCTTTTTCTCGGCCTCCTCAATGTTCTGCCAAGACCGGTCCAATCTCGTGATAATATAAAATGCAGCTTCAGGCTCGAGACAGCTTAGACGCTCACGTATAGCATTTCGAGGATATTCTGCCTTTGTGATCCTTGGAGTGTCTGCTGGCCAGAAACTTTTCTTAGTGAAGGCTTCTTCCGTGACTCGTATGATGGTATGCTTGACTCTTTCTTGATATTCGGGCAACGGAAGCTGGGTAAAACAGTCGAGAATAAGGTTGGCCCCCTATATGATTAGCTACATTCCAGGCATATCATAAAGATAGTTACCTCAACATGAGAATTCTTCCGCGTCTTTCCCTCCCATTTTTCAATACAAAGTAGTTGTCTTGTCTTTCGTCTCAGGGATTCCAAGCCGTCGTATTGTTCAATGATATCTTCAGCTCGGTTAAACAACTCGCGCAGCTTCGGACTATGCTTGACTAGGAACTCAAGAGAAATTGTCATGTGGTTCTTCATGTCCTCACCATACTCTAGATTAACGAATGTAGTCAAGAGCACCCTGATACCGTTTAGAAAGATATTTCAGTACTTTTTCAGAGGTACTAACAACGATTCACTGCCTTCCTTTAGGTGAGTGCACTGAGCGCTCTCTTTGTTAGACGCTGGCGTCTGACATCCGCTAGATAGAGCCTCATAGGCTGATTCCTGTGAAGGAGCGGGTTCGACGGATGTCGTGGAGTCGCCGTCAACAATAATCGGGGCTGAGCGGTCATTGCCAACACCCTCAGGAGTACTCAACCGCAGCCGTTTCGGAGGGCTGGGAGATGACCCTTGGAAGTGTTCGGGAGAATCCGGGGTTAGGAGGTCCATGTTGCTGATTGAAGTACTAGTGGGCTTGAGGTTGAATTGGCGATGGATGTGGAGAAGGAGAGGGGTGGAAGAATGGGAACAGATTGAAGGCTTGATGATATAGAGCGGGGTGGAAGCTGGTGCAGCTCCCAATCTCTTACTCGGAGCAGAGTAAGAGAAGATTGCAGAAGACGGCTTAACACAAGACCCACGGGCTGACACACTTGATTCACTCTAAAGGTCCCAGTTAGATGACAAAGGGCAGATAAATTCTGTAAAGGGATTAAGTAGAATTTCATCTGTTGGTGGAAGCCTTTTTCAGCAGGAACCACATCGCCATGGTAAACAAGCTGTATCTACTAAGACGATCGCTAGGTGTTTGCTATCGACTTGCACTGCGATCCAAAAGTCCCAAAAATTGTTAGCTTGTAGCAGAGCATCAACTTATTAAGCAGCAGGAAATTCTATGTCAATCGAGAGTGAATCAGACTGAGAAAATGTCTGTTCTGATAGTCATGATTTTGAACAAAGAGCGGTTGGTTTTGGTGCTTTGTTTAGTGGCACGTTCTGCAAATTTCAATACGAAATCCGTTCAGTAGGCTTCCATTAGATGCCAGATACATCAAGACCTTCAGATGGCCCTCTGAAACGGGTTTGGCCGTTCGATGGTAGTGTTTTCTCCGGCATGTTTTCGTTTCTGAGAGAGGTCGCAGGCACGGGGTAAACGGATTGACACCTATGTTTGAGCATAAAGTTACGTATGCTCATGTGAATCATTTTGTATAATTCCGGGAATACAACATAAGGTATTCGTATTTTAAGAGAAGAGAGTGTCTCGGGTGGTTGGCAGACACGTAATGGGATGGAAGCTGTGCGCACGGACCGGAACCCCGCGACACTCGAACTTAGGCAGCTCCAAAACATGACCGGCAACGCAATGCGGAGAGACTCGACGCGCCGCCATGGCCTCGTTCAACCGCGAACGCGTCGAGCACGCGTTGGACGAGCTGCTAGCTCGTATAGTACCCGAGGATGTTAATGAGGACGAGGATATTGCCAACGAGCGCTTCAATGCCGCCTTCAACTTCGCCATTGACGAACTGAGCAGCGCTGGCCCACTTCCTGTGGTGGCTGATATCAACCATGTCGCAAGTCTAATTGATCGAAGATGTAAGAAGATGTTTAATACAGGAGAATCTAGCTAACGGAAACAGTGCTGCCAGATGTGAGTGGACCGCAGAAGAGCGCCCGCTTCAACAATCTTCTCTCTCGTCTGGTGTCACAGCCAGTCCTCGATCAAAAATGGCGGATGCTGTACTTCCTTCTCGAGCTTTCCGATATCCCCAACGCCCCAGACTCCTTCGAAAGCCGCGACCGGTTACGCGACCCAACCACCCCAAAACACCACACCTCAAACTCGCAAGCACCCGGGAGTCCAGCATTCAGAGAGGCTTTCGCACGGCCGGGACTCTCACAGATACCTGTGAATGATGGATCCCCTAAGGCGACCGCACGGCAGCTGCCTCCCATAGAACGAACTGAGAGACGAAGGGAAAGGCGGACACAAGAGCCAGCGAAGGAGGCAGTCGTTGATGGCGAGCCGTCTAAGCCAGATGAAGGTCCCGGCGAACCCGCGCTCCTCCGCGACCTGCCATTTACATTACAAGGACTGTCCTCTACAAATCTCTCATTCTCTTCTTCTACAGCCGTCAAGCTTCCACCGACGCTGCCCGTACCACTTATCAGCTTACTTCACACTCTTGCCGAGCCGTCGCTTCTATATCGTGGTCTTTCGGAATTTGTCGAGTCAAGTGAGGGTGGACTAGTGGGACAGAGTTTTCGATCAGCGCTTGGTAAAGAGCTGAGATCATACCTAGGTTTGGTTGCAACTTTAGAAGGGCAAATCCGCAGGGCGTTGACGCAACTGAACGAAGCCCAACCCCATCAGGACATTGGAAAAGCCGGTGTCACCCTCAAGCGATGCGTGATATGGACCCGCGAGGCCACGCAAGGGCTGCGATTAATGAGCTTGATGGTTGAAGAATCTAAAGGGAAGAAGGGAGGGGAGTTGATATCACTCATTCACTCGTTTTCTTTGTCTCACGGCGACCCGTATGTTGGAACGTTTGCCGAGCGACTGTTGTCACATGTCACAAGACCTTTTTACGATATGTTGCGACAATGGATATACGACGGTGAGCTGGCAGACCCGTATGGCGAGTTCTTCGTTTCCGAGCAGAGCGAACAGGAAATTAACGAAGCAAACGGCACCGAGGGCAAAGGAGGCGCAACAAGCGTCTGGGAAGATAAATACAAGCTCAACGAAAAGATGATACCCACCATCGTCACCGAAGAATTTGCCAATAAAGTCTTCCTCATTGGGAAAACACTCAACTTCATCAGATATGGGTGCGGCGATGCGGCGTGGGTTGATACTTATTCTAAAGAGGCTTCCAAAGAGCTGCATTACGGAGACACGGCGAACCTGGAGCAGTCCATTGGGGATGCTTATAAGACAACGATGGCTCGGCTTATAGACCTCATGGCTAACAAATTCAAGTTGTTTGAGCATCTAGAAGCACTCAAAAAATACCTACTGCTCGGCGCTGGAGACTTCATTGCCGTCCTTATGGAATCATTATCGTCGAACCTCGACCGACCTGCAAACACGCAATACCGACACACTCTGACTGCCCAACTCGAACATGCGGTGAGGAACTCGAACGCGCAGTTCGACTCACCAGATGTCCTTCGACGGCTAGACTCCCGCATGCTTGAGCTGTCTCACGGTGAGATCGGCTGGGATGTTTTCACGCTGGAATATAAAATAGACGCGCCTGTGGACGTGATTGTGACGCCTTTTGGCTCAAAGCAATACCTGAAAGTTTTCAATTTCCTATGGCGCGTAAAACGCGTCGAGTTTGCGCTGGGCTCCACCTGGCGACGATGCATGACCGGCGCCCGCGGCGTCTTGGGCACTGTCTCTGACAAGGTTGGATCCGACTGGAAGAAGGTTCGCTGCGGCATTGCCGAAATGGTTCATTTCATCGATCAGCTGCAATACTACATCCTCTTCGAGGTCATTGAATCATCATGGAATGAGCTACAGGAAGCACTGCACAAGCCGGAGAGCACGCTTGATGATATGATTGAAGCACACGCCAAGTATCTGAACAGTATCACTAGGAAAGGTCTGTTAGGTAGCCAAAGCACAGATTTCACAGGGCAGCTTCACGAACTGCTCAAAACAATGCTGGCGTATAAGGACGCAGTCGACGGCCTCTACTCTTTCTCTGTCGCTGAGTTCACACGACGGCAGGAGCATGCCGCGAAGATCGAGACTCGTACAGCAGCCGGCCGCTGGGGTCTCACGGAGAGAGATACATCATCACCAGATCACTTCTCCCACGGCGCATCACGCTCCGATGCAGATCCACCCTTCCCGCCCCCGCTTCTTAACATTGGCGACGCTGGCAGGGGCGAAGATGATGTGCTTCCCGCGCTCCGCAAGCGTCTTGCGCACTTGATTAAAGACTTCCAAACTCGCATTACCGTTCTGTTAGGCGACTTGATCCATCAGCCTGATCATGATATGCGCTGGTTAGCTATGGTCATGAACTTTAATGACGTTTATCAGCCGAAGAGGCGACGCAGAGCGGAAAAAAGACGCGAGAAGGATGGAAACGCCACAAACGCAAGTCGCGAGTAAGGCCGCAGGTGCTGGAAAGGCTAGTTCTTGTGATGCATGTAGATTTGGCAACGGTTTGCGGACTTTTAAGGGATATAGCGTCATCCCTGGTATATTGAGTTGGATTTGTTGCCGGTCGTCTTTGCGGGAGACGAGACGAATGAGCGAGACTTCATTCGTTAGACGGTGAAAAAGGAGGGAATGGACAACGACAAATGCACGCGACAACGATACCCTAGAATATCTAGCATTTGGCGTAGATCCTATATTTCTGGGACAGTTTGTTGATGTTCTGATCTGACGGTGGTGCTACCTGTGCGGTGATCGAGAACTTTGCGTACATTCGAGAGATCGTCATCGAATTTCAATCTGCCAAATATCGAATTCGTATACACAGCATCTGCCTGTCAATGGACATTTCCCGGCTGCAAAAGTGCGCTGGAGGGGTCTGGCCCATTCACGTGCGAGCGGACGCTTGTTGGGGTTCCATACCTGCAGCTTTAGAGCCGCAAGTTTGGCCGATTCCTGAGAAAGCCTGTTGGGCGTCGTTGGGCGCTTTAATGTATCCTTGCTGGAGCACTCGGCGTCACACGTCGCCTGTCAATTGTAGAAAAATCACTACCAAAGAAGTCTAGTTCACGCCTATCGGGATAAATATTTCCAACTTGAGCCGCGTCATCTCGCAACACCTTCCCCTCTCATCACATGCTACCATATTGCGGTAAGTACCAATTGCCTTAACCACGACTAATACATTTCTTGTTTGTGGATGCAACCCACGTTTCGCGGAGGCTAGGTCCAGCGCTGGCGAGTGGTGCATCCAAATCTGCATTATGAATGGCTTTGTTATGTGGACTTGACATGCGCTACGATCCGCGTTCCAAACACTTATTTACAGGCGGGGTAAGCTCACTCGACTTTACTTACTCCTCTCCTCTTTGCGTGTGATCGCCATTATGATGAAATCGATGCATGTGATATGACGGGGATGACAGCTCGTCTAGAACTTTGTATCGTTCTGTAAACACTTAATTGCAACCAACACAAATCATAGGAATGTTGGAGATCGAGCGAGCGGCGCGTCATGATGGGTTTTCGACTCCAAAGGTTACGCCAGCAGCATTCCTCGTTCGTCTTTACAAACTCCTGTTAGAATGAGCACCCGGTTGACAGTCACGATCAGGGAACTATCTGGGCGCTCACCACTCTCTCCTTTCTTTTCCTACCCGCCCGTTTCTATGCTCGCTGGACTACACTTCGGCGCTTCTACTCTGATGATCTGTTCGTGGTACTCGCATGGATCGTGTCGCTAGGCATAACCAGCGCTGTCACCGCATTTAGCAATATCACCTTCGAAGTCATGGACCTGAGTAAAGGTCATAGAAAGTTTCCGCCCAACGTAAGCACCATTACCGTGCAGTTTACCCGCGTCTTCAACATCGTGCCCATGCTCCTATACGTCGGCTTGTGGAGTGTCAAAATCTCTTTCCTGCTGTTTTTCAGAACATTGGGTGTGAGGGCATTGCCCGGACTCCGGAGATGGTGGTGGACTGTGTTGGGAATTTGTTTATTAACATTTGGGTTGTGTTATACAACTTTGCCTTACCGGTGTTGCTTCACGACTTTTCAAAGGATAATTAGCTCGGAGTGCCAGACACAGGGCTGGAGCTTTATCAGTATGAAGGTTAATTGCGCATTAGATGTTTTCACAGACTGCTTGAGTGAGTACTTCTTTCTACTTCCCAGAAGCACTTTGAGTCTCGTTTGCAATGGCTGCGAAGTTACACATTGCTAACATGTCATATTTAGTCATCACGATTCCCTACTTCCTACTGCGTAAAGTCCGGACTTCGCTCCACCAGAAGTTTTGTTTGTCCATCGTCTTTTCTTTTGTCATTGTTACTATCATCTTCGCGATCGTACGCGCCACGGTCACCACCACCGGTGTGAAAAGGCAGATCGATCCTATATGGATGTACATGTGGAGTAGCATTGAGCTGAATGTCGGTAAGCGCTAAATTTATTCCAGATTATTCAATCTCAACCTAATAGAGAAACATGTATAGCAATCATCGTCGCCTGCATAGCCCCCTACCGCTCTCTCTTCCTCCGCCCCCGGACCTCAAATTCACAAGCCCATCCTTTGGGTGGCGCCGCAAAATTCAGAGACCAATCCAGCAGTAACACCACACCATTTTCTCCCTGGGTTTCCTACGGCGCGCTATGGCGCGGTACTGGGGAGAGAACAGCTGTCAACCAGGGGCAAGAAAGGCCTGCTTTAGGTGTTTTGCCCGACGAGTCAGGGAATTGGTCGACAGTTGGGGCATCAACAAAGGCCCAGAAAGATGGTGGGGACGCTGAGACAAATGTGTTTGAAATGAGCAATTTACAGACGGGTTCGACAAGGGAAAACGAAGTGCGTGATGCTGCTTGAAACACACTGCGTAGTCCTACTGGGCGAGATTAGGTAAATATTGGTATTCCATGTTAGTGGAATCAGAGAATGCGCCTTACTGTCGCAGCAAAGCCTAACGTCTAGGCCGAAATACAGCCACGGTTCGATCCCCCTCCGAATCAATAGCCAACAACGGCCACCACAGCTAATCAGACTCCGATTGAAGGACCAACCCTCAACTTTACCACAGTTCAAGCCTAAATCTACGATGCTATTATCACTACCTACTTAGGTTCTACTCAACCAAAAGCAAATTCATGGCCTCACTCCTCAAAAGTGGCAGTCGTCGAGCACTTACAATAGCGCCTCTGCCATGCTCATCAGGAGAGGGATGGCCGTTGAGCTGGCTGGCCTTATCGTCTATCATGGTGCAGCACTCATCTGAGACATGGATGGAGCCTGAATATTAATCCATCACTCCGAACTCGAGGGAACCAAGAAGGAATGGAACACCGAAAGACATTGTGATACAAGAATGGGTCTTAATCTTGTCTTCAATGCGCTTATCTTCATCGCAGAGACGATCAGCACCATTAAACGTGGCATGCAAGCATTAGCAGAGGTTACTAGTGTGATCTTGGAGTTTAGTGAAGTTGATAGCATGTCCTGCCTCCCTCTCCTTCTTACCGGGCTGCAGGGATTCGGCTTCCGAATTGGAACGTCCTTGCCAAGGGCTAGCTCACGATGCTTGATTGGCGTTGATGGATGATCTTTCTCGGTATCCGTTACATTATTCTTTTAATCCTCCATGATCTATTGATTTTTATCATTTGTAGCGCTTAATCAACACTCATCACCGGGAAATGACGAGGTCATGTGGACAAAGAGCCACATTAGTGATTTCTCATCACTGTTCGCCTCTCAAATTACTTAGCTAGCCTGCGCTGCTGCAAGCGATAGAGGATCTACCGATTCTCCGATTATCTCGGGGATCTTCCGCGCGTCTGCTTCGGTCGGCTCAGTGATGCGTTCCTGCGAAGTTCATGGCGAGATACTTTATCGTCTGCCACCTGGCGCTTATGTTTTTCGCTGCGCTGAGTATCTCCTCTTCAAATTTCCTATATGCTTTACGGAACCTTTAAACAGCAAACTCGGTGTCGTCCTCTGTTCGTCTGGCTTCTATGCCTGGGTTAAAGCTTGGGTCTAGGCGCGGTTTCCCGTCTGGGCCTTATCTACCCAATTAAATGCTGTCAGTACGTCGACTCCTGCGTATTTTATCGCTACACCGTTTACTTTTTTTTTAATAAATATAATAGTTATGGAGAAGTGTTGGAAAATTTTTAAATTTAAACAATTAACTTAACTCAACTTAACCTATCCCTATCCCTACTACGAACCCAACCCCTACTAAATCTAACCCCTACCCTACTGATTTACCAGCCTAATCCTAACCAAACCTCTACCTATCTACCAGCCTAATATTATACTACCATTCTATAATACAATTCAAAAGATAAGCTATATATCTGTTAAGGGCCTCGCGTCCGCAGGGCAATTCCGGGGTCGTACGCTTCTTTATAGGCCACGCGCTAGCCGAGGCTGGTTCGCAAGGAGCTCGTCTTATACAAGTAGACTCACAAGGGTCTGGTCGAAGGGGGTCAGCCACCCTCCCTACTAGCGCGGGCGACGTGTCAGGACCTAACTTGCCCAGTCCCTTGTCGAATTTACCGTATGCGAAGAAAAGTGGGTTTGGCTGTGCCGCCGCATATACGAACGCGCTTTGAGCGGAGCTATATTATAAGGAGTTTTTCAGTCTCCTCCTAGCGAAAGATAAGACGGTCTAGAGAAACATATGGTTTCCGTACATAATCCTTCAGCACATGTTACAGCTAGCTGTGAGTTGCCGCCCTAGGACATATTTACAACCATAAGTAATCGCGCTCCGCGCTACAATGCCTTCTTTAAATGCCATGTAGAAATCGCAAAAGCAATATGCGGTCCAATGACAGTTATAAACGCCGTCATCGCCAGCACATACTACAAGCGAGACAGGATATAGCCTATTTGAGCCATCCCGACGCTATCAGACCCTGGAAAGACACATTTAATGCTTGGCTTGCATAATGCTCGCTGCTGTTAGTATAATAAGGAGGACGGCGCTCACTTTGTAACCGACCTCTTAATCTTTTACTCCCTTTGGACTTCGCTTACACGAATATGCATCTATCGCGTTAGCTTATTATGATGTCTGTACGCAAGCTGGAATCAGGATTGATCATTCTCGTGTTGGTGTCTCTGGTCACTTCAGCTCCTGCTCAGAATACTACTGTTACAATTCCCAGTGACAGGATTCAGCACAGTGATACAAACCTATTATGCACTCCACCAAAGTGGACCGACATTGCATTGTTTTATCTCGGAAATTTCGTATTTCATGCGGGGACTGTCAGGTCCCATCCTGGAGAGTCAATTCGTTCTGTTATATTCGCCATGATTCTCGCGCTTCTATTCCCAACAGCGGGGGTCATAAGGGGTCTTGACGCAATTTACGGCATTGCAGCCTTTCGGAAACCCCCGCTCCAGAGAGCTTCCCGTATTGGAGCCTTATGTATGGTAGTGCGGTCAAGAGACTGGAAGCCAAACGCGGGAGATAAAGTTGCGGGCGTCATCATTCCAGATGACGCGAAGGTCGACAGTATGTCTTAATTCTCCCTTCGCGATGGAGAATCAAGCTTTTAACAGGAGCATAATTAGGATCCTATGTTACGCCCAACATCGCAGTTACATCTCCACAACCGAAGTCATCCCTCGCTTTCAATCCCGAAATAGAAAATAGCCGAAGGTAAGGGAGTTTAGTTTCTACAGACCCTTTTAAATAGTGACTAGATTCTAAATGTATTTTCCAACAGCGGAACCCGAATGAGAGCCGCTAATATCAAAATCTACATCGCTCCTTCTGGATCAGACGATAGCTCAATCTGGTTTTACGAAAAGGGTGGCAATATTGATCTCCGCTCCCGGCGTCAATTGCATGGCCAATGTAATTTACCTCCGGGATATGAGTTAAGATTTGTTCCCCGAAGTGCTTCTCAATATATCACGTTTTCAGATAATTCGGCAAAAGTTACATTATCCACCTCTTACAGCTTTTCAAAAGCTTTAACCGCGATTGTACAGGTAATATTCGCCTCGATCACATTATACCGCTCCCGAGGGGATCAAATCGCCAGATATGGTTATGCCGCCTTTGGTCTCACCGTCGTTCCCTACCTAGTAATGTCCGTTGTTAACTTGTTTGGGAATTTGGTAACGCCAGAGTATCCTTCGCTCTTTCTTATCTCATCGGATATCATGGATGAAGCATCACGCCGTCCAGGATATCTAGTTGACGGTGAAGTGGGTAAGATAGAGACGGTAAAACCTACAGCGAGTGAATCCGGCATGAAGCATGGTTCTTTTGTGTCTGGGGACAATGGAAGTTTGCTTTTCAACAGTATCGAAAACGACAAGGAGCTGTCCCCTGGGATTGTGATATCCATGGACGAAGCTAAGCAGTCAATATTTATACCCTCTTGTTCAACCTTTATAGCCGACAAAAGACCCCATCAAGAGATTATTAGGCATCTCGGCCAGGAAAGGTCAGAGGATCAAGGGGAAGTTATATTCGATAAGAATTTGTTTCTGGGAAGTCTATTAGTGTTTGCCACTTGCTTAGCCATTGTAGGCGGACTATCTGGTTTTCATGCGGGTAAAAGCACCACAGCTCAGCGAGTATGGACGATGATGTGGTTAACATTTGGGTTTGTCTATGGATTTCAATATGGGATAGTGTCCTCTTTTTTTGACCAAGCTCTTGCTAAGGTTTCTATTTGGCCTTGTGAAATTGAGTCCAAGGATAGGTGCTTCATGTTCTCCTATGTATCACTTTTTTTGTTACTTACCAGTCCAGCTATTGGTGGACTTGTAATCTCAGGGCAAATGCTTCAGGTATACGGCAGCTGCATCAGGATCGACTAAAGAGCTTCTCTCGAATGTCATCTAAGGTTTCCCTACCTCTTCTCTCCAACCCGAGCCTAATATCCCTCCCTGGATTACCGGACATTCCCTATGACCGGATAAACCATCGTTACTTTGACTTTCAGGAACTAGAAAACATATGCGCATTAGTTTCGTAGAGATAAACTTTAGTTTAACCTCTTAGGGTCATGATGAGTTTGGATCGTTTATGTTATTGAGGTATAAGGGTACAACAGAGCTGTGATGGTGGCCAGCCTAGCGGTGTACCCTAAGCCTACTTCGGCTGCGGACCACGCTTAAAGCCAATGCTCAAATGGTGCGCGTTCCCGGCCAGCGACGGTCCCAAAATATCAAAACAAATCAAAACTAGGATCCACGAATTCCGCGGTACAGCCCCCCAAACCCAACTTAGAAAGGCTACTAGAGACTGCTCCATATATCGTGTAAATGTAGATGCTTTTTCTGTAGCAATGACGACAGTCGTTCACAGGGGGCTAGGCTACTATAAGATGTTAACGATTATGTTTCAGACCGTGCCCATATTCAATAATGGTGCATTTAAAGTATGCAGAATCTTCCATAGCTACCGCGCGGTGCACTACTTTTCACCTAAGCCATGCATTTCTCGTAAGTACAAATCTTACCCATGTACTGAGGGCACCAACAGCCGACACCAAAATGCGAAACCACCCATAGCATACAAAACTTCGTTACCATACTTGAAGGACTCATCCTGTTACTAGACTAATACCGCATGAGATATATCTACTCTTACATCTCGTACTTATGACCACCACGAAGCCGAAAATTTAAAACATCATCGATGCGTGCCTTGGACATTGCCAAATCTGGT
>Ga0247757_10000742_pt1 | contig 25462 bp, 27 predicted proteins | sample UWRJL126311R4_FD_180929 | JGI IMG/M metagenome (GOLD analysis project Ga0247757, IMG submission 180929) | Plant litter microbial communities from Arlington Agricultural Research Station in Wisconsin, United States - UWRJ-L126-311R-4 | ecosystem: Environmental > Terrestrial > Plant litter >...
AGCATGTTCACGGGGATCCATATTGAAGAGCGTTGTTGATAGTAATGGTGGCTTTTGTGAGGGTGCCAGGTTCTCGGCCAGGTGGCCGAGAACCCCCTGTGGCCGAACTCCATATGGCTTAGCTTAATGCAGAACGCAATGCGGGCGGAGTTTGGTTTAGCAAGTTTGTCAGATTGCCGCATGTGCAGGGTGCTTAAAGAACAAGCCATTCATGCATAGCGTGAACTACCACTGGGATAGGATTTGGATTAGCATGTTTGTCAGCTTTTCGTGATGTTTTCTTTCTTTCATTTCGTAGGTCGTGCTCGGGAATTCTACAATCATGCTAGGTAGCTTGCGGATGTTTCGAGAGTGCATGTCATGGGCGGTGCTAGATATTGAGGCACATGCATGTGCATCTTGTGTGGGGTTTACGCGGCTTTCTGCATATGCTGCTGGAACTCATCAGCGAAGTCCGTCAATCATCGTACCGTACGCTAAGTTGATGACAGGAATGTATGGATAGACGAGCAGAGATCCGTGCCATTGTGGCTTTCTCCGCAATGCTTGGTCTAGAAGCAGCCGTATCGTGGAGTTCACGGGAGCTGTAGTCCGTTTCCCCCAATCACACGATACGCCCATTTCATGACAGGGGACATACTCGAGATACTGTACCTGCAATCCCTTGTGCAGCAATCACACCGCACTCCTGACGCTCAGGAAGTCATATCACTGTCACAACGGACAAGTGAAATGCGGTTGATCAGTGGGCTTGCTGCGATGCTACCTACCGTAAGGGGAAGACAATACTTATGAGCGTGTCAGAACATGAACAGCATCAGAGTCCGGAGAATGATGTCTCTGAAAGGTGTTCGTCCATAAGCGTCTTGAAGTCTCTCTTTTTCTCTAGTTGCTTTTCTTTGAAACTTCTCTTCCCCAAACTGGTTCCACACTCTCCTTCTCTAAAACCTCTTCTTTTGCAGCACACAGATTCACACGAATCTTCGTCACTTCAACACCCATCATGCCCTATCGCCCCTCTACTGACGCTTCATCGTCCAGCACCTCTTTTCTCTTCAGCAGCGAAGAAGTAGAAAAGCACCTCCCTTTCACCGTTAAACCTACCCGCCTCCGACGCTTCTACCAAGCGCTCTCCAAGCGCAGATATTATATAAATGGCATATCCATCCTACACCAAGCCTGCTTCACCGCACTTGTGCTTTGCACAGTCATAACAGCCTACCTGCTCGGCACAGGCGTGGGAAGCCCTTCTGCGCCGCGCAGCTTCGTGCCGCCGAGTACCGTCTTCCCTTTGCCTGACCTAGAAAGATTCCCTTGCTGACCGAATGCATAGTCAGGCGTCTATCTGGATCGATTACGTTCGAGGACAGTCCAGATTGGTCGGGCAACACGACGCACGCGGCAACCAAGTGGCACAAGTGGCTTGCGAATTTCGAAACGCACACGATCGCCATCCCGCGCAGGCAGATCGAAGAGTACGCATACCAGCCCGGGTTGCCCGATACGCGGGACTCGGAGCGGTACGGCATCGCCATGTTCCACCAGCTGCATTGCTTGGTAAGAAATCCACTTCTCCTTCTCACGTCTTTCGTGTCGTTGGTGTTCTTTATCTTTGGATATGAGGGGATTGAGCTGAGACATGGTGTGTGCGTGTGTTCTGTAGGCCACCATCCGTGAATTTGCCTATCTTCCCGACGCGCAGCGCATGCCGAGCGGCAAGCCGCTCGACCATGACGGCGTGACCTTTTCGTCATTCCACATGGATCACTGCTACAACTACCTGCGACAGGCGATCGAGTGCTTCGGCGACTCGACCGTGGAGCCCGCAAAAGTGGATGCGCAGGGCACGCGTATGGGAATCCAGGGGTGGGGGGTGCCGCGGTACCAATGTCGAGACTGGAGCGCGCTGGAGAGGTTTGCGCTGGAGCACCATGAGCTGTAAACCGGGCCGTAGGGGGAAAGAAGCCCAGAACTATTCGGGGCATTTACGTCGCGGGAGAGTGGCGTGTAGGAACGTAGTGCACGTGAGGATGCCATTCATTGAAAATGTTATCTCTTCTGCAGATCCCTCCACTCGCTTTCGAGCATGCCAAACTGCACATCGTCCCACCACCTCCCCTCATGCCACCAATGCTCCCGCACGACGCCCTCCTGTTTAAACCCCAACTTCTCGTACAACCGCCTTGCGCCATCGTTGTACTCGAACACGTTGATGCCCACACGATGCACGCCCGCAGTGTCAAATGCCCACCTCAGGACCCAGCGAATGGCCTCGCTGCCATACCCCTGCCCTTGGTAGTCGCCATGGATGCTGATGCCGATGGTGGTGTAGCGGTGGTGGGCCAGCTTGGCAGAGAGTGGCGATAGGTGAATGGCGCCTATAGGCGTGGGATGCAAGTTGGGAGCATCTGCGTCAGGCGACGGACAAGCAGGAAGGCAGATGATGACGCCCAACAGGCCGTTGCTAACGCCTACCATGTAGTCCTCAGCATCCTTCTTCGAGGCCGGCCTCGCGAGCCGCGGATTAGAATTGCGCAAGGCAACGGGGTCAGCTTGCAGTTTCTGGAAGAAGGGGAGATCCTGGTCTGGGTCGATAAGGCGATAGAATAGGCGCTCGGAGAAGAAGGGCTGGGCCATGGCGGTGGGAGGAGTGCATTGAGGGGTAATATGAGGGTACGGGTCGTTTGTGCTGGAGAACTTGGCTGGAGAGCTTGGGTTCGGCCCAGGGCTGGGCAGATGAAGACAAGCTTTGATAAGACACGTAGCAACGAGGGCCGAGGATTAGGTTGGAGCTTGGATCCAGGTGGGTCACTCGGCGAATCACGCGCCGCATCTACTGTCGATCCGTCGGGCAATGCAGCGGTCTGCGGGGGTGCAAATGCCGCAGATTCTTACCCTGGAGAGCAAGTGTAGGCTAGCCCTAGACGGCGCGTAGTCGAGTAATCCTAGGGACCATCCTCCGAGAAGCATCTGAATGGCTTATCCAGCCGATGCACCGACTGCGGGCAAATCACTGGTTGAACTCCTAGAATAGCTCCCTGGCTTGTTCCCGGCGAAGCCACGGTCTGGTCGGCCTCATGGCGATATTGCTGGCAAGAGCTTAAGTAAACTCGGGGCCGGAGAGGATGTAAGATCGAATCCTAAGGATGGGTAGTAATGCATGATGCGATGTGAAATCCTGGCGGGGCCACAGCCGAGGCCCGGAGCCGGTGTCAAATATTCCCCGACGCTTGCAATTCACTTCCAACCTCCACTTCCTCGACCCCTCTTCAGCAGCGTGTCAGCCAACTTAATTAAGGGGCCGCTTACTACGCTATTGTCTATTGCATCTCCGAACCGGTATGTCCAGGAGGATCCCGTGCCATGTTTCGTCGAGGGGGGAACGAGAGACCCGAGTTACTTGAGACGAGAAGATCGGAGTGAAAATGGACACTATGAGAGACTGACCAAGTCAGCTGGAACAACTAAAAGGTTGACTATGCTCAGAAACAGTCACCAAGCAAGTAGCTCTCATTACACACGCCCTGATAGCTAACCAAAAGAAAAACGGGTACACTTATATATACATACTCATAGAACAGAAGAAACTATGATATCACGTCGCACTACCAAAAGCTGCAAAGAAAACTTCCACAAAGCCCAACTCCATAAGGGAGGGAGGAGCTTCATGGCACAACGAACTTATATACTCCACCCCTCAAGTTCCTTGTCGGTCCACTCCAAAACCCTTTGCCCCAAAACATCGTCCTCGGCCGCCTTACTCCCCTTTCCACTAACCCCAACTGGTTCATAGTACTCTCCGCTCACCACGTCCTTACTCACGCTTGCCCATAATTGATTTAGCACTCCCTTCTCTACGCCTACCATGAATGCTCTCCCGACCTTCAGCATCGCACGCATGGGCAACGACGCTCCCGTCGCTCCGGCCTGCAGCCCTGTCTGCACGACGCCCGGATGTAGTGATGCCCACGTGATGGTAGGATGTGCACGCGCCATGCGGCGCGTCCAAAGGATGCTGGCCGTCTTGCTCTGACCGTAGCGCTCGAAGCCGCTAAGGTTTTCAGCGGGCGTCTTGAGGGTCTCGAAGAGGATACCCGCACGCGGAGCCATGGCGTGTGCAGCCGACGACACGACAACGACGCGGACGTCAGAATGGTGCTGCGAGGCGGTGTGTTCGAGGGTCGGAAGGAGGAGTTTCGCAAGGAGTGCGTGGCCGAGGTGATTTGTGCCCAACTGGACTTCGTAGCCATCTTTGGTGAGGCCCGGGGGAGAAGACATGATGCCCGCGTTGAGCATGAGGATGTCGAGGCGTGGGGAGGCGGCGACGAAGGTGCGGGCGGCTTGCTGGACAGAGGCGAGGGATGTGAGGTCGAGTTGGAGGAGCTTGATGGTGGGCGGCGGGGAGAGGTGCAGCTGCGAGTGGATGTCGTCGACGGCTTGCTGAGCTTTGGTGAGGTCGCGGGCGGCCATCCAGATCTCGGCTGGGTTGTGGTGTGCGTACTCTAGGATGGCTTGCTTGCCGATACCGGTGTTACCGCCGGTTACGAGGATCACTTTGCCCTCTAGGGAGGGAATGTCCTTTGCGGGGGTAAAGCTTCGGGAGCACATGGTATGAGATGATGTTATTTTGGATGGTAACAGAAAATGCAGAGAGTGGGTTCAAAGGATGGACTCGACACCAGAAGCTGGCGAGCGGGATGCTCCATAGCAGTGCGTTCCCGGGCCTTTTAAATGCTTTCACAGAAGACACTCGGTCACGTATCTCCATGGCGGACGAAGGCTCCGGCCTCCAGCCTCAAAGTGGATCGGCGTTAGGAGAGGAGGCGCCGCACGAAAAGCAGCCAATAGTGAGGCAGGCCAACGACACAGCCCCCATGAGCAGGACTAACGGAAAGCAGCGCGACCACATTGGCAGCCCCTTCGGGTCAAGCGCATATCGTGGGCGAGTTACTATCGCGAAAGAAAGATGGCTATGAGGCTGAACTCGGCGCAGCTGGACGGACGAACAATGCGCTCGGATCATCGACAGCGACATGGCAGAGGGTGTTCATGATGGGTGCATGCCATTTTTGGATCGGCAAAGCCTTGACAAAGGAGTTGCAAGCATGTTAGAACGATGTGCAGCCAACCTGACTGCTGTTCAAAAGCGAGGAACGAGCAAAGAGAGCCGTCGTGCTGAAGTCTAGCATTATCCACGTGCGGAGCTCGGGTGTTTGACATTGTCTTGGATCATGGCCAGCATATCTAGGCTTTTCTGGACGATCTTGAGTCTCTTCTTGCCCACGTGGTCGATGAAGAGTGTGCGCATTTCCTCGGCGTGCGCGTTGACGCGGTAGCTGGGCAGCAAATACACGTGACTGAGTGACCAGAGCTGGAGCAGGATGAACGTTCAAAATATCGTTTGAACAACCAGCTGCTTTCTCTTTCCATCCACTTTCATGATGCATAATTTTTGCCTGAGCCGCGAATCTACACGTTCCACCTGATTAGCAACTCATTGATGAACCTTCTTCCTCCTGCTCCCGCTCCGAAAGAGTCTGGCGGTGCATGAGTCGATTTTTCAATAGGTCTCGATTTAAAGGTCTCTACTAAGCATGTCATAGAGCCTCCGCGGATGTTACAAAACGTCCCTTGGAGACGCGTAATCATGTGTGACTGCAAACTTATGGCATGCAGCTTATTTCTCGGAACACGCCTGAGCCAATCAACGGCCGACTTGACCGCGGAGGTTTTTACGCTCCAATTCCCAGGCAGATTCCTTCTGCTAGTCGCTCACTCATGCTTATCTCTAGCTAGTTTTCCAAGTAAGACAAGTATTATATTCCCTAGTTCCCAAATCTTAAATAGTTATTGAACGCGCCCGCAATGTTGGTTTCACTTCTACCTTCACTTTTAGGACTGTTAATAAATGCTTACATTATTCCCTAGGACCAAGTACGTGACTAGGTATTTTACCCCTGTATCAAGTCTTCAGCCTGTTCGGCGGATGCATATATGGCATATTGGTAGTGTGCTGTAGTTGAAACAGGAAACACGCTTGCATCGACCACCCGAAGGCCTTCTATTCCTTTAGCCTTCGGATCAGTGCTGACGACCGTTCCCATTGAAGACGAGCCAGCGGGATGGTAGAGACTAGATAGTCTGGGGATAGAAAGTGGGGAAATACCAACTATTGAATTGGCTTATCTATTTAATAGCAGCTAACTTTTAAGACGAAACCCAGGTACTGACTTTTCCTCGTCCTGCGCCCGGCGGTGGAGTTGCAGAGTGTTCGCGGCGTATTCTGGGTGTACCGAGGACGGGTCGCTGTAGCTTATTTCTCCTGTGTCGACATTGGAGAGATACACATACTTCCTCGTTTTGGAGTGCCCTCTTCCTGGCTATCTACCCTTTTGATCTGGACCTCGGCCTTCTTAGCAGTAGGTTTGCCCGAGTCAACCATTGTCTCATCCGTCATAACTGTGCGCAGCTTCCACTCAGCATGTTCTATCTTAGGGTGCTTTTCATTCTTCACATCCAGCACACCCAGCTTCTCTCCGGGTGCGGTGACTGGTAGTATTCCTGTGCAATTTTCCCATTCTCCATACCCAGCTTCTTCATAAGCGAGACGGTGAAGCTGCATAGTCGCGTTTGAGTGCCATTCAAGACGTGCGTATGATTTCTTGGAGTTTTTCCGCCGGCTAGGTCGCTTGTCGAGCCAGTCCACGAAGGCTTCTAAGGTGTTCTCGAGAAGAATAAGGATGCCGCCAATTATCAAAATGATGGCAAGACCGAGTACGTTGAACGAGTAGTACAACGAGCTGACAATTTTCTGCGATGTATGTTAGTTTACGGGCATGTGGACTTGTAAAACAGACCTACTTGGTTTTCACACATGAACTTCCAAGCTGTGTCATTTGGTCTGGCGAAAGCAGGTGCGAACTCTGGGGACAGTGGTCCATTCATGTTGTCCAAAAACGAACCTTGAAGCGAAGCCAACATTACCTCAAATGAATGAGCCATCTCCAGCTGCCATTGATTCTTAGATATTTCTCCACTCTGAAGTCCTGCCTTCAGGTTTGCTCTCACTTTCAAGGCACTGATTCCAGCTGACTCATATGCCCCATTAGGCGCGAGCGCAAGAGAAGCGTAAATGATATTCTTTGCCCATTTAATAAACTCCTGGTCTTCTTTGTTCGACCAGAGCTTGTCGGAAGGCTCCCAGTAACTGTTATTTGAAGAGGAGAGAGGCTGGCACTGAGATTCAATGGGTAGAGCAGGATTACAGAATTGGTACTGGGATACGCAACCCATGACTCCGACTGGTTCGTCACGCTCATACGCTGGGGTACCTTTGGTGTCATTTCCGGAGAATAATTTCACCCCCGGTGCGATGTTATGAGCAGCAAGCCAAGGATCATCGATTGGTTGCGTGAAAACGACTCCCGGCGCGCTCAGGAAGGTCAATGCAATGTCACCCTTTGTGTGACTAAGCTGGGGGATGGGTGTAAAGAACTGGTCAAAAGCTGTGCTGATGCATATCTATTAGACAAAGACTGATGAAAGGGAAGTGTCACCCACCCAATGATATAATCGGGATTTGGTGTCTGCATCGAAGTATAGTTGGCGACGCTGCGGGATGAGATGTTGTAGGGCACTTGATAAGTAAAAGACTTATCTCTCCATGGAACGACGCCGAGTGCTTCTCCGTAGTAAAAGCGAACAGCAGGTTGGTATTGAGGATCTTCGGGCTGGTGTATCTTGCTAAACCCTTCTGTGACCAGAGGCGCGCATTGCGACTTCACCCGGAAAGCGAAACGTTTATTTCGTGGTGAATTAATGCCAAAGTCGTCCTGACTGTTCAACAAGCCCGAGTCCATGACTAGGTTATCGGATGAAAGCAGACACATCCCGTCATCGAAGGGGCACGGGGCGGCCCTGTTGACCGTATAATTGAGCTTCGACTTGACGTACGGACGGCAATTCTCGGACTGCTCAGTACGCGAGCTCGAATAGCATTGAGAAGCGTAGTTGACATAGGCTGCGCTGCGTTGAGAAGAATACTGCTCATTGAGATCACGGGTCTGCATGTATAGCTTCTGCATTTCATCAGATTGGATGCCGCGATACAGGATACCGCAATTCTTTCCAGTGAGCAGGACTTCGTTTGCTGTATTTGTGGTGATTCTTGACGAGAAAAGACCTGCAGGTAAAATTAGACTTGGGAAGCCTTGTTGAGACTCCAATTTTACTTACCGGACGCGGTGAAAGCCACCCAAATCAGAATGGCATAGCATAGTACTGGTACGATGCGGCGAAATGGCCTAGATGCTCTCTTTCTCCATTTAAAAGTATAGAGAAGTGTCATCATACCCTGTGCGGCAGTATCTGCATTGCGCAGAATAATTTGTCGTTGGTGATGCAGCCCATCCGCCGGAAGATGAGACGAGAACAATCGATGGAGCAGAAAGCAGCTGACGCGCCAGAAACTCCTCCCACTGGTACTTACGTATAGAGCGATGAATGCTATTAGCAGACCGCCACTTTTTTGCGTCGCTGTGAAGGTTGCGCCCTTCATCCGTCCTGATGACCAATTGATCCAGAACCCTAGATGGACATCATAATTGCCGTTGTCGGAGTTCACGACCGCGCTCATTGTGAGGTATTCTGCCCAAAACTGGAGAGAAAACTTCGCATGGGGACGAAACTGAGTCTTGTCACCATGGTAGGTGACATAGTTCGATTTTTATTTCCCTCGCTTCATGCTAGCCATAAATGAATTTGGCTCGAATGTGATCAGCTTTCTATTTGCGCCCCCGCCTTTACGCACATAAGCTCGTGTCATTGCTAAATTGAACCAGAGCGTTGACAGATCAACGCCAGAGATTCGCAGGTAGATTGGAAAATTCAGGGGATTTTTCTAAAAATGGCCCCATCCACGAGGAAATACCATGCGGAGGGGATGCGGGAGTGGCAGCTTAATTTATCAAAGTCTCCGGTCCTAAGAAACTGGGGGCGGGGTTGGCGGCGCTTATGGGAGGCATTCGATGCTGTGATAGGCTGCTGGGTCAGGGGCTAGAACCCTAAACGTATTGGCGCCGCCACCTCTGCAAGCTATATTTTCTAGCCATTCACAGGACTTCTCTGCATGTGGCAAGGACATGGAAGGAATGATAAATAAAGGTCAAGTACGTCAACTATACACAAGGATAGAGAAAACCAGCAGTCTATCACGCATGACACAAGGCTAATATGCCAGTCTAGACAATATTAGCCCTATCACGCTGTCTATCGCATCTCGGCATGTGTGCCCTCATTCTCTAGCTCTACAGTCGTTCCGTCTCCACCCGGCATCTATCCCGATGTTTAAAGCCCTTCACTTATTCCTAGCGCAACCAATGTCACTTTTCGCATTCGCTCTACTACGTCGCGGGTACTCTGATCCTGTCGAATCCCAGGCGTTTGTGTCGTATAAGAGATTTTAACTTGTCTACTTCGAGCGCACCTTACAATTTGAATCCGAATCCTATTTGTCAATCAACAGCTATTTAATCATTAAATGCTCTAGGCACTTTGTATACAGTGGCGAGATAGGGCTTAGACATCGTTTATTTTGAATTCATCTAAACATCAATACCACTATTCTAGGCATGCTTGTTTGAAAGGCATTGGGTCGGCTCTAGCTCTTGAAATGAGTAAGTATGCATGGCACTAGAATCTTTAGAGCAAGTCTTCATAGGCATCACTGCTATTTTCTGAGGTATCATCAATCATGTTTAGTTCGACCGCTATCTCTGGCTCTAGGCCGGCAGTTTCAAGTTACTACTAAACGACAATCGAGCTGGGTTGGATGAGTGTTGATGCCACGAGCAAAGATCTTCAAACCCCGATCAGACGTGTCGAATACCTTTCCGGAGGCGCTGGCATGAATGAAAGACCTAACCCTGATTTCCTACCTGCATGCGAATTTTGCTCCCGGCCCTCGTGGAAAGGAAATTTCCTATCTAACCTTTGCGCATGTCCACAAAGTCCTGTGAAACCATCGGATAACCAGAATCCGATGTGGAGTGAAACGCAGATTCCGAGACCATCCGGAATTTTGCCTCGCCCTGTGGCGCACAATATCTTAAAGTTAACCCTTATACATCGGTTATGAGTTGGAAAGGGGGCCATAGGATCCGTGGCGTCACACAACCCTAGTCGCGATGCTTCGCGCTTATGTCACGTATGACTGCGCCAACATCTATCGCGCGAAAGATTTCCTCTTGACTTCCGTATGTGAAAAGGGTACTTTTTCTCAGTCATGATATTCTATTACGAATCTTTTTCTTTGGCTTAATATCTTTAGTTACACTCATATCCTCCTATCTTCATTCTATACGCATGAATCGTCACGATGACTCTGTACTTTCTCGTCAAGCTGATCTGTTAGGAGTTGAATCAAGCGTATAAGCGGAACCCCGAATGATTTTAAACTCTGTGCTTTTGTAGAATTCCGATGTCCGGCAAGGCTTCTACTAGATCATTATTCAGAGCACATATAAAGTCTGTAGTACTTCACCAAGAAAGACAATAGATAACCAGCAACAAACAGCACCTTCGAAAACAATCACTATCACATAATCTTTCTGGAATTTTTATCAAGATGCGCTTCACAGTTCTTCTTCTCCTTGGTTTTGGCTCGGTATCGCTGGCCGCGCCAGTCATCAACGGTACTATCGTCCATTGAGATACTGCTGCTCTTGCTCACATTTAGGAGCAGGTCGTCAAGATTCTGAAACAAGCTTTGGACCCGGTTACCAAGGTGGTAAAGATGGCCAAGACTCCTCCTCGACCTCAAAGGGGCCTGGCGGCCCCATGATAAGCCGTAAGGTTATGACCAGTGGATCTACATCTGGTCAAGGCTCATTCGATGGGCCGCGCAAAATTTCATCCAACGGACCAGGCTACTTAACAGTCCGCCAAGGGGCAGTCTATGATGAAGAGGAGTCAGGTGGCGAATCGATGGCGCCTGGTGGGCATTCCGACGATTATGAAGAAGAGGGTTCTGGCCATTCATGGTAGGATGGAAATGGATTTTTTGGACCTTTGCTTATGGAAGTGAACTTGTATCATAGGCTACTTTGTTTGTTTAGTCATGGTGTTTTACATAGAGTTTTGGAAGTACTCTCATAGGAATCCGAGTTAGTGACCGAATAAGCTTTCCAATATTGTTCCTGTGATGTGAACCAATGCGAGCTAACTAACCCATACTCATCGCCAAGGTATCTTTACTCTCACACCAAATACTTACAGACATGCCATACACACACACACACACACACACACACACACACACACACACACACACACACACATACACACACACACACACACACACTTATATATATATGATAGGCGCAACGTGTTGTAGCCCGCTTTTTTATCTGAACTAAACCACCAATAACCACTAAGAGGGAGCATAGTCATAGCAAAAGTGTGAAGTGATGCTGTATCTTGCTGATAAATGCTTCACCTATTTTGTTTGTCATTTCTGCACACCTGTTGTTAGGGTCCTGAGGCTCAAAACTCAGGGTAACTATGATAGGAAATGTGCTAAGTTAAGCTTTACTGTTTGCGCTACGTCCCATAGCAATTAACATACGAGATAATTCACCTAATGCGATAGTGAATTGTGTAGCTAAGTCTAAAATTTTACTAGCTATAATTTAAAGCCCATGGTTACGACAAGCCGACTATGAAGCACTCCTCCTGAGTCTTTTAGATCCATCAAAATTCCCATCAATAAATCCAAGATGCAAGTTCTGTTGTTTTTGCTCAGCTATTTGCTGTCCTACATCATATGTCCATCTTCGGCTTTACCTTCAGCCCCGACATCAACCCTCACCGTCCAAAATGCACCAAGAGATTCAATCCAAGGTAACGAAACAATGCTTAGAGGTTTTATAGCCAAATTTTAGAACTCAGAGACTGACTTCAAGAAGTAGAGACAGTAAGGCTGTCCTCCGAGTATCCATACGAAGAACTCGGCGTCGCACCTGGAGTCCCACCAACTATATCTTCGGAAGATCCCAGATCAGATAACTCAGAGGCATTTTGTGGCTACTATGGATACTCTTATGAGGGGAATCTTCATGCGGCAAAGCTGGACTGGCATACCAACTGCTACAACGCGATATACGACTTAACATTCGCAACCAATGACAAATGCTGGAAGTGTTATTTCTATAAGGAAAATGACTGTAACGATAGACAAGGTGATGTAATAACAATCAATATCCTTGAGTTTTGGGTATTCCAGAAAGAAGTCTGGTACCCAAAAAGCTTCAAATGCTCGGGATAAATAGAGGTCGGTCCTCTGCACGTTGAATTTCTCTCGGATGAAGCACGCACTATAATCCATCAATATAATACCAATCAGCAATTTAATATCCGGGAGCCTTTCTTAACTAATTATACGAGTCAATCAAGAGTCAGTCTAGCTGTGAGACAAAGAAACTAAAGTATTCAGTGTGAGAACCACAGTACCATGATTCCTTGCCAAAATATTCCGGATAAGCCTTATCGCTTTGTTTTAATTGGGGCAATTATGTGCGTTGTTTATGTCACCCTTTCTACCTTTGTCCGCAGATTAAAATATATCTAACCATAGCAACCTAGGGCATACGTGGAACGCACATATCCATCTCACTATTCTATTTCATCTAATATTAGTCCATGATACTAGTTCTCACCTGCCCTGAAGCGCCATCTTGCGCACTTTATTACTTCTGCGTTAGCAGTCCCTTCATCAAATCTTCCTTCATGGTTAATTCCCATTTGAAACACTAACAATTCTTCATATTACCACACAGAAATACTAGGGTAACTGAAGAGCACAAATATTACGGTTGTTCTACCACCAGTGTCAACATTCCTCTCAGCCCTGCAACGATGCCAGTCATTGACTATATAATGCCCAATCTCTATAAAACTGCCTGTCCGCTCTTGGCGCGTTTTATATAGATTTCCAGCTGAGCACTTAGGTATCAGAAATGTCACTTTTTCTAAACGGCAACTGTTTGGATAACTTTAATGTAGTTCTCGGACCATAATCGTTTTCTGTTAAGGTATCTCCCTTTCTAAAACTATGCTACAGGCGCCCTTGGAAGACCCGAATACGATTCTTGTTCTCTGTTCAGCAGATGACAACCAGTCAGGAAGAATGTCTAACTGAGGCCTGAAACGGCCGACGGCCAGGATCCTCTCACTTACGTTAAATATCTATTATGAAACTAATAATGTCGATAGAAACAGCTTTTGAATTGTTAAACCATCTACCAATAATCAACACAAGCTTCTGTTGAACCCATTATAAATCGAAATGTATGTACTTGCTTTTAGGTGTATTGTTTCAATTCGTTAACATGTAACAAAGAGTTTAATAAATCTTTATTGTCCAAATGTTCTCATATCATCATAACTGTTTCGTGTCTCACTTCAGCATCCCAAAATGCCTCACACAGACAAAACCCTACACCAACCCTCTCAGAGACTCCATTAGACCCCCGCGCAATGACTAGAACATCGTAAGCCTGCCATTCAAGTTCGAAATCATAAGAATTGAAGTAACTTTCAGCACTTCTGTCTGCCAAGCTCTTTCTCCGCAACTCCTGTCTTTCAGCATAGCCATCTCGGATAGATACTACGTCCGAGTCATCAAATGGTGGTTCCTTTTTCGATGAGTTTTGTCGGCCGTATGCCGTCCGGGAAATAACAACGCAGTCTAGGGCTTCAGTGTCGAATGCTGAATTTTGGGGGTGAAGGTACACGATACCACAAAAGCTGTTGAAGCGATCTTGGAGCGTGTGTGATCGAACACCATCCGGTGCTAATTCGTTTATGTTATTTGGATCAGAGAGAGAGCGTTTCCCTGGAATCGATTGTATTTGAGCGCAAAGGGCGCAGAATGTCAAAACGTGGTTCCCTGGCTGGAGGAACCGACGATCTTTCATTGCAAGCGGGACAGAGCCAGATACTGGATGTGCGAATCGAGCAGTTGGGTTATCCACTTCAAAGTACCACGGAGCTACCTGGATCCCTCTATCCCTCACGGTCTTCCATGCGCACAATTCTGACATTTCTACACTTCGCCACTCATCTGAAGTGAATTTAGTCACCTTGTCAATGGCGTCAATCCACTCTAAGCGACTAAAGCGCGCCGCTCCTGACACAGGCAAAATTAAGTTGCCTTTCCAAGCCACCCAGCTCCAACTTGGGAATGGAAAATCCCCCTTGTCCCCATTGGCACGCCGTTGAAGTACGGAGTTTGGTTGCCATAACAGAGCAGTTTCAAGCTCAGAAGAAGGCATTCCATATAAGAAATCGCGGCGAAACCGGGGACGATGAATATTGAGCACGCCTTGAAATGCATTAATTGCATCATTTTCATAGGTCAGAGAGCGAAAGGAATAGAAAGACACAGAAAGAGCAAACAGTTGAAGGTTAGAGATAAGGCCAAGGTCTGGTATGGAGTTTCCAACTGGAACACCAGTAGGAGTCTGCATATGCCCTGGGTCGTGGGGAGGTGGATGTACATCTTCTCGTGTCAAGCCATCTTCACTCTCGAATGTAAGACCATCGTGACCAAAATGGATGCACCGTCGTGACAAAGCATGTTCTTGGAAGGTCCATCCACGTGTGGCCCATACCTGTTGCTCGGTTCCAGGTGTATGTTCGTATTTGTTTGCGAGTTTGATGCCACGTACATCCGCGGTGTATTGCCGCCATCGTCCGACAGTACTCCGGACACCAGGCAAGCCGCTATGGCAATTGGCGCCTGCAGCAGCGACAACCGCTGCAAGAGCACAGCTGTAAATCCGGTCCATACCATTTATTTGAACCATTTTAGCATCGCCATCGTCCTGAATGATACAGAGACTATCCACCCACAGATAACGCTCTCCAACTTTAGCAACGAGCTCTATAGCGTCCTGGATTGTCTCGGGAATCTGGTGCTCCAACAAACTTCCTGGCTTCTGCAGCTTTTCTTCGGTGGCTCTAATATTTTGAAAGAGCTGAGGTCCCCCCCATACGTAACTAAGAGTGAGATATCGGCATCCGCCTGGGCCGTTGATCGGCACAATGTTCCTATTGACGACATCAATAAGTCGAAACCCGGGTAATTTGCTGTGGACAGTTGTAGACTTGATGTGGTCGTCTGCGAAAAGCCCCAGCCAATCTCCGATCGCTCGACAGTCGACACGGGGCAAAACGGAGCGTCCCTCGAAAGGAATGGGCACATCGTCTCGGATCCGATGAAGCGGTAGTTGCCGGAAGGAGTGGAATCCTTCTTTTATGTTGCTAAGCTTGATGATAATATCATACGATCCGCCTTGAATGAAGTCTTTCTTGAAATTCCAAAGACTACAGAATACAAGTTCGGGCGGAGCATACTTGAAGTTCTGTTCTGGGAGTGAATCCGGCACAGTTTCGTACGCCGTAGCAATGGTGAAAGAAACTAAGCGGCAGAAGCAGCAGCTCTCTCTTCTTTTTAGAATCTCAAAAAGAAAGCCCAATGAGAGATCTGGAAAGATATACGAATTGTGCTCGCTGACCCAAGGTAGTTTGATGGGACACAATTCGTTATCAGTGGTGGTGTTCGTTTGCCAATGAGCATATTGAGCCTTGCTGAAGTCATTTTCAAAGAGCCATGCAAGGTTAATCCGTGCACATATCTGGCAGAGATCGGGATTATCGTTGATGGAAGCAGACGGTATGTACCAGGGTTTAAATGACATTGTGAGGGAAGCCGCCGAACGGTTTGCTCCTAATCTTCCTAGAATTGAAATGCTAGGGACTTGATGGTATAGTTAATGTAACCAATCGAAGTGGCTAACTATTTGATGTCAGCGTTTCTTGTGGACTTAGAAAGTCGTTCACGTACAATGTGCGGGGTTATTTCCCGCTAGCTTAAGTTGGTCCTCGCTTCGATCTTAAGTACCAATCAGCGTGCATGATTTCCCGTCCAACGTTAAGATACTAAACAAGCATGACTTCTTAGATGCCGTAGAAGTAAGGCTGGCAAAAACTAGGTAATGCGACTATGAAGAGACATCGCTATGCGACAAACCAGAATTCAAGCATACAGACAATACTATCGATGATACTTTTTTACTAGGCTGATGTTATATATGAAACCGTTCTGTTTGATACACATGACCCCATTGTACTCGGGGTATTTTCTAAAGCGATTCGTGCATGAGTCGTTTTCTACTTATGGCACAATCTATACTAATCTCACTTTCTTGAGCTCCATATCGTCAACAAGCCACGCTTCGCCCTTCATTAGTCCATGAACATAAGACTCCCCAATGAGCTCAAAGTTTTCTTCACCAATAGCAGCCTTGTTCCGCAAAATGAATGGTATATTACACCTCTGAAAGATCGCAACCCTATCCCCGATTCCAGCACCCCTTGGCACAAGAGCAAAATACCCCGCCTTCGTGATCGCAAATCTCCGATACTGAAGCGCAGCCCGGAACGCTTTTCGCATGTCATCTAGAGCTTGTTTCGGTTTTCGTGTTGTGAGACTCCTGAGCGTAAAGAAGCCTTTCTGCCGGCGTGGGGAGTAAGGCTGCCCTGGCAAGCGCAGCTCTTGACCTGCGCTTTCGTCGACAATCAGGCTGAGGATTTCACTGTAGTCGCTCGGTGCTCTGTCATTGAAGGAGCCATCTTTTCCCGCGACGAGAGTCTGCCAGAAGGCATCCCAGATGCTTTCTCCAGTTGGGTATGAAGTGATATTCTTGGCCATCTCTGTGTACAGCATCCATGAAGCGTTTATTTGGGTGGGGTTGTCGATGTCGATAACAGGATGGTCGATGGTGTCTCCGACAAATACAATAGTATCCACAAGCTTACCTGGAATACACAGTTCTTTGTTGTTATTCTCCAGCGAGTATGTTACTTCATATGGTTTACCAGTTTCATCAAGCGCCGGACCGCTGGCGGAGCAAAGCGCCCAGGATTTGGTGGAGTACCCGAAAGATTCCGTGTATCTGGAAGTCGTCCGATCAGGAACCCACGATGGTGACGTGGGTTGGTCGTGGTCAACACAACATAGTAGGGTAAATAGGCCGCCTGAAAAAGCCGTGAGCGCTGCCTCAAGAAACACGTCCTGGACTGAGATATCATCAGAGTAGCGTGGCAAGATGCTCGCTAAAGTGATACCTAGAACTCCATATATCTTATCTTTAGCCACAGATGCTTGCGCGTACCTTGTCAAGGTAAGACCCTCTAGAAGCGAAGGCTGTTGCTCATGAGACATAGTGAATAAACGATAAGTCGACAGCTTGAATATTGTTTCGAGTCCTGATTGCCTCAATGGTGTCCATGTATCTTTTTCGAGCCAGCCCTGTACACCAGAATATTTCAGAGTTCCGGACCACAGCGCGAAATCATCCCACGGTACAACTACCCTAGCACACTTAACATACAAGCTAAGCGACAGAATTACTTCTTGAACGACCCACAGCCTCGTGAACCACGGTCTTTCTAAGAGTTTCTTCACTTCTTTCCATTCTACGGCGTCCGGTAAAGGCAAGTGGAGATTCTCAAAGTCTTCGGGTCCAATTTCACCTTCAATCAACTGCAGTCGCGAATGTATCATCTCGAGAGTATCAAATGCTATCTGTGGCTGGTCTTCACCTTCATCGCCAAGCCAGATAATCGTGTTTGTTGCGTGGCTGTAAATCGAACGCATGAGTGGGATTTGCTGCTCCTTTTCCGGAATGCTTGACTGATCAATACAGATTTGGTCTATCCACAAGAATGTGCTTGTTTCTCCGTCGCGCAGGTGTCTTAGAGCAGCCGCCAGGCTGGTTGTGATCTGTATAGATGATTTGTTGGAGAGTTGAAACTGGACGTCGAAGATGGGTGCGCCCCAAGTATAGCTGAGCGCCGTATACCAGAAAGCCTCTCCAACAGGGAGCATTGTTGCATGGTTGGTCCGGCGCTGGTAGTTGTCTATTCTGGTATACTCAAAGTCGATACTCACGATATGCAAACGGCCAGATAGACTATCGCTGAATTCTCCTGGATGAAGCTCCAGAATTCTTATTTCACCCTGGCGTAGAGGCCAATAGACACCGGAACCCATGGGGCTCGGATTATCCTCTATGGTTACCATACGCAATTTAGAGATTACGAAGTCATTAAGCGCTGCCTGTGCGGCTTCATCTATAGAGTCCCATTTTCTGGTGGCGACTTTGAATGGTAATGCTCCAGATTTCAGAAAGGTTTCGTTCTCCAGTAGGTAACAGTTACATTCCGCTGTCCGAGCTTAGCTCTTGCCTGTTCGGGCTTCTTGATGTAAGGAGACGGGATTGTACCTCCACGAGTTGCCGCGCAGTTGTCTGCGTGCGCTAGCGACATTGTGTTTGTCTACTTCGGAACTGGTGCACAAAATAGGGGTACGAAAATACCGGCGTGTGCTAAACTTGTACTTCGCTAAAACCCTCAATTATGTCGGAGAGATAGAAATGTGGAGTTGGAAAATGTGTAGACGGCGGGGTACCGCTAGCGCCGCGCCACATTGGGGGGCCAGGCTACTATGTAAACTAAGTCACCTATTTTCACACGCAACATATTACGATTCCTTTCCAAAAGACGCACTCCGAAGAATGCTAAGTAGATATTAGTATTCCTGTGGCGTTGCTATCTCCTTATTACGGATGTCGAACGTGCACACAGGCAAAAGTGGGTGAATCTATTTCACTCATGGAATTTTGGCTTCCACTAGTAAGATTGACGTGCACCCGCTAAATTTGCAGCTGCTTAAGGGCATGCGAAATATTCTAAAGCGTTGCGTGACAATTGCTCATCACCAAACCAATTTCTAATGCATGATTGATTACACATTGATAAAGTTCGAAAAAAAAAAAACCATCGATACATATCACAATCAAAGCTTGAACCCATTTTTCACCAAAAACTCCTCCACTCCGTTCAACTTCCCGATCGTCTGCTTCTTCGCCCACTCGACCTGCTCCGCTGTATCTTTTCCGAAATAGCCATAGTCCCTCTGCAGCAAAAACATCTCAAATAATTGCTCTTTCATGGGCTCGGGCAGGAATCCTTTTACCATCTCGTCGGGAAGCTGCGAATAAGTGACCGTCTTGCCCGTTACCTTGCTCATGATCTGCACCACCTCCTCCATGGTGTACAGACCCTCAGACGCAGCCAGCACCTTACCCTCGTACTTTTCGGGCTCGGCAAGGATGGCGGCTACCCAGGCGCCGGTGTTTGTGATGTCGATGAGAGGAACTTTGGTGGTGGGTGCCAGCAGGTTGGCCAGCATAAAGCTACCATCGTTTGTATAGCTCGGCCTAGGCATCTGGTTGGTGAAGAAATTCTGCATGAAGGATCCTGGCGCGAAGAAGGCGGATTTGACAGGCAATCCGCGGATGTAGTCCTCAATCTCGGCTTTCACGTCAAAGTGTTCTGCATTCTTGAGTTTTCCATCTGAGATTTTGGCGGGCGAGCTCAGCGTGCTCCAGATGATGTATTTGACGCCCTGCTTGACGGCCTCATCGACCAGGGCCTTTGCCTGGCGCGTTTCGGTGACACGGGGCCCGCGCTCATAGTCGGTGCTTGTGACGGCGTAGACGAAGTCGGCGCCCTTAAGGGCGGCTGGGAGGGAGCTGGGGTCGTCAAGGTCGGCGGCGACGAGCTCTGCGCCACGGGACTTCAGAGCCTGGGCCTTCGGGTTGTCGATGGAGCGGGTGATGGCACGGACGGAGTAGCGCTGGGAGAGCTCTGTGTTGTCGAAAACGGCGTTGGCAACGGAACCACCTTGGTTGCCTGTGGCTCCGAAGACGACGAGGAGTTGCTTGGCCATTGTGGTGTCTGGATGTCTGGGTGTTTATTTATTTGGGGTTGGAAGAGGAGAAGGCTGGTTGCGCTGGCTGTGAGGAGGCGAGCTGGTTGATGGATTCTAATGTGTGAGAAACTCCCGACTTTATATCGTCGTGCCACATGTAGACGCTGCAGTCTCCATATGGTGTGTGTGTGTGAGGCGTAGTCCCTCGTGCTGGCACAAAAGGCTAGCCTGACGTCATGGAAATTGTCGCGTAGAGCACAAGAGCCAACCGAAGGCGCGAGAGAACAAAACGCTTGTCTGAAAGCAGCTGGCTCCGGCCTTTGTGTAGAGTGCACCCCCATAGAACCCATAGACTCGTACACGGAGAATCCTTCAATCGCCGGGACTATCGAGCAAGCTTCGTTAGTCGGAGAGACTTTGCCAATGGGGGGAAATGCCAAGTCGACCGGGCATATTGGCTTCGTTGGCGGCTCGGCGGCCGATGTGGGGGTCGGCGGCGGGTCGGCGGCGGGCCAGCGGCCGCCCGGACTTAGCAGCCATCAGCGAGGCCGAGCATCCAAAAACACCATGGCTCCGACCCTTGGGCGTCTCCAGATGTGCGATAACTTCCTGCTCGCGGTCCTGATATCAAAATCTCTTTTCGCTCCTCTACTGGACATCTTGGAGCCGGCTCGTGGTCCGTCCTGGTCACTCGTCCGACACGTGATTGATGGACGCAAACGGTTACTCAATCGGACTTCGTATATGGACTCGTCCATGCTAATGACACGTTCCATTCTGGTGGGTACACAGTACCTGTATGAAGATATTTCGGCTTCCGGGAGTGCGAAAAAGGATGGAAGCAGAATACGTGCCCAGCCCCCATAACATCAAGTCCGCGTCAGAGGCCTTCTGTGCATCTCATTGTTCATTTCTCACGTACTACGAAAACTGCCTTCGCCGGATATCAATTGAAATTCGAATGGAATTCGATCATACCACGATTCCCCGCCCCGCCCCAATCATCGATCATCACGCCGAAGCCCCCAAGACTCGCCTTGTTCAATGTCGCCAGATCTGCACTTTGTTCAAAAATATGATCAAACCAAGCACCATGAAGAGCCAGCTCAGAGTTACCAACATTCAATGGACACAACATTGAATCGTAAGTATCGTAAAAGAGTCAACCTAAATAGAACTAAACAACCAATAGAAAAAAGCGTTGAATCGCAATAGCCTTAGAGCAGCCGATAGGCCGCAAGTTTTTGGTTGTCGCTCCTGTCGAAGCGGGCGTGATATCATCACATAAACGAAATCTCTAGCACAAGGCCCTCTGCTCCCAGCCAGGCGTCTAGGGGCGATCTTTCTAATCTTAGCCAGCAACTCAAAACTCAGCCACTGCAAAATTATAGCTACTCTGCAGCTGAGGGTAAGGCATCTTGGGAACAGTCTTTACCACTTATCCGGCTAATCATGGGCTACAAAACATGCATGTCTCTAGTCAACCTCCTCCACGCAATTAAATTCTACAATCAAGGTACATCCAACAGATCCATATGGCGGATATGAGTTCAATATTCACAATTTCCGATCAGCTATCCCACTTTAAAGCAGATTTAAGTCGCATGCAGCGCCCTACAACTATTGGGGCGATTCTATTCCAACAATTGGGGTCTGATTTCTCCAAAAGTGTGTTTCATGGGTTCAAAAGCATGTTTGAGACTTCCAGTATTGCGTGAGCAACTTGATAGGGCCTGCGTTCCCACCATGTCGGGTCCGCGTGCGGCGCAGTTTCGCCAACGCTTGTCTGCTAAACGTTTCGGGTACTACATATATATTAAACACATGAATGCGTAGAAAAATTGAGTGGCGCATATTTACATACAAGCTCTCGACGTGAAGAGTCCCACCGAGCCCTCCACGTGTATTCCTTTTTAAAAGACCTGAGACCTTTCACCATCACATACGATCCGCAGGATTTAAAATCAAGCTTGAGCGACCAAGCTTCAGGGGACTCGACATGAAAGATCTATCCTTCGTCAATCTTCTTCCACCAACTGAGCGAGTGAAGATCCTACATGGGCCTGCCATGATGGCGCCACCGGGAATTGCATACAATTTTGAAGATCCACCGAACAATAACGCATTGACGTACGGTGTTTGCATATCTGCAACCATTCTCTGCACTTTGCTTGTACTTCTTCGGCTTTACTCCCGAGTCTCCCATTTCAAGAAGTTAGATGTTGAGGATGGTAGGTTTCCACCAATATAGATTTCCCTCGTGATTACACTAGACTGAAGATTATAGCCATTTCTTTAGTAGCTTTAGTATGTCAAAGTTCTCCTCCATTTGCCGAGGATGTCTAATTTGCAAAAGGGGTTTTTCGGCGGCTTCATCTATTCCATCTGGAAACTAACACTTTTCCCCGGTTTCTTTGTCCATCAGTGGAACATACGTGTCGAAGACCTACCTCGTATTCTCTACGTACGTATTAATGAGCCAAGGCTAGGCTCAGCTAGCTAACCAGTTCCTTAGTATATACCCGTAGGATCTATTTTATATGCCATGGCCATGATCTTTCTCAAAACCGGCATTCTACTCGAGTGGGCAAGGTTATTCGTGCCGAGGAGAACTCGAGATGCTTTCTGGTGGACATGCCATATAACCCTTATTACGAATATACTTTTCTTTGTTGCTAACACGTTTGTCGGGATCTTTGGATGCAAACCCATCCGCAAGCAGTGGATCCTTACAGCACCTGGAAAATGTATTAACATTTCTTTCGTACATGTCTTCACCCCAATCTTCAACTTCGTTCTAGACCTACTGATTCTGGTACTTCCACAGAAGAAAATATGGAACTTGAAAATGACAACACGAAAGAAGATGGGCGTGGCGTTGTTGTTTATGACAGGTATTTTGTAAGTCGACATTGTTACATATAAATAAAGAAGTACTTACCAATAACCAGCACTTGCATTTCTGCTGGAGCAAGGGTATTCAGCGCTCTTGACGTTTTACGTGAAGAAGACATGCTTTATAACGTAGCTAGCATGGCAATCTGGGCTACGGTGGAGCTTGCGGGAGGATTCCTAATCCTATGTGTTCCATCTTTGCCCAAGCTGTTTGCCGGTACACCATGGATACGCGCGGTGTATGCAACATTTATATCGTTGACTTCAAGGCCATCTCGAAAAGACAAGCCTCATAACTCTATGCATACAATTACTATTGGGCAACGTCGACAGCCCCACGAGAATCCAAGATTTCTGTTTACGGATAATTCGGACTTCATTCCTCTAGCAGATATCAACATTACATCAGAGTTCGCTGTTCAGTCAGAGCCTGCGGAAGCAACTAGAGTACTACACCAAGGGCATGTTGTCTGAATACCAGATTAAGGCCGTCCTAAATAAGCTCCGAACTGTAATTAAACTATTCGAACTTTGTCGCCCTCAGGTGTAACCCATTTCTCGGTTTAGTGGATGTATTCTTTCGTTTCCTATTAGAATATAGGGCAATAACAATATCGTAGTAAATCTTATATTTTAACCAGTTCCACAAAAAGCTTTAAAATAATATTACTTTATATGCGTATATAAAATATATTTAATTAAAAAATAATATTTAAATATAAATTCAAATAAGTAATAAGGGTCCTGGCGCGGCCAAGCAGAGCCTGAGCGAAAGAATAAAGTGAGATCACGTGACTAGAGATGAAAGGGAGAATCATGTGACTAAGGGAGTGAAAGAAAAGGACAAACCGCTATAAGGGTCCTTCTCAAAAGGACCTTCGGATCTTCCGATAGGTTCAATGAGTTTACCCCCCAAGACCTTGAAGCGCCGTTTCTGCTCATAGCTTGACAATGTTGCACGCTACAAGCAAATCCAAAAGTCCCCTCTCCAGTCCGGGCTCGATACACATGTTTGGTGTCCCATCATCCCACCCGGATCGCGCTAACAAAGCACCTGATTCAGTTATCCAGCGGCAGTCCTGGCTGTCGCTTTGAGCGGCCCAGTCCGGCGTTGTGCGAAACAACAAATCATCAGATAATGTGAAATTGGAGTGCACCTTCCAATTCCCCGTCCAGTCTTTATGCATATGAAGTGCTGTCGGGGAGCTCCATTGTGCGCTAATGCCATCTAAAGCGGTTTGAGCCCCGCCTTGAAGTTCGAATTCTTGATAATTGGCGCGTAGGCGAGTGGCACGGTACAGAACGTTAGTCAAATTAAAATCGTCGAGCTGAAGTGGATACTCATCCATTTCCGCTCGACGTACCGCTCGCCGAACACTGATGGTAGAGGAGCTTGTCTCCATGACGTGTGAGACCTGGAAGATATAATTATCAGGCGCAGGGCAGTCTTTCTGCACTCTGGGATAGAGGAACTGTCCAAAGTTGGTTCTCTTGACCAATGTCCGTGAAAGCGGGTTGTCGAATACCAAGAATAACTTATGCGTCAAGGGGGTGGAAGGCGTGAGAACAAGTGGCGCTGATAATGGTGGCTCATAACGGGCCGGTGCCTTTCCTACTTCCTTGGGATTGGGTTTCACCATTGTAGCGCCGGCTTGCTTCAGCATCTCCAGAACGATTGTTTGGTTCGACTGCGTCGCAAGGTCGAAGGGAGTCACGCCTTGATCTGACCTGACGTTGACATCGGCGCCGGCGTCAATGAGTAGCTGCACGCACTCTATGTGACCATAGGATGCAGCCCAGTGTATTGGTGCCCACTCATATTCTGTCTGAATGGATGGATTGGTCCCGCTCTCGAGCATGAAGCGAACCAATTCTGTATCTCCGTCGGTGGCAGCTTCGTAGAGCGGGCTAACACCTTGAAGGCCGCGGGTAGAAGGGTTCGCGCCGTTACGAAGCAAGATATCCAGAATGTCCTTGTTGCGTGATTTGACGTTCGCACTCCAGGCTGTGCGACCTTCATCATCCCGGCTGTCAATTTCGATGTTCCCAGAAATGAGCAGCTTCATCATCAGTGCGTCCTGACGTCGTGTTGCCCTGAACAAAGCTGTTTGGCCCTTGCTATCCTTGGCATTGATGCTGACGCCATTGTGAATCAATGCGTTTACCATTGCTACATCCTGGTGCTCAACCGCTAGAAAGAGTGCTAAGTTTCCCATTGCCGTTGCTTCACTGTTCTGGTACATAGTATTAGACTTGGCAAACTTGGTGACCTGATCGAGGTCGCCACGGTATGTCGCCAGAATGAATTGAAGCTGTGAGTCTGCGATTGCATCCTCGACATCAAGCTGGGTCTGGACTTGTGCGACGAGAATATCTCCGGCATTGACCCATCCCTTTTCCGCAATGAGCAGAAGAATCATACGGCCATGTTCCTCACGCAAATCGACCAAAGCCCCTCCCTTAATTAAGAACTCTACCGCTTTCTCAAATCCGCGTTCCATAGCGACGGTAAGAGCGGTCTTGCCTGTTTCATCGACAGCATCAATGTTAGGGGTTTCCTTGAGAAGCATAGAAGCAACTCTAGCCAGGCCCATGGAGGCGGCAAGGTGGAGAGCAGTGACCTCTGGTATTGGCCCTCTTCTGATCTTCGCCTGCCAATTGTCGGTGACGTCTTCGTTCAAGGTACTGTCTGTAGTCGTGGAGTCCGACCTAGTTCGTATGCTAACTTTT
>Ga0247757_10000743_pt1 | contig 25455 bp, 33 predicted proteins | sample UWRJL126311R4_FD_180929 | JGI IMG/M metagenome (GOLD analysis project Ga0247757, IMG submission 180929) | Plant litter microbial communities from Arlington Agricultural Research Station in Wisconsin, United States - UWRJ-L126-311R-4 | ecosystem: Environmental > Terrestrial > Plant litter >...
TGTCAGTATTCCATCGAAATACGGCCAGATAGCTGAATGCAACTACCCTTTCAAAGTTTTCTGTGACGCACACATCCTGTGATGTCTTGCAATGTCTGGTTCTCGGAGCATCTGGGCCCTGACGCACATGCGACATGTCAGATCAGATGTTGCCCCGCGCCGCAAATGCTTGGCACTCCATCCACCCCACAGCTGAACCTCAGCCCACGCTCGGTCAGCCTGGCTCTGGCTGCGTTCTGGGGTGCAGCCTGCACATGTCGGTGAGCTTTGGGGCGCCGCCTTGTCTCTGGGAGACAACTCCATGGCTTGTACACCGGTCGCCATAGCGCTGTTGGATGGCGCCATCTCACCGCCTTGATTCACAGCTCTGCACATCACTACAGCATCCGTACAGCAGCAAGGTAGTCGACAGCTCTACGCTCATTCTAGCGCCGCTTCGTAATCAAGTCCAACGGCAGCATGTGTCGGTTTATGGTGGGGCCCGGGACCTGCATACGCAACGCGACACCCACAGCTAACTGGCCCAGGTATACAAAGGCAAGGATGAGATACTCCTCTCAGAACTCATCCTCAACCCTACACATTCTATCCTCACCCAATCTTTCGATTCGCGCCTCCGGCTCGTAAGCCACGCACTCCTCCTTCTTCATTGCCCCCTTTAACAGCATCCAGGACACACGTCGCCCACATAACGGCGACGGCTTCGGCATAGGCTACTACACATCGCCTTCCCTCGGCCCCGAACCCTGCGTCTTCACCTCAACTATTCCAGCATGGAACTGCATCAACCTATCGCGCATCGCATCCAAGACAACATCTAGCCTCATCTTCGCACACGTGCGCGCCACCACCGAAGGCAATCTCTCCGACTCAAACTGCCACCCTTTCTCCTACAAACGCCTCATGTTTATGCATAATGGCGGCATCGGCTCTTTCAAGCGCATTAAAATGCGCCTCGCCATGTCTCTCAACGAGCGCTGGTTCACCCTCGTACAAGGCAGCACGGACTCCGAGTGGGCCTTTGCTACTTTTCTCGATTGCCTCGATAAAGCGGGGCACCATCCCGACGAAGACCCTGGGAAGGGCGGCTTTGGGCATACGGTGCTGCGCAAGGGCATATTGAAGACGATCGAGCGCATTAATGCGCTAATCAGAGAGGTTGTGGGCGCCGAACACGTCGGCGAAGAGGATAGCAGGAGTTTACTGAATTTCGCGGTTACGGATGGCGAGAGCGTCGTATGTAGTCGGTACGTGAGTAGTCGTACCGATGAGGCGGCCAGCTTGTTCTGGAGCAGCGGGACGAGCTGGAAGGAGTCGAGGCCGCTGTCGGGTGCGATGACGCCGGAGCCAGGGCAGAAGGACTATGTGATGGAGAGGAGGGATAAGGGGTCCGATATCGTGCTTGTGGCAAGCGAGCCGCTGACGTTTGAACGAGGTACGTTGCATTCGCGTATATATTATACTTTTCACTTTTGTTTTATCTTCCCTTGATTGCTCCGTTGATGGAAACGCCATCATACATGGCATATTGTCCGCTTTGCTAACAGTTCATAGATAACTGGGTCACCGTCCCCACAAACTCAACCGTCACCATCCACAAACAGACTGTCATGATCCATCCCATCGTCGACGAGTTCTACTCACCTAACCCCGCGCATGCGCGCTCTGCAGGCTTCGCACAGGCTAAGGGGCAGACTATCACGGGACCGGACAAGAGGGTTTTGAGGCAGCCATTGAATGCTACAGTGGGGAACGCGGGAGACGAGGATGTGGTGGGCGGAGCTATTAGTCGATTGACGGTGGAGTAAGGGGCTATTTAGGGGGGTGCATGGGCGTTTTTGGAAGTTTGATAGACTGGGGTGTTCATCGATTGCAGTTTCTTGTATTCTGGTTTTGTTTCCCCGTTTTCACGTTTGGATCTGTCACTTTGTCGCCAGGGAATTGGAGGGACCTGCAAGATACACATGCAAGACACCAAAAAAAATATTTCTTTGGGCTGGATGTTGCACAGAAAGGCAAAAAGGAATGCCCACACTCGGAATCGAACCGAGGATCTTCTCATATCGCCGGATGTACGAGTGAGACGCTGTACCACTAAGCCATGCGGGCGTTTACCTGATTGGCTGAAGGATTTGGTCATTCATGTTAATATATCCCCCTAAAGATGAAAAAGGTAAAGCGCCTGGGAAGCTTCGAGGAGGGCCAGGGGTAAGGCAGAGGGTTTTAGCGGGGTGAATAGAAATTCGGTGTTGGTGCAGGTTTCGTTCGCTTACTGGTTTGGACTAGACGAGGATAACAGTAACGTGGACTTACGTCCTACACACACGGAAAGAATCTTAAGATAACAGTGCTTCCTCTTTTACAAAAACTCAAAGAAGAAGTAAACAATAAAAACTATGCTCTTAAGATAGCTTCTGTCATTTAATCAGATCTTTACTTTCCGGAGAGTTATAATTACGTGATATTCTCTTAAGAACCTATATTATATTATAGTTATGAATACTCAATTACCTAAGCCTTGTCTATTATGCTTCTATTAGCTATGACTGCATCGAGTTCAGAGATTGCATAAGACATTCGTGTTACATCAATGTACGACCAACGAATGGATACACCACATCCGTCGAACCGTTAAATAGCACATAGGAATCTCATTTTCGGTAACTGGTCTCGGTATTTAAGCCAAATACTAAGATCAAACCTCCACTACAGATGGATAGTAGCATATATATCAGTGTCTTGATGCGCTGTTGGGGGTTCTTCGCTGCAAGCAAAAGCAGTACCAATCCCGATTTGCTTGTTCCTACACTATGTCAAAATGAAGGCTGCTCTATATGTTCTCGTTTAAAGTATACTAAACCATAATGCTATTCGGCTTAACCAAAGCACATACTGATTCGCTCCAGCGCTGTCCCAGTACCTACCACGGTACCACAAGAGTAAAATGTCCTAACTCGCCCTATCTAAGAATATATTAATTGATGTCCGATATGAGACGGGATCTGTAGTAGACCACCGTGGGGGGCTGCCGCTGTCATGGCGCCTCCAAGGATCTCTCACTGATCTAACCCTCTGTGATCAGAATGGAAGCACCGATACAACTATCTACCATCCTACTGGCTAGATCCCATTTTGGGCAGATACGTTTAAGCAAGTTCTACCTTTGGCATCAAACTGCCAAAGTCTCGTAAAGTTCTATCGCTAATAGTGTATCGATATAATACCAGGAGTATTTTGCCAGGTCGGCCCCGCAGGCGAATAGATTGGCCAGTGTATTTACAGATGGGAACTGTCGCAAGCAATATGGAGACGAATTTGTAGTGGAATGTTGCCAAAGAGATATTTGCGCGTTGCTACGGTCTGGAAGAGTGCTGGTGAGGATGAATCCACCTGGATTTTATGTCTATCCAGGCATGTTCGTTCCATTTCGCTAGAGGTATGTTGGCATTCCTCGTCTCGATTTCGCTATTATAAGTGCAATGAACGCGAAATAGGCGAACAGGTGCAGAAAGCAGTGGAGGTGCTAGAGCACATTATGGCCTCAAAAGCGATGATATTTCGAGAAGGCTACCTTTCGCCGCTGGTATCGCAAGACGTACTTACAGAGTTTTATGCACAACTGTTAGTTCGTCTGGACGCAGCATGACTTTCTTTCTCTTTATGAATTTAAATATAGTTTGCTTTATCAAGTTCCAGAGTTGAGAATAGTTGGCCACGCGTAACTGTAGAGCAGCGTCTAAAGAGTAATTGTGGCATGACAGAGCCCTCTATCCTACATATTGATGATAAAAATCCGAGTGGTGCATTCAGTTCAACAAGATTATTGATTTCTATAGAATTTTTATTCAACTGTTGTGATCTCCCAATCTTTTCTTATTAGGATTCTCCTTGAGCCCACACTGGCGATAGACCCTCTCTCTTGACTATCTCCACTCATTGTAGCTTTATTGAGACCTGTTGAGCTGGCAGATCCTGACTTCGGGTAAGAAGAAACGCACGCCGCAGATGCAGGGTAGTCCTCCGGCAAAAGCCCGGCTTTCGTCTTCACCTTGGACAACGAGACCATATTGTAGCTATTCGAACTGTTGTTGCTATTATTGGTTCCCTTACTCATGTCCTCCGAGTAGCCCAAGCCTCCTGTGGTAAAGCCTTTCATGAAGCCTTTCAGCGTTGGGATTGTCGCGGACATAAGGTTGTAGGACAATAGTACACTTTGCCATATCACCGGAAGTGCAACTGCGGTGCCCGTTCGTCCTTCGTGGACATATTTGGAGTACGATTTAAGGTGGAATATCGTTATGATAATGTTCCTATGATGATGCGCAGGTTAGCCAAGCCGATGTCTTGTAGAATGATAGGTGTATTACGTACGGTATGCGGAAGGAAAATGCAAACATGACCAAGCATTTGCGGCGTGTCGATATTTGGACCTTGCACACAGGCATGAGGGGGAGTAAAATGATTGCTATTTCCGTAATTATATCGACGATGGTGATAGCCTTCAGGCGGTGAACCTGCATTATGAATGAGATATTGCTCTTGTTAATAACTAGAATGGGCTACTAACATCATTTGGACAATGGCTATCACTGTGATTCGATACGATGTCGTCGGGCGAGCACGCAACCGAGACGGTAAGAATCGCTGCTAGGCCCCAAAGTGTAACAACTCCTATCGTGACATTGGTGATAAGTTTAATGTTCTTGATGTAAGAAAATATATTTCTTATGAAGATAGGAACGGCGCATTTGGAGAAAGTAAGAGCGAGAAATAGAAGGATTCGGCTGGTGAAAAGGGACTACATAGATCAAGGCATTAGCATGCAGCGAATATTAAAAAAAAAAAGCATCGCACCTGTAACTAACTAGTAAAGTTCCTACCTGGTTCATTTGAGGTGTATGGGCTCCACTGAGAAGCTTGGGATCTTTCCCTAGGTCATTGTTGAGAGATACAAAGAGAGCTATTGTCATCCCGAGGCCAAAGAGCTTTCACTCGTCAGTCATATCGCTATTTTTGAGGAAAGCCGTAGTACTCACGTGTCCAATTGTTAGGAGAACGTCATCAAGACCATGAATATTCCATTTAACGAAGCCTAGGCGGATTGAGAGAATTAAGTATGCAAAGATCAGCGAAAGGATCGATGCTATCCATATAGGCGCACTATGGTCATCATCATTATATCTGGCAAATCGATTGTCAGGCCCAGTAGCCATCGGGAGAGGACTCGAAGACGTCGCCATGCGTCTTGAGGTGTGTTTGCAACAAGCAGTCTGGCGGCTGAGCTAGCAAGGTGATAAGAGACTAGTGGAAACGCCCAGGGCTACGGTTGCACCGAACAACTGGGAAACTGCCGGCTGCTCTGACTGTCAATCTTGTTCATCACAGGTAGTGATGTGAAGCAGTAAGAAGTACTTATACTGCCGTGTTAGGTTGAGACGAATGTTGATTGAAGAGAGCTGTAGAATTATTAGTCGGGGGCGAGGTCTATGTTCCTTTTTCTCGAATATGGAAACTGAGTATTGAGTCAGTGCTCGCCAACAGCATCAGCAGCACATGATGGTGGCTCCAATAGCGAGCGGTTCTCTACATGCCAAGTTACAATACGGGGTTAACAGCACGCTAAAACCTCGGGGAAGACATCCGAGACCCGCGTGCCGCTCACCGCTTGCGGCACGGCGAGACTTTCGTCTCGCCGCGCATCCTTCGTGCCGATCGAGTCAGGGTGGCCCTGCCGTGGCTCTGCCGTGGTGATCTGCTCGACTTTGCGCTCGTAAATTGCTCGGTTGCATGCTCGAATGAGGCTTCTATGGCGCGCGTCTGGCCCGAACTCAAGGCTCAACGAATGCATTCCTTGCATTGGACCTTGTCTCGGCGTCGGCTAGAACGGCTACTCCGCGTGCATGAACCGCGGAAAGGATGAGCTTTTGCCGCCCTATATTAGTTGCGCGAGACGATCTCTCAACTTACGCCATTTCGTGGCCCCAAAAAACTCTGTTGTTCGAATTCCTTTTCGCACTCTACTCATCATGTCCCAGAAATCTGGGACCGACCCTTCCTCCAAGAATGGCGTCACTGTGGAACTTGGTCACAGTGACGCTGATGCAACCGTTGTGCACGAAAAGTACGGCAACGAGCATGATGAAATGGACATGGACCGCATGGGCAAGCTGCAGGAGCTCAGGGTGAGTTTCCCATACTGTGGAAGCGAGATCTATTCATGCAAATCCTAACCATACTGTGTATGTGTAGCGCAACTTTAAGTTCGTGTCTATCTTCGGCTATGCAGTCATTCTTGGAAGCACCTGGGAATACGCTCTAGTGTAAGTTTCTCTCCAGTACATTCCTGCAACTGATCACGGGACACTGACAACCTCTGGGTATAGCATTATTGGCATTTCTCTCAGCAATGGAGGCACCGCTGGCGGTATCTGGATGTTCCTCGCCGTCTGTTTTGGCATGTTTTTTGTCATGTTGTCCATGGCGGAGATGGCGTCTATGGCGCCTACGTCGGGTGGCCAATACCATTGGGTATCTGAAATGGCACCGAGAAAACATCAGAAGTTTCTCAGCTATATTGTTGGTATGTTCACAACCCTAAAGCACAAGTACAATACTAATTAAATGGTCTAAGGGTGGATGTGTGTTGTTGGCTGGCAAGCTGCTATGGCTACTACCGCACTTGCGACAAGCCAGCAGATCCAAGGCTTGATTGCGTTGAACATACCATCATACACTATACAAGGGTGGCACTCAACTCTTTTCAGTATATCCATTACGACGTTCGCAATTATCTGGAATACCGTTTTCGTTAGGAAGCTTCCAATTATTGAGGGAATTGGACTAACCCTCCATGTCTTTGGTTTCTTCGCCTTTATCGTCGTATTATGGGTTATGGCCCCCCGCACCGATCCTAAGACTGTATGGACCGACTTCCAGGACAACAGCGGGTGGGGCAGTGTAGGGTTATCAACCCTTGTTGGTATCCTTGGTCCTACAGTCACACTTATTGGCTCCGATTCCTCGTGTCATCTCTCCGAGGAGCTAAGAGATGCAGCCTGGGTCCTTCCGAGGGCGATGGTGGCTACTGCCCTTGTTAACTACGCGCTAGGTTTTGTTATGACCGTGACCATTATGTCAACGCTGGGTAACGATGTGTCTGCTATTCTTAGTACACGCCTTAGCCAGCCATGGATTCAAGTGCTTCTAAATGCCACGGAATCACAAACAGGGACATCGGTCATGACGGCTGTTCTCTGTGTTCTTTTCCTCTTTTGCTCGGTCAACCAAATCACAACTTCTTCTCGGCAGCTCTTTGCCTTCGCCCGGGATAAGGGGTTGCCGTTCTCAAGCTTCCTTTCGCATGTAAGACTCTATTGGGTTTATTATTCTTGTTCACAAGAGACTGACATAGAATTAGGTACGCCCTGGTATGGATGTTCCCGCCAATGCAGTCATGGTGACACTTTTATTTACCACGCTTCTGTCTTTGATTATTATCGGATCCTCAATCGCATTCAACGTTATCACGTCTCTAGGCCAACTCGGTCTCGTTTCGTCATATATCGTGGTTATCTCCTGCATATTGCTTAAACGTATACGCGGGGAGCCGCTCCTTCCTTCACGATTCAGCTTAGGAAGATGGGGTCTTTTGATTAATTGCATTGCCCTGAGCTTTCTTATTCTAGCCTTTATCTTCCTCTTCTTCCCAGCGGCGCCACATCCCACTGTGCAGAGTATGAACTGGAGCTGTTTGCTTTTTGGTTTTATCATCTGCTTCTCTGTGGTTTATTATCACGTTATCGGGAAGCATCACTACGCCGGGCCAGTAGAATTCGTCAAGCAACATTAGAAGATTAAACGTTAAGCAGAACAAGTTATATCGCAAGTCGCTCTACCGAGCCACTGTTGCAAAGTCTCCTCGTTCATATGCGTATCTGCGAAATCTATGCCATTAGCACTCTTAAGTAGTTGTCTTTGGACTGGTATGCTCATGGAAGTTATACGACTGTGCCATTACGATCTAGCTCAAAGGGAGGAAAGGGGAGAAGAAAGCACCCTACGCCAAACTTCCATTTAAACGCCTATTAATCCCTGTTCCCTTCATGGATTCCTCTCCCCATCATGACGCCCCCACTCATCCGTCACGGTCCTTGCCATGCCATCGTGAATAAAGCCCAGATACGCCGATACCGAAACATATACATCCGGCCAATCGCCCTTCTTGCACTTTTTTTCTGCCCATGACGTGACGCCCACGAGCACACCGTTCGAGTCGACGAGCGGGCCTCCGCTATCGCCATAACAGGAACCCATTTTGAGCCCATTGCCACCGGCGCAAATCTGGTCCTCCGTTATCCTGAGACCCCGGTGATTGCGCCACAAGCGTGCGCACTCGTGGCGGTCCATGACAGGCATCGTGGCTTCTTGCACACTTTCGGGCATGCTCTTGTGGTCCATGTCTTTACCTCTATTGGAGATGTGTTAGCTGGTGTTCAACAGATTTAGCTCGAAAGCGATACGGCCGGACTGGAGCCTTTTTGAAGGGGGTATAACGCCTTTTAGTGCGCTGTTCAGTGGTTGGTTAGACCCCTAAGGAGAAGTCTCACACCCTTCAAAAAGAGTGTTCCAGGTATAGCCTTAGGTTCTCACGGAGGGTTTCGGGTGGGTGCCAGGGGATGAAACTTACAGTCCAACCACGGTAACCATTTCACCCGGTTTCGGATAACTGCCGGGCTCCGGCAGCTTCGCGTATTTGATTTCGGAGGTCTCGAAGATTGTCCGGGTAAGCTTCATGATGGCAATATCGTGGTGAAGTTTCTTTTTTTTGTAGAGGCGATGTGCCTTGAACCACTCAACGCCAACTATAACGCCGCCTATCTTATGATGCTATAATATCCAAGTATTAGCAAGAAACATCTTTATATCTGGTGCCGAAGAAACATACAAGACTCCCGATCCGCACGATCATCTCCTTGGCCTTAAAGCCGCCGCGGGCACAGTGTCCGGCTGTGAGCACCGTGTTCATGTTGAGCAGTATCCCACTGCAATACATATACCTCAACTTAAATGTCGTCTCAATTGTAACGTAAAAAGCATATTTGCCGCGGGGAGCGTCCTTTCCATGTGTTACTCGCTCGGTGAGGTTCATGGGGAAGCCCACCGAGGTCGTCAGGTTCGTGTTGATTGGGCCTGCAGATGCGACCCCAAGGAAAGCGAGGAAAACTATTAAGATGTTCAAGAGCATCTTGAAATCTGTTTTCCAATGCTGTGAGGAAGGTTTGGGTGGTGAGACTTGTGAATTGATGGGAAGTGGCTTGGCTTTGGAGCTGAATTCGCAAACGTGCGGATGGGAAAAATGAAGTCGAAGAAGGCAGTGCCTTTATTGTTAAGATGAAATAATGGACACCAGAGCCCAAAGTATGGTCAAGGTGGATACTTTCGTTTAACAAACCAGACGGCAGAACCAAGACGATGACCATAACTAATAGGTTCCTGAAGATTTGTACATATATTGAATGTGGACCAATTGAAATGAATTATCCTCAGACATTTGATCTTGGGGCCTTAACAGATCGTGATGGAGATTTTGTACTGGACAATGATGGACTTACGTCGTTATTCGCACTACCCAACCATAGCCTGACAGAAGTGTAGCATTCAAGACCTATTTCGGGGCACATGTTATATCACATACAGATTCAAATAGTAAAACAACTCAAAGATATTCAAGATTCCTGAGCTGGCTATGTTGACGACAAGTGTGATTCCAACCAGCGAAGCAGCATTCACATAAATGATATCTCGCCTTGTATTAAAACCCCTCAGCATTCTATTTTTCCAGCACGCTATCACTACATCAAATTCGAAATATTGGTACATATAGGAACAAGTCAGCCACTCAAAATGCACTTTTACGATCTTGACTATTTTCGACGTCAACAAGAACGAGAATACCGGGACATTATGAACCGGCCCACTAATCGAGAGCGCCAGGCTGCTTATCGCCGGCGCAGGAGACTGGATCGGCGGGTCATGGAATGGGACGATGGCTTCTACTGTGGGGATCATGAGTGGAACGATGATGTGCGGCGTGTTAGGCGGCCATTCTGGGACCCAAGACGGTATGCGAATCCTTGGGCACCAAGAGAACTACAGACGCCTTGGTTTTGAGGGAGTCTGGTCATTTCCTGGTGCGGTGTGTGGCTCGGGAAATATTCTATAGCAGCCTGCATGATATCAACTTGAGTAATGATAAATCCCTTGCTACCTATTGGCTGGTTTGAGGCTGTTGTGATCCAATGTATTTTCTACTGGCTGCCGAGTTTTAATGGATCGTTGAATATTTTAAAATCAATGCATTTCGATAGGTGAGCTGTACAACCAACTAGATTACAGCCCATGCACGCCTTTTTGTTGGTCTGTAAAGGGTGCTTTGCATGGTTCTTACTTCTGATCTGATACCCATGAGTTGACCAAATTAAGAAAAAAGCACCATTATAGCCCATGGAAGATATTTTCCTTCAACCAGCTATATTTTTCTAATTCAATCATCTACGATATCTAGTCCGCCACTTCTACTGAATTTCGCCGACGGCTAACAGTTCTCCTCCCAATACTTCTTCACCATGGTCATCATGTTGTTTGATCAAGAACAGCACAGAGACAGAGAATGCGTATTTGCTGGCTATATTGATGATGAACATGATTACTGCCAGCGATGCAGCCTTCACACGGGTAGACCTGCGTTTCCTATATTAAACCTTACTCTTTCAGTTTTTTTGACTGACAACTACAAATTTACTGAAAATAATAGTACAAAATAAGTCAAAATGAGCCGAACGGACCGAACGGACCAATATTTTTACCACTTCCCGGCGCGCCTCCGACCTTTCGCTCATGTTAACCATTATCGACAGCAGCAGGCCGCCGAGAATCGGCGGAGACTGGAACGGCAAGTCATGTCTTGGGATGATGGATATACCGGAAGAGATCCAAGCTGGGGAAATCCAAATCGCCCCCTGAGGCGGAGACGTTGGTAGTGTAAATATTTGCTTAAGCTACAAGCTGTAAGACAGCTCGTAAACGTAGTGGGTTTGTGAATTGAATCGTACAAACGCAGTGATTGTTGGTAGTTTTCTGCTAAACATAGCAATCTGCATACAAACGCAACCCACTTTTCCTATATTAAGCCGTTGTAATATTGGCTGGCTTACTCTTCAGATACAACTTCATTTTCCAAAATATCTGCACAAAAAAATTCCAAGATGGATCGATACACACTACATTTCCTACGCCGTGAACAGGATCTCCGACGTTACGCTACTATGAGTTATCACCAAGAACAAGAGGCCCTTAAACGTCAGCGGTTCACGGAATGGAGAGTCATGTCCTGGGATGATGGGTATAATAATGGTAACCCAAAATGGAAAAACCCAAATCGCCACCACAGAGACATAACTAAGTAGTGAAGCGATTTGCTGGATAGGGAATGGGGGTCTAGGAAAACTAGGTACAAGCTATCCAGTAGCTCCTGATGGTACCAATTCTGACTAATCAATCGTAGATAGCGCATTGATAAGCGATGGATATCTTCTAGTCGCCTTGATCACAAGTATTGTTTCCTGCCAGCCAGCCAAAAAATTTCTCACATGGATGAAAACTCTCTGCGTCAAAACACTTCTATGAGCCATCCTCTTAGCCTGGATCTACTAACCTATTTCTGAAACTAGCTCATAACTTATGATTACAACTTCGCTCCCCAAACACCTGTACAGCTAACAACAACCCAAATGCCTAGCTGGTTTTCCGGCTTACCAAGGGGTCATGGTGGTTTTGCAATGATGAATACCTGCCAGCCATGACTCCTCGAAGAACAGCAGATGGAAGTCGAGCGTCGGCAGAGGCTAAAACCAGTGATCGTGGACTGGGATGACAGGTTCAACAGTTTTCGCCCCAGATGGGGAGACCCGAATCGTCGACGAAACCTAAGGCATTGCTTCTGGTAACATTGATACGAGGCTGTATAACAGCTGTTGGATTGGATGCCTTTCTTTATTGGATCGCGGACAGTGCAGTGCGACGAGTAATGAACATCCGCTCGTGGGACGAGGGACATCCCCAATGGAAAAATTGTTGAACTCCAATCGTTTTAAAATAGCGAATCCCAATCACCGACCCCTCATTTCTCCACTTCTACCCCTCCAGCTCTAGCACAGCGACAGTCCCCTTCTTCACCACCGGTCTATCCCCCGATTTCAAATAGCAGTTAACTGGGTACTTGACCACACCCATTGCCACCGTCCTATTCAGAAATCTCTCGATATATGCCGCGCCTACACACTTGGGGTTCCCCAGTCCATGCTTATTCCAGACATAGCAAGCCTCGACGCAATCGGATGGCGTCTCCGCGAACACGCCTGTAATGTCGGCGTTGGGCGCCCAGTCCGTGCCGCAATGGGCGGTGTATTTGGTGTGCAGGAAAGAGGAGACTTGGGAGGTGAGGTTGTTTTCGCCTATGCAGCCGGGGATGGTGACACGGGAGGTAGTGGTAGTAGTGGTCGTGTTAGCGGATGTGGGTGATGGTGGCTGTGGGTTCCTGTGGGCTTTTGACTCGATGGCTTTGCCGATGAAACCCCCGAGCGTACCGGAAACGAGAGCGATGCCGATGCCGACTACGCCGAGGATGATCCAGCGTCGGAGGGTTAATGAGGCAGGGTTGTTTGATGGAGAGTGTGTTTCTAGATAGTTGCTCTTGGTGTCTGGTTGTAGTTGTGTAAGTGCTGGTGGTACGACCTCTGGGGGATCATCTGAACGTGCAACCTCAGGGTAGTTTGAGTGCTAGAATTGAATTAGCTTAGCAAGTATGTATTCACTTTAGCACCACGCACAATATGTATAGGCATTCTTTTAGGTGAGTATCTGATGGAATTCCGAGGGGATTAGTTCCACATCAATATGTAAAGCGAAGTCGAGGTCTCAACGGCCGGAGCTTAATGGTCAGGCACTGGGATTGAGAATAGATAATAAGACATTCCATACTTCTCAATGGAAGCAAGAGAAATGCGGCTGACGTAGGATCAAGACGCATAGCAAACTAAGCTTGAGACCAAAAACGCAGAGGAACAAGGTCGGACATTCGAACTGTACCATAGTAACACAACAAGGGGGCCAAAACTTTACAGGCTGACATCCGTTTGGGCCCCAGCTGAGTCTCCGTCACGTGCACCTGTTCGATGCGGCTCTCTAGCGTGCTTGCACTGGGGGCCTCACCACACTCTCTGCGTGGGGTCCGAAGTGCGTGCCAATCAAGAGAAGGTGCTCCACTGCGCGGCAGCTAACGGATCAACGGGCATCAGCATTCGGGGTCGTAATCGGTTCCTTCCAACATGTAGATACTTTACTTAACATCAATTGTGGAGCGGTGCAGGGCTTAGCCTTCGGTACGCGCTTGCGGAAGAGAAGGCTGTACAGCAGGGTTAACACCGCGCTTACACCGCTTTTTAAAGACTGCCGAAACAGAGGAATGAGATGAATCGAGATGAAAAGCAGGATTACGCGAAGCTCCACATGTGAAATCAATAAAGAAATGCATCCTGCCATGGCTTAGTCGTGTGTTTCAGTTGGCGAAAATGGTGGATCTCAAATATGGATGCCTCTTTAATGCACGATTACCATGTACTGATCTTTATGCCCAAAATGAATGGTGCGATATCGCAAGCGCAGAATGCTGGTCGTCTGAGCTGGTGCGTATGAGGACCCAGGAATATTGGGAAGCCGATGGCTTCGATGCGCTGTGACATTAAAACGACAGCTCGAGTATAAGAGCAACGCCCATCCATGGAAAAATGGATTTGACGTTGTTCGGGGTTCTGTGAGAGTTCTAGGATCTACGAGTAGAGGCCGATCTCACGTCATGGTTGATCAATAAGACCGTGCACCTAACGAGATCGACACATGCCCACACTCCACACCATAAACCCACCACCACCCCGCTGGCCATTCCAGCTTTGCATTGTAATGGCATACTTAAGACCGAACTCATATTACTTGCTCTCCCCATTTGTGCGCACCGCAGCTCTAGTGTAACCGTGCGCCGCGAATACGAGAGCCGAGGCATCCTGATTCAGTGACTGGAAGGCCGTGGCCAGTTTCGAATAGTGAACCCCTTGGAGCGTGTCATTCACGGTGGAATGCATGCAGCCACATGACTCCGTTGTGAAGACACCCCCTCGCCAACGAAAAATTTGCGCACGCACGAGTCGTTGGCTCCTGTGTTCGCCAGCTTTTGCCTCAGGGGACTGAGTCCAACGAGGAACATGCTGTTTCTCGCCTAATGAAACTTGACACTGGGCGGCAAGAGAACAACATGGCCTGCGGTTCAGTGGCGGCTTCAGGTGCCCCGCTGTCCAACACGCTACTGAATGCCGGAAAGACGACCCGCGAACGGCGCGTCCCGGTGCGCGTCTTCGCGAATGGTACCGCGGGCAGTCTTTCTGATCTCCAGGTGAGGATATGTTTCATGTTGCCTGGGACTCCCCGCATAACATGAGGAAGCTTTGTCCCAGCACGCACGCTGATCAGATCACAGCTTCCTGCTTCTTTCTTTCTTTCGTGTCCTAGCAAATAGTGCTGCGCGCACAGCCGTTTCACGCCTTGGAGGTCCCAGTGTTTAGCAAGTCATCGTGAGTGGCCCTCCTGCGTTTAGCGCCGACTTCGGCCCACCCCTGAGTTGTTTGGCCGGCTTGCCCTCCGCTCCGACGTTGTTTTGCTATATCGACTGAGGTTTCCTTTCCAAACCGACAACTTCTTCTGCCTCAGGAAACAGCAGGAAAAAGAAAACACAACGACATGCCCACAAAATGGATGCACCAATCAAAGTTACGATCCAGGACTTCGACTTCGACTTTCCGCGGACTCCTGATTTTTCCTTGACGGCAACACCCGAGCTAACCTTTGCTCCATCTCTCGACTTTGATTTCCCAAAGACTCCCGACTCGAGCGGAGGACCCTGCCATGGTTGCTACGAACCATTCAGCCCTATTCGAGCGAACTGGCTCAAGGACCCCAGCATACCTGATCTGCAGGATTGCGGCCGGTACTGCCCCAATTGCCGAGCCTTTGTCGAATCCTTCGCAACGGCACAGCGTCGATCGGCTTTACCGGCTTCTCCATCAAAAGCAACAGACATTCGGAGGGGCTGGGCGTATTGGGTGAATGAGTTTAGCCAGACCAAGGAGGACAAGAATCAGGACCAGATTGCCACGCTCTTAGGTCTCACTACATTTGTGCAGAGCTTGAAGCAAGATGAGCCGTTGTTGGGTTTGTGGCGGGACGATATCGCAGAAGGACTTCTGTGGGAACGTGGGATCTGGGATCAGCCAACTGGAAAGAAAAGAACGATGCCTTTCCCTTCGTGGACTTGGATGAGCTTACCGGGTCCAGTTCAATACCCCAGTTTTTCTCTTACGAGGAAGGAAATCGAGCTTCTAGATACCCGCATTCGTTGGTCGCATGAGCCTCTCTATTCCACTCTCAAGTCCGCCGAGCTATTGCTGCGCGCAAAAGTACTGAAAGGCACGTTGACGTGGCATGGCCGCGAGTCACCACAATCCTCGCTTTACCTTGATATGGGTGACTCCTCCAAGGTGGCACTTTTCGAGCGCGTCGACATCCCTGACTCATACTATGAGAACGCGACAGTGCGGTTGATCTTGATTGGAGGTACCGTACAGCACTGGTTCTTCCTGATAGCCAGCGTGGTGAATCCTGAGAGAAATCCCTACGTCCGGATCGGTCGGGCTTACAGTCCATGTAACCCAAAGAGGGACATCTATGGCAAGCTAAGGAAACACTTCGCAACGATAGAACCACAGGTTCTCACGCTGCGATGACACGCTTTAAACTGCATTGCCTTGCATGCGGACGGCACCCTAATCTCCTGCTCCCCGCTCAGCCTGGCTCACTTATCTTGCCAACTCCAGGCGCTTATCTGCGCCCACCAAGCCGAGGCGTTATGTGAGTGACAACCTCCGAGCACGCCTACCGTGTCAGTCCAGCCTATCAAGGCCTAGCTTGGGGTACTGGGGGACGTAACCGTTTAGTTGACTCCCGATTTCGGCGCCGGCATGCATGCCGATCTCCCATCGGTAGCACTGGGATCTACCACTGTAGAAGGCTCGCAGCTCTCCCGTAGGATCTTCATTCTCGATATCCACTATTTCCACAGCACTGGAGTGTGGTTGACAGATTGCCGGCACCAGAAAGGCTTATCAGGCTCTTCGCGCCTCGACGTCCCGAACGAGACAAACTGGCAAAGATCACCAGGACACCTCTTTTCGGCTAATAGTCGCATGGCTGATGTATGCGCTGCAACTCCAGAGATCATATGGAAGTCCCGCGGATATCTTGCTAAGCTGCCGTCAGAGTAATGTACCCCAGGGCGTTCACGTTGAGGTTGCACATGGTATTTCCCAAAGGGGAAGGTCTTGGGGAAAGCGCCGGACCCCTAATGCACCCCTGTTGTCCCCTGCCAATCAACGATACCTCGAATCTGGTTCCTGCAGCTGGCAGTCGGCATCTTCGCGTGTGATAAGGTCCGCCGACAAATATCGCCGTAACTTGATTGGATCATGTGAGCAGTCTGTCTTGCGCCCCGTTCCATGATCTCCCCGAAAGGAAGACCTACCCGGATCTCCCATCCCCCACGCCCTGGGAACCGAAGATGCGCCAGCTACACAACGTACAACCCAAGTTCTACGGCAAGGACGCACCACCAGGACTGTGCGCATACGTAAACTGTTGGCCTCTACCTTGTGCAACACTGGCGACTCCCCTTTCGGGGTTCGGCAAACGCCCGCTCAAACGCGCTTGACGACTGCCATCTCCTTTCCGGAAATTCCTCTTACTATACGGGAGGGCAACCTCCGGCGCTGTAATCACTTGCCGAATCAACTCGCACAATAGGGTTGTATCAATGACAAGCAGCACCCCTGGCTCCCCCTCCCCTCCCCAACCTTGACAGCGCCCGCCGGGCTCACGCTGAGTTACATCCACCCTCGCGCCCCCGGTGTCAAGTAGGAAGGACCTTGGATGTCTTGCACACCTCTTGTAGAAGTTGGGTTGCCTTTGTACCAATCCGCTTCCACCGCAACCCAACACCTGCCGGCGCTAATGTCAGTTGCGCAACAAGGAAGTCAAAATCACGGGGCCGCAGCGCGTAAAGTGCCCTGCGTTGAACATGGACAGTATCTAGTTATCATTCTTAAGAAAATGAAAAAATGATATAAAAGACCCATCGCATGACCATCTCTTTCTTTCTTCACGGCAAACGCGACCAGCTTTTATCTACTTCTCCCTGCCCATACATTCCTTTTTCTCTTCGCTGTACATACTTTTTTGGCTACCATGGGTCTCCTCACCAGCTTCTCCGCTGTACTAGCTGCCGCGGCTACCGTCAACGCGGGATTCAATCCGTCCAGCAAGTCCAACATTGTACTCTACTGGGGCCAGAACTCTGCAGGCCAGCAGAGCACCCAGACGCGTCTCTCAAACTACTGCTCCGGTATGTATGCTACCATGGCGCATTTTAACACGTGATTTCAAGAGCTTCTGCTGACGTTTGTGGTTTTTAGATTCCAATGTCGATGTGAGTCAGGATCCTATGCCGTGATTGTGATCAAGTCAAGTGACTGACTTGTCCCAAGGTCATCCTCCTTTCCTTCCTGCTGCGCTTCAGCGGTACTGGTGGCCAGCCCATCATGAACTTCGCCAACCAGGGTGATAAATGCACTCTCTTCTCCGGAACTGAGACCTTCCAATGCCCCGAGCTAGAGTGCGCCACCTCCCCCACCTTCCCGTCCCTCCCCTCACTAATCCCCCTCTCTAGAGCCGACATCAAGACATGCCAATCCCAAGGAAAAACCATCATGCTCTCCATCGGCGGCGACGCCTACAACGAAGGTGGCTTCACCTCGGCCGACGCCGCCACGGCCGGCGCCAACAAGATCTGGGCCATGTACGGCCCCGTGCAGTCCGGCAGCAGCGCGCTGCGGCCCTTTGGCTCCGCGGTGCTCGACGGCTTCGACTTCGACTTCGAGGCCAACGTGTCCAACATGGCGACCTTTGCCAACCGCCTGCGCACGCTCATGAACGCCGCGTCGGGCAAGAAGTACTTCCTCAGCGCCGCGCCCCAGTGCCCCTACCCGGACTGGTACAACCAGGACATCACCACAAACGTCCCGCTCGACTGGGTCAACGTGCAGTTCTACAACAACGGCTGCGGCGCCTCGTCGTACGTCCCCGGCGCCGCTGACCAGTGGAACTTCAACTTCAACCAGTGGGATGCCTGGGCGAAGGGCTCCAAGAATCCAAATGCTAAAGTTCTGCTCGGCGTGCCGGCGAATACCGGTGCCGGTAGGGGGTATCTCTCGCCCAGTGGGCTGCAGCCCGTGGTGCAGTTCAGCGCGCAGTACAGCAGCTTCGGAGGCGTCATGATGTGGGATGCGAGCCAGGCGTGGACGAATTCCGGCTTCGTGTCCGGGGTGAAGAGTCTGCTTAGGGGGCTGGGCAAGAGGGAGATGAGATGGGGTCAGCGGAGGCAAGAGTAGGCTTCTGGGTACTGGGAGCGTGGTGTGCCTTTTGTGAGGTGGGAGGGCACGATGGGATCGAGGGATGAGACTGATGACGCTCCTTGCTTGGCTCATTCTTTTTCTGCCTATCTGATTTCTTGTACATACTACGATTCTTTCCCTTACATGCCTTCCCTGTGGATGAATTGGCTTGGGTATGCAGTTTCCGTGGGTTTGGTGAAATTCACGCGTACGGTGATGGCAGTAGAGTGAATGTCATTCCTCATATTTCTCGCGGCCGTTGATTTATAGTTGAAGTAAGAATGGAAAGAGACAGTGATATGTGAATAGTGATAAATTTAGACTGGCTAGCAAGTTGCAGGGAATCTGATGAAAGGCCCATTACGATTAAAGAGCCATGCGAACGTTAATTTGTTGATTGGATGAATAAATAATAAATATGAGGAAGTACCCTGTCACCCTGTGCATAACAAATATCCAATGAATGATCCACTTAAACTCAAATTTCTCACATAAATGCTGACTGCTTCTTAAGGAAAAACATGTTCTGCAGATGCAATCCCATCGAGCACTACTAGCCTGGACCTTTGCTAGGAGGGTTGGGCGCTAGTTTTTCTGATTACATGCAGCTGAGAAGAATCTCAGCGTTGAAGTTGTGCTATGAGATGCTGGCCGTGTGGAATGGCTGGTATAGTCGTAGAGAAGCGAAATTCCGGGAAAGGGTTAAAGCGTGGTGTGTTTGACTGTCCTCGCTGGGTGCCTGTGCGATAGCGCGAGGTCCAATGGATTGTGTGTCGTAGAGAAGTTGTTTCAAGAAACTTTTTGTAGAATATGCATCGGCTTCGCTCTCATACTCAGGGTGAAGTAGGTTTGAAATCACGATTCACCTTTGGCCCTGCCTCCAACAACTTGAGCATTTCTTGAGCTACCGTTGAGCCCTCCTGAGCATGGTGAGCCAGCTTCAATTCCTGATCTGATGCGGTCCGTTTTGCAGTCCTTGGATTCATCCTTGGGTCTTCCATCAGTAACTTAACAATGCCCAAATCCTTCCTCCTGACTGCTGTCCAGAGCGGCGTATTCTGGAAAGACGTCCATGGGAGTTCCAGTTGAAGATCCTTCCGCTGAAGGAGCATTTTCACTACCTCTTGATGCCTCTTATCTACGGCACACCTTAGCGCTGTTCTGTTGAACACAGGCTCAGCATTCACGTTGAGCCTCGGCTGTTCAAGCAGAATCTTCACGATTTCTGTATTACCCTTTTGCACAGCCACCGTGAGTGACGTGTCGCTAAAACTGCCATAAACGTATGCAGAATTGACATCGACCTGTGGATGGGTGACAAGGAGTTTGACGGCTTCAATACGGTCTCTGGATACCGCTGCCATGAGGGGGGTTTCTCCGTATTCATTTTCCTTACGGTTGACGTCAACCGGTTGGTCAAATAGGCACGACACCACAGCCGCTTCCCCTCTACTGGCAGCGTACCAGAGAGGGCTGCGGTTACCGCCATCAGGTAAGTCGGGATCAGCTCCTGCATCTAGGAGAATCTTTGCTATTTTCTCGAAGCCTAATTCTGCAGCAATGCACAGTGGCGTTCTGTAGCGACCCCCAAATACTCTATTGGGAAATGCCGCCCACACTCGACCATCGACGCTGTGCCCTACGCTGAGTAGTCGAACAACAAACTCGTCCAAGTTGAAAATCACAGCGAGGTTCAATGCTGACAACGATCGTATCCTTTTAAACTTATTCATACTGGCTTTGACCTTGCTATTGTCTTGTAAAAATTCCATTATCATTGAGCAATTGCCAGCGCCGCCCTGGGCGTGGTATCCCCAATTACGGGCAGCGTAGTCGTATAGGACGTGTCCTTCGATTTCTCGCTTTAGCGCATCGCCGTCCTTAGCGGCGAACACATCATAAGACAAGTATGTTACGCAGATGTTCGTCATGTCGTCGTTAGCACTAGGAAACCACCTTCTCCACGTGCGTTCGAAGAACTCCTGTGTCGTGTAGTGCACCAGGCGAACAATGTCACTGACAGGGTCAATAGTAACAAGACCCGCGCAGGCAGACACCATATCATCCACGTCTGGTAAGTTTTCCTCGTCAAATTCGCTGCTACCAATCTCTACAGCAAGTGCGCATTGTAATTCTGACGGCTTCAAAGACCTCTTAGCGCAAGTAATCCATGCAAGGACCTGTTTGCCCAAGAGACATTGATCGCCTATCTGGCCTTCTATTCTTTCCATGGCAAGTGTGTACTGAGTATCGATGATGTTGGTGCTACTGTTATTATTGGCATTGGCTTCCCGTCGAAGTGATTGGAAGACTGATCTAATAGCCTTCGGTGAGCGTTTCCCAACAAGTGACTCTAAAAGAAGTTGTGCAAGGAGAAACCTGAGGCATATCAACGCTATAGATATCGATACCCGGAGCCACACGAACTCACATGCCATCAATGGATTGGGATATCTCTATCACAATCTCTTTCTGTAGGTCTGCATTCTTTCTTACAAACCCGGGGAGCTGAGACATGCGCCCCTCAAGGTACCTGCGAACATCAATCTCCCTTGCTTCGATTTCAAGGGACAGTGTGTCTTCGTTTTGTTTGAAATGGTCCACGAGCTCTGGTATGAATTGAGACGTCACAAATAAGTTCATCCGGCTCTTCTCTTGGACTGAGAACAACTCGGAAAGCAGACCTGTACAAGCAGGGTCCTGTGCTCGTAATTCATCAAGAGCATCAAGCACAACGAAACACCTGTCGAATTGCACAAGTAAGGAAACAAGAAGACGCGACATTGTCTCGATAGGAGGACGGGCGCCTCCTTTCCGGACGCTATCTTGGTACTCCTCATGAATGTCCCTAGGAACAGAGGACACCTGTTGTAGGAATTGTTTTAACAGACTGCACAGGATATCTACAGGACGCTGGTCATCATTTCGTCGGAAATTACCATATATGTACGCTACACCAGTCATTTTGACATCGGGAAATCTATCAAAGATGTGTTTGATGACGGCGGAAGCTATGATGGTCTTGCCTGCTCCTGGTATGCCCGGACAGAACAGGGTTTTTTTGGGTTGAGTGATCCATTTGATGAAGGCATCTGATTCAAAGATCCAGTCACCGGTTCCAGGTTGCTTCCTGCTGCTGAAGTCAGAATGCTGTGAAGCATAATCGACCGGAGTAAGCCAAGCGAGTATCTTGCTATGGAGGTCTGACTGTTCTTGATTGACCTGGCGGCTTGCAATGCTAGCGATGTCTTCTTGTATCTCCAAAGCTTTGTGTCTGTCTATGTTAGCACTTGACCGACATCAAGCACATCAAGAAGAAGGGGCAAGCAGCAACTCCACCATAGCTAACCATACCCTAGCTAGTTGGGTAAGAAAGGGGTTCATATAGCCGTGGTGTCCCTGGCTCTATTTAGGATGTGTCCATATTCCGGGCAACTCACAAATTTAATTGCGAATAGAAGGTATTCAAGAGGCCGATATTGGACGACAAACGTCCTCTCAGCTCTTCAATATCTTTCGGCTCCCACTTGAGACGCTTCCACACAGTCTTGAGTTTCTTCTTAAAAGATTCATCGTTGCCTTGATCTTCGTCGAGCTCAATATATTCCTTTAGCTGAGACTTGAGTTCATTCAGTAATTGGAAGCATCCTGCCACAATACCGACCAGTTGTTTCCTCTGAGATGATTCAAGTTCACGTCGTGGCAAGAGTACTTTGACATCTTCTAGAACGATTACAAGGCTACGAACCTCGTCGGAGATGGCTCGGAATTGTTGTGGCGAGTCTACGAAACGATGGCGAAGCTCATTTGCAAGTTCTATGAGTTTGACGAAATCAGTGACACTGTAGCCAAAGCTCATCGTATCCACATGGCCTGTCACACAACTACCAGAAAACTTCTATAGCCTTTGTACTTTTCTTTTCTATATACCACTGCTGAAGACTTTCGCTTTTTTGTATCTGATTTTTTGTTCTTGAAAGAATATGGCCAGAAGCTGGAGCCACAGGTTCTTAACTTCGTGTGGGGCAGACAAGGCTGAACGCTGATGAGCTGAACGAAGAAGCAAGGTATAGCTAATAAAGTATTCCTCCAATGACATGAGATAGATAGTCGAACAGCTTTATCGAAAGCGGCACACTGAACCAAAAACAGAAGCTTAAAAGGTGGCACCAGGAAAGGACTGGTGGCTAGGCTGCCTCGACAGTCAAAGGGAAACAGTATCACGTGATACTAAGCTTGCTAGCGTGCCCCACACTCAACGCTTGGCCCTCCTCTATCACGTCCAACCAGCTTGTTCTGAAACATACCACACACGACGGTCCTGCCGAAAACTGTATCTCAAATCCTTTGCTTTTCGTGTGAGCGCATAATGCAATCTCCGACCCTGGAAGATCGTCGCCGTGGCGGCGATCCCGAAAGATGCACGAGACCCACCTTCGTCTCGTTACCTAGCTTGACGTTTGTTCTTCGTGCACGAGTACTGGGCCTAGTTCCGCCGTACAAATCTACTTTTGTACGACCACAGTTATACATGGCCGCTCTAGATCCCCTCTGCAGTTTGAAGTCCGAAAACTGCTGCTCGTGGCCGCGCCCAGGGTTCTCCTAAAGTTCGCGGCTGATCAATATCGTCCCTGACCACCGGCTCCGCTAGGCTATAACCGGCAGGTCCGCGGCTTCGATCGTTCGCGCCGGCAGTCTTTGCCCCTAGCTGGTTCTCTCATGTGTCTGCAATCCCATCAACGATCAAATGCTGGTGTGCATGTAGGCAAGATAACGATAGGCACAGCCATATTCGTCTTGGCATCGCTTCCCCTGCCTCTCGTGCGACATGGTCTACTAGTTCCCCTGCTGGTACTCCTCACGACCTTCCTGTTTGGTCCACCAACTTCGCCCCAGAGCCTACCAGAATCATGGCGAGATTTGGCCGGTGTAAGTGCATTTAATTAATACCTGTCGTATTGGGAGTAGTCCTATGGACGCTCCAAGCACACGATGGCGAAGAGTGAAAGCGTCATCTAAGATGCGCACCCTGTTGTGTCGCTTAACCAAAGGTCTGGATATATAAACTCTGAAGTAGTTTTCCCTCAGTGCCCTGCGCTCAAGCCCAGGGTCTTTGAAGGTTTCCATTCACTCCTTTCTTTTAACTTCGTTTTGTTTCAACGTGCTGCCCACCATGGTGCACTGGACGACTGCTTTGCTTCCCCTCCTCGGGAGTGCTTTTTTCTCTAATGCTGTGGCAACAGAAGTCTCTGCGCCGGTTGTGGCGGGTGCTTATATCGTAGAATTAGCTGATAACCATGTGAGTCTCTCTCGTGCAACCTTGAATCACGTGTCACTAATAGCTGCAGGACTCTGCTTCCTTCTACAACACCCTGGGAGAATCCGAAGTGGCTGTCAAGCATCGCATGAAGCTTGATTACAAGCTCTTCAAGGGTACCTCTTTCCAATTGAAAAATGTTTCCGACGTGGATGCGGCCGCGGCTAAAATCGCCAACATGGATATGGTCAAGCAGATGTGGCCTGTCCGTGTCTTCTCGGTCCCCAAGCATGAAGTTGTCTGGAAAGGCAACGACCAGAAACTGGCTTCGGCTGCACTGAAAAGGCGGCAGTCAGCCAACAGCAGCGACACTTTCTCGCCCCATGTTATGACTCAGGTGGACAAGCTTCGCGCTGACGGTGTCATTGGAAAGGGTATTAAAATTGCCGTTATTGATACGGGTATTGATTACAACCATCCCGCTTTGGGCGGTGGTTTCGGCCCTGGTCATCTAGTTTCGTACGGTACCGATCTTGTCGGAGACAATTACAATGGATTCAACACCCCTGTTCCGGATCCTGATCCCGTGGATAATTGCGAAGGCCACGGCAGTCACGTTGCCGGAATCATTGCCGCTCAGGCCAATTCTTTTGGCTTTACCGGCGCAGCTCCTGGAGTCACCCTTGGGGCTTACAGAGTTTTTGGATGCGGAGGCAGTGCGGGTAACGACGTGCTCATCGCCGCCTACAACCAAGCCTTCGAAGATGGCAGTGATATCATCACTGCTTCTATCGGAGGAGCCTCTGGATGGACCGAGGACCCCTGGGCTGTGGCTGTTCAGCGCATTGTCGAGGCGGGAACGCCATGCACCGTCTCTGCTGGTAACGATGGAACTGAGGGCCTGTTCTACGCCAGCACAGCCGCGAACGGCAAGAGTGTCACCGCTATTGCATCAGTTGACAACACACAGTCGCCAATGGTTCTGATCAATGCGACTTATACCACCGGAAACTCTTCTTCTAAGTCTTTCGGTTGGACTCAAGGAGACCCAGCCACCTGGGGTAATGTTAGTCTTCCACTATGGGCTGTGAACTACAATACGAATGATACTGCCAACGGCTGCGACCCTTATCCCGCCAGCACCCCTGATCTCTCTGGCTACATTGTCTTGATTCGCAGAGGAACTTGCACTTTCGTGCAAAAAGCGAACAACGCCATTGCCCATGGAGCTCAGTATATCCTTTTCTACAACAATGTCCCTGGGTAAGTCTTTTTGATTGATGCTTACTTGAAATAGAACCAACCAACTAACATTTCGCTAGGCTCATCTCCGTCAGCGTTACTGGAGTAAAAGGTGTGGGAATGGTTACAGCCGCTCAAGGTGCTGAATGGATCAGTCTACTCGCCAGCGGAAACAAGGTTGTTGCGAACATCATCGATCCCACCGAGGCGCCGAAGTTCCTATCCAGCTCGCCAAACACGGTGTCCGGTGGTTTCCTTAGCACGTACACTTCATGGGGTCCCACCTTTGAAGTTGATGTGAAGCCCCAAATTGCTGCTCCTGGTGGCCAGATCCTGTCGACCTACCCT
>Ga0247757_10000744_pt1 | contig 25452 bp, 16 predicted proteins | sample UWRJL126311R4_FD_180929 | JGI IMG/M metagenome (GOLD analysis project Ga0247757, IMG submission 180929) | Plant litter microbial communities from Arlington Agricultural Research Station in Wisconsin, United States - UWRJ-L126-311R-4 | ecosystem: Environmental > Terrestrial > Plant litter >...
CCTTCCTCGCTATGACCCATCGCGCTCACGCGCGCGAGCTAGGTCCTATAGCGCTCCGTGCGTTGCAAAAGGAATCGCGTCTTCGTGTATATAAACTCCTCCATAGTTCTCTCTTATAGAATCAATCATCTACTCTCGAACCTACTTTGCAGCTGCAGACTGATTCAACCGGTGCACCTATTGCCGTGCCAACAGGCTAGAACCTTTAAAACTAAATGCGCGGTAACATTGTTTCCACGTGTCCTCTATGCAATGCCTTGCTTCATGGCTCCTCTCCGTCGCTCTTGTCCTCCTCATACAAATCCCTCATTGCCATCAAGCCAAATGGACGAAGTTAGTTGGGTAATGGCACAGGACGTTCCCCTAGGTGTGGATCAGCGCCCTTGTTGAGCAGCAGCTTCGCAATCGCCTGTGTGTGTGAGTAAAGCGAGAGCGATCGAGTGTATAATAAATATGACCTACGTATGTAACTTTAATACATTAAATTACAGATGTGACGGGAAGGGAAGCTATGAAGGATTGTACTAATCCATTGAATGAGTGCATCTAGCTGTCTATTTATCCCTTACTGCCCTCCAGGCGGCAACGCAACAACAGCATCATTATTACCGTAGTCAACATCGTCATCTATAGAATTCACCCTATGACGATGTTATTAACACTGGTTAGTGACGTTAACACATGTGCACCATGCACCGATACCGGCACAACAGATACGGAAAACGTGCTCCGGAGAGGGGTGGCGATCAGGCATAAATCTGAGATGACATTCTCATGCCCAACGGTTCACCGTCAAGCAACACCACACTCCCATATGAAAGCAGAAAGGCCAAATATTCTGTTTCGACCTCAAACTCATCTATTGCACTCCCTATACGATACAACACCAAAAATGATATACAAACAGTATAGAGCGACGGAAAGGGAGATGGCTGGTTTCAGTATTGGGGCCCGTAAAATTACGAACAGGCGCGATATCACATCCGTGATTCCGACGAGCCAGGGTGTTAGTTAGCTAGTCAATCGTCACTACCTTCAAGCCGTCCACTTTCTCGAAGCCTGCGCGCCTCGAAGCCCTCTCTAGGACTGGTCGCCATGTCAAGACACTTACTTTCTACATGCCAAACACTCGCGAGAATCTGCTCCCTATTGACCCTAAGACTGGCGAAGAGAAGCGCTTCATTTATGAGCCTCAACTTCAAGTCCTAAAAAATACGCTGGAACAAGAGCCATTTGGATGGAACGTTATCAACGCCAAACAATCAGCATCTCCCCTAATGTTCTTCGACCCTAATATAAGGGTACGTCAATGGCGTGACAAACTATTTCTCTTATTCTTAGCGACCCGCATACCCAACCAGGTTGTAAACACTTCCTGTTCCTTATTATTACCTGTTCCTTATTATTAAGACTGAATGTCGCAGGCGAGGCGAGAGCGAGCTGCGTTAACTATGTAGAGAGGTTGGAAATCTGGAACTTGTCCTCGAAACCTGGTCCGCAGCGAGACCTAAACACGTACTTCGTAGGTTCGCGACCATACTAGGCGCTTCTTAAGTAGGAACCATCTTAACAATATAGAGACCTTAGCTAACTTGAGAAAGATCTCTGCACAAACTCGATATTTTTCTGCCCGGTGACTGCGTTTCCGACCTTCTCTCCGGCGAAGGGATCTTCACTTCACATCCAAGAAGACTTCGATTCAGCAATGTTCGTCTATCTAATTTATGCACCGTCCTTCGGATTCGCCAGCTAGCGCGCCAAGTTACTGTCTGAGCAATGGGTAGGCCTCTGGCCGGTTTGCAGTGATGAAGCATCCTTGAATAAAAAGGCATGTTTGTATGCGGTATCGTCCTACCTTAAACATCTTTTCTGTAATTGTAAGGGTTGCTTGCAAAACCTCCATTACATCGTACACATTCATGTGCTTTAACCTCTTGGCAATACCTGCTTTGCCTTCCAGGAACAACGGCAACCTTATCGTCTTTTTTATTCACACCTGAAAATTGACTGCTTCCTCAATTGTGAGATGGCCGATTCTGCACGCATTTCCAGAGAGTTAAGTTGATTAATTAGAGGCATAATCAGGATAGAGCGGGGATTGTAAGGCTGCGGAGCTATGATAAGGGACCGCACCTCTTCAAGCCCAGCCTCAGTCTTACTCCGCCCCGCGAGCACAGCCTACGTGTCGTCCCGTCGCGCCCAGGCTTCCTTATCTTCCTTCCCACTTTCGATACACACACGAATACATGCTGCCAGACTATCGCTCATTGCAATAGAATTGCTACGTAGCGAGAGCACAGGTGACGATCAAAGTTTCTGGTACCAACCACTTGCTAAACCTGGATCCTCTATCCGGCTTATGGAAGTTGACCCCGAACTCTTATTAGACGGTAAACTCTAGATCTAATTATTTAAATTAGTACTCTTAAAGGAGTATATATGTCTCTTATATACTTTGGGGTAAGTGAACGATAGAGGAGGCCCCTTTCGTATTCTTGTCAACGGTAAGACCTTTTATATACGCTGCAATCTAAATTTCTTTCTATGTATTATAAGGAGGAAACACCCGAAGTAAAGAATCTGGATTAATATAATTTATGTCGACTAAAATAATAAAGCTGAAAAATCAGACTAAGTATCTAGAATAGGAGAGATCTATAGCCTGGCTATAAAGGTTTATGCGTAGCTAGGGGAAGCAAGTCGCGAGACCGACCTCGCCTTTATAGTTTTATAATAGTTTAGGGTGTTGGCACGGCATAGGTGCACGATAGGGGTTGAATCAACTGCAGCTGCAATAAGTTTGAGAGTAGACGATTGATTCTATAGAGAAGGTTATGGAGGAGTTTATATAGTAGAGGGCGTTACCTTCTTGCAACGCACGGAGCGCTATAGGCCATGGTGCGTGGGCGCGATGAGTCATAGCGAAGGAGAAGGGAAAGGGGGAGAGGAAGAAGAAGAAGATCACGAGATATGGTGTTTGACGTCATATGGATCTGATGATTCCGACATAGGGATTGTAAAAGAGAAGAAATATACCTAGCCTACTTCGACGCTACCGAATAACTTTCTTTCTATATATAGCTATTTCGCGATATCTATTAGGCCGAAGTCGGCGCTTTGCCCGACGAATATAACAATAACGAAATGTTGCACGAAGAATTCAACTGGCCTAGACCCTTATAAATACGGTATTATTAGCGTCGTGTCTAGATTATTCAGGAGCTTATCCTAGTAAAGGTAGTGGTTTTCTGTTGTAACGATAAACATACGAGAGGGTGAATACTATTAGGACTATTTATAGATATCGTTTAAGAAGGAAGGTAGTAAAATAGAATATAGAAGAAGGATCCCTTTACCCGATCAGCATTAAGATATTAGAGAATAGTGATGTTACGATTCTAGATAAAGTAATTAAGATATACTAAACGCTATAAATATAGTTATCTTAAAGATAAGGTCCTGCACCTAATAGATAGCGGCCACGTCACTAACCGGACAAGCATCAGCCGCTCAGCTAAGTCGATGCCTGCGGCCGCCCAAACTCGAACAAAACAATTTCATCTTTTCGCCCGCACCGCACTTTAGTACAAGAAAGCCCACTTCGCCCACACAAGCAGCCGCCCTCTGGCCATCCCCAACAAAGAGCTCCGACTGCTCGCGCTCGACGGCGGGGGTCCGCGGCCTATCCGCGCTGATGATCCTCTAGCAACTCATGAAGACGATCAGCCGAGACTCCCAGCCGAAGCTTTGCAACTATTTTGAGACGATTGACAGGTATTTATGAGGCACCCTTCGGCTTAGATTCGCGAAGCCTTCCTTCTAATTCCCTTTAGCTCTTAAAGTTTTCCAAGTCGAGCAAAACTGACTTTTTCATTCAGCAATATAGAGAATGGAAGAACTCACACCCCTTGAGAACATCTTAACGGTCGACGACTATGCAGGCCTCACCAAGTTGCGCACAGGAGACGTATTTTTCACTCCGACTCATATGTCTGAATCTGACACTAAGTTCTCTCCCCCGCCTTTCCCACCTGATAAAATGAATGAACAGTCACAAACCCATGTGATCATCACGACCGGATGCCTTAACTCCCTGGACGATAGCCATGGAGGTCTACTTCATCCAACCCATGGCCCAACTCTTCCCCGAGAGAGACCCCTCCCAGAGTTCAACTGCAGAACTTTCACGAAGGAAATTGCTGATCGGATACCCGAATTCCTTGTGGAGCAGGGCCAGGAACTGCAAGGGGCAATAGTCATGTATGTCACCAGTTCTCACTGCTCGCGATGTGACGTTGACTAATGGCCCGGGAATAGAATCATCGAGGGGTGGAACAACTGGATTAGAGAACAGGTTGGAAGGTGCATAGAAGGATTCCCGACGGAGATATTTGATCGCATGAAGTCTGGACAGACCGTCCTTCCAAATTTCACATCCCAAAACAGTGCGTTACTGGGCTCTAAGCCATCCTAGTTGCGACAACGAGGTCAACTAATTGACCTTGTCCAGGTTTCCATTGCATAATGGAGCATGTAGAGACTTGGCCCAGGGATAAAAAACTTAATCTCCGTCGGCGAGCTGATCTTGGTCCACACGAAGCTCGATATTCACCCATAGGTAGGAGAATGCATAACGCTTTTCCTCGTTTCTGGCATATCCGCTAATTGGCCTAGCCCTATGGTGTCGACTCAAGGGAGCATCGGGGACCTCGAATGGCGCCAAAGTCTACTTTCCTACCATTGTCATCTGCTCTGAGCCTAACAAAGGGATTCCTCAGAGAATCAAACACTTTTATTGTTCGAAATCAGGGAACACCAAAGGTGGGAAAGAGGATCGACGTTGGCAACGCCTCCAGTCATGTGCATTCTGGGCATATGTCGACTTATTTTCTATCTTCACGAATTGGGATACTACCTGGGAAGCAGTAGCGAGGAAATCGAACGGGATAAGTCAAGTATGCACCCACAATGAAGCACTTCGAAAGTTACTCATTGTCACTAAAGATCGTCTTTGAACATCGTCACGGATGCCCAGCTCTGGAACAAACAACACACTTACACCAGGACACAGCTGTAACGATTGATCTCAAGGGGAGCATGCGTTTGCATAAATTTTCCCACGCACATTTCCTTGGCGCGATCAGGAACAAGCTTTCCGATCAATCTCCTGACCAGTCTCAGCGGTCTTCATTAATCGACAGACTGCAAGACATGCTGCTTAGACTCGACTACTATGATATGACATCGCAGACACTCCTCAACCAGCAACAGAATTTACTCAATCTTGTAAGTCAACCTTCTATCACTAGTCGTGATTGTGGGATTAACGGCCGACTGTTAAGACGCTTAACATGGAAACTGCCACCCAAACACAGACTGTCAACAAAGTCACCATCCTTGGATTTGTCTTCCTGCCACTCTCCTTTGTAGCGGTATGTGTTCCGTGCTCAGACCTAACTGTGAAGTAGCTCCTACTTATTGTAGTGACAGTCGATCTTTCAAATGGCAACAGCGCCAGCAGTCTGGTACCCAGTAGCGGCGGTCCCGGCCCTTATTCTAACAGTCCTAGGTGCGTTTCTAATTAACTGGTTACTAGCGTTGCGAGGAGAAAGGGCGGCAACAAAGTTGTTCACGACGTAATGCCGATACGCCGTACCCAGCGATAGCCTGACCACAACAAACACATCAAGTTACCGGCACGAACTGCCACTCAAAGGAACATACTTCTACAAGGAGCGTACAGTATAACAAGAAGCACGTCTAATCAAATCATGAGTTTTCTAAGTGACGTGCTCCAAAGTGAGCAAAAAATCACATGACATACAGAAGATGGGTCTGAGGCAGCAATACATTTGACATGAGTACTAAATTATGTCATATAGAAACTAGCCATAATTATGAGCCTACCCCTGCAATATACTAGCATAAACTAGGAAGTACCCTAGCTGTAAGGACCATGCGCTGAGAACAAATCGAAGTGTAAAACCAGAAACCAATTCTACTCGCCACTATACTATATTCTATATATAGTCTCGAATTATATAGAAGCTTATAAAATTAGTTTCCGCTTTTTCCTATATATACCCAGTTTAAAGCTATATAGCCCTTATAGTATTTGTCAGAATAGCACCCTCGTGCGCAGAGGACCAAATGGCTAAAAGCCGATCCTTGTGTTGACGATGAGATGCAAGCCATTACTTCTTTTTCCTCTTGGAGTTGTTAAATTCGGTCTGGATGGTTGTCTGGGGTGATTTGCTAGTGTATCCAATATCACACGTACGCATAATGCCATCCAGGAGTAGGGTGCGTAGGATATTTAACTTGTGAACGATACACGTGTCGGCGAGTATAAGTCCGTCTCAGTGACACAGAGCCAAGGTGGACAGCCACACGAGACTCTATCCTCTATCCACCAAGTACTTAGAATGCCTCCAGAGCCGATCACCGTTTCGCTGAGCTCGCAAGTAAACCTAATCCTCGGAAAGGAGCGAGACAGATGACCAGCAACCATTAACTAATAGTTCTAGATGTGTATCTGGAAGAAGATTCTTTGTACGGGGAAGGCGGAAACCTGCCAGTACGAATTTAGAAGGTTTCGGGACCAAGACTGTGGAAGAAACCACGACGATGCCTCGGTAGGGTATTCAAAATGTGAGCAGTGAGAAGATTGAATGCGTAAACAAGTACATTGCAACACTCTATCCTTCCTTAGCCTTCATATCATCAATAACCTTGTCAATTCCTCGGAGTATTGGCCCATATAGAATCTCCGGATCATTGAGTGTTCCAGTGCAGAGTTCGTTCTTGTGGATAGGAAACAAGATTCCCCGTAATTCTCTACAAAGCGGCTTTACAGTCAAATTATAGCGGGACCTCCCTCAAGATGAATCCAAATCCCTCATCTTTCGCTTTGCTCATGGGACCAAGTTTAGCATTCGCAATGTCTTCGTAGCTGCCGGTATACCAGGCGCGTAACTTGCTCGTAGATTGGCCCCAAGCTTATTCAAAAACTCCCAGCTACGACGGGCGCATTGCCAGATAAGGACATAGAAGAATGATTCGAGATCATGGTGATAGGCGTGTGAGATCCCAAGCAGCACCTCAATAGCCATGAACTCCATCGTGCCGGTATGACAGCATGCGCCACTGCGCTTGCAGCCGAGCTCCTTAGCAAGACCCAGGTCGATCGGCATCTCCGTCACGCCAGTTTTTTTTGGAGTCCGTTCATGATGTTGTTCTAGGAAATGTTTCGGTTCTGTTCTTGGCCCGACCTTTAACTGTTGGACCAAATCGTGGAACTGCAGGAGACGATTGGATCTCTCCGGGCGCAGATCGACACCCTCTCGATCGAACCGCCGTCCACGCAGACATGGGCATCTGTTGTAGCTAGCGGGCGGCCAGCGGGCGGCCAGCGGGGTCAGGCACGACGCTTTCGCGAACAAGCACAGAAATAACGGATAAAGAAAACGCGTGACAGCTAGTAATTGACATCAGCTAGATAGAAGTGGAATGGCGGAGAACGTAGGTAATATGGTGGCTGCCAAGCAGGCCATCCAGCAGAGCATGAACGGGGTGGAGAGGCTCGTCGGGGCCACGGTCAAGGACTTCCGTGTGTAGAGAGCGAATGACAGCGCAAGCATGATTAACTTCTCAGTAGACAAAGATAAGGAGCCGGCAGTCCGGCAGACGACGGTGGAATAGCTGGACCTGCAGATCCTAGGAGCCGGACTGGTGGGTCCCAAGTGGTACCCAGTCAAGGCCAACTTCATCGAGGTGGCGCTGGCAATGGACGTCGAGAGCGGGAAAGTGAGAAAGTCGGCGACGGAGCGCTTCGGCACGGAGAACGGAGTAGAGGTGTTCACGATGCGGTAGTGATCAAGGTAGCGACGGAGGAGGCAGAGAAACTGCTGCGATCAGCGTTGGGCGGGGGAGGGCTCATGATCTCCCGGTTCGTCTTAGCACTTGAGAATTGAGCGCGATGATTGTATTAGTGATCACTATACTAGGGTTTATATACTCTATAAGTAGTTTTGCGTGCGAGAAATGGTCTTCCCTCGTATCCTGATTGCTTCAGCAGTTCAAGTCTTCGCGTGGCAGCGCTGTGGAAGTAGTTTTATTAAAATATCGGCGGCTATGCGATTGTAATCAGCTTGGGTGGTAGATTTGTACTGTCTAAAAAACTGATGGGTTCTCGCTATATAAGAGCGTCAAACATGTCTACTACACATAGACTTCTACACTGAACTACACACTCAATTAATACATTCAATTCTTCATACTTGCCACTTCCTTACACTATCGTAACTGCTAGCCTTTGCTGCGTGGCTCAATGTCAAGCCTCAACACGTGACTGCAGCGTGCTGCGCAAATTGGAGGTCTCGGTACCAGAAACAATCGGGACAGGGATACTTTGCTCAGGCAAGGATGGATAAGTTGAGGCCGCCATTGCTATCGTCCGATATACCTTAAATAATGTCTTACAGTTGGTGTTGGAGTTGATGCAGCCGACAGCCTTCACACGAATCACGAAGATACCTCGACTTAAAAGTCTAGCCGAAAGCATGCATAAGGCATCAAGATACGCGATTCTTGTACGTCCGTCTTCGAGACGATGGTTGCCAGAAAAGGAATGATCGGTACATCAGCTCAAACTTGTCGCTCCTTCGCCTTTCTTGCCACCTTTCTCAGGCGCTCCACCACTGAATGCATAAATTGCCCAGTACCCCAATGCAACACATTATCCACCGCAATGATGAAGTCTTTCACGCTTTCCAGCAAGGCCTCACCCCCGGATCCATTATATCCCACAGTCTTATATTGTTCTCGGAGAGGGGAAGGGTTCTCCGTTGTTTGGGCGGGGGCTTAACTTCTAGCTCTTTGTCTCGCAGGTCCTTCCGCTTGTTGCTGCGAAGAGGCATATCTTCTTGCAGTTGTTTCGCTGTATTCCTTCTCTGCTGAGTAGAAGGACCGAGACCTTGGAGCCGAGCGCTTCTGCGGACGTGTCGCGGTGGATCCTCAACTGCCAGCTTATTGTATTAGACTTAACGCGGTAGTAACAGGTGTGACGGCAATGGCATACCTTTATCTTTCTCTATCTTGTTTTATAGATCTTGAGAAAGGGGATGTTGAAGGACGGGGTCTTGAGTCCGCAGACGCTTCCTAGATTGTTCAACCGGTGGGGTTTCGAGGCCTCGCGCGCGTTTTTTGGTCTTGGCTTGTTGTTTAGTATGCGTCGGAGATTTGGGGCTCTTCTCGGTTGCTGCTCGTATGCGACAACTACGAGGGGTTTGGCTGATATCCTGTGCTGCGACAGTTAGTCAGCATCGAAAGAGCTGGGACGACATACCTTTTCTTTTCTGAGTTGAGGTACGTTGTTCTTTTTGAGCGACTGGAAGCGCCGGGCGCGCCATGATGTTGTTGCCGCTGAGAAGCGGAGGGTCAACTAGTGGGAAAGGATGCGGGCTGACGCCAGTGAAACGAGTGAATGCACGCTAGGTAGTCCAAATACGTTTCACTGCCCCTCCCCTCGCGGCTGAACTTTAAGATTTGGTAACGAATTCATCCATTCAACTCTTCCTCTATCTATCGAGAGCTCACATTAGGCTTTCGCATCGATGCAATATACTCATCCTCTCTGGGGCGCCTTCCTCATTTAAGCTGTCAGTTGTGACCAACGTCGGGATATGGTAACTGTGGCCCTTGCTTGCTAGTCGCCTCTGGGTTTCCAACCGATGGGGCTCGCGAACACGAACTAGGAGTGCCTTTATATCTACCGTAACCTTGCAGCACTGTGCTGCATTCTCCATGCAAATACTCAGTGTTAACCTGTCCTGTCGAACTTCTGAAGCCGTTTTGCGCTGGAAGCTGCTTGCATCTGGCAGCTCTTTTCGGTGACTGGTAAGCTGGTAAGTGCGTCCAGCGAATCCTCAATCGCCCAGTGATATAGACTTGATAGTCGCATGAACTTGGTCCATGCGACCTCTCCAGGTAGTGGCGTGTTTAAGTCATCTTCATGTATCGAAGACTGGTGTCTACGCAATGCTCAACATGAACTAGTTTTGCTCAGACATGATGTAGATACCTGGTTTCCTAACCGTAAGAAGCACGCTTGTGGAACGTTTAGCATGGTTCTTCCCATACTTCTTTCAGTGCAAATGCGAGAGGGAGGGCACGAGAGTTATGATGGTTTGAAAGCTGCAGGGAGATGTTCTTCATTCTGCCTTCGTTTTTGCTTTGCAACCCGATAACAAAAGCCAAGCATTGCGATCTCGTTGACGGTCATTAACGTTTTTGCATCTTAAACGGGCACTGATAGCTTTCTTGAAGCCTACAGCGAGCTGAAAGTATAGTATTTGAGGCATTGGTTAAACGCTTCAGATGAATAAACTCTCCTTCCATTTCTCTATCCAGCTATGACGAAAACTATCATCGGAATCCTATCATTATCCAGCGAGACCGAGTGGACTGTACATGTGCCGATGGAGAAAGTCAATATAGAGCAGCAAAACCTACATCCTACTTTCGGTTTTCCTCCTTGACGGCCTATTGACAGATCCTGCTCTAGGCGAAGAGAGCTTCGATCTGACCCTTTCGCTGGTTTGTAACATTGCCTTCCTTTTTTGTGGTATCCGGTTAATGGTGGATCCGTGTTTCGGTCCTAGGACTTTGCCACCCCGCTGCCCCTGTTTTCGTTTTAGCAGTCGATGTTCCTATCCGCCGTTTATCTGGGAGGTTTGCTTGACTGGAGAACCAGTAACGAAGGTTCTGTTATTCCGAGGTTCATTTTTTGAATTCTTCGTTTCCAATGCGTCTTTCGGCTCGTGTTAGATCTCTTCTGATCCTAGGATATTCTCGATCGGTTCATATTCATCATCTGAGTCGGGGAGATGGCTGACATCCACTGTTATCACTGCTGAAGATTTCTGGTCGATACGAACGCATCGCGTCTCGTTGTTCTCGATTGTCTCTGCGTCCATGTTAGTTATGATTTCTCTTGGAAAAGTTAGTGAATGAGACCTACTATCGCTAACACTCGAAGCGAAGGAAATCGTCTGCTCCGGGGTCATCTTGAGGCTGTAGCCACGGTATACACACCATCGAGGGTCGCCATGTGATAAAACCTCAAAAGTTTTAGGCCGGGACCCTATCAATAAAAGCAGTGTTTGCCATTACGAGTTTGAATAGAAACCGAGTGTAGTGTCCAAGCCGTTGTTGCTCTAGATATTGAATATGGCAAGAAAAAGTCGAGAACGGCAACATTATCACTATGACGAACCCACGCGGACGGAAATGAGTTAGGAGTAGTTCAGGAAGTTACAGATGAAGTATGCTATTTCCTTAGTAAGCTTCTTTTGTCTTGTCTAACGGGTGTTCCGTGATGAGCAAGGAAATCCTACCCAGCATCCAGGCCTACGGCTTCAGCTAAGAGACTTTGCTAATAAGAAACTTGCACGTTGTTTATCTTTGCTTGCCTCGGCCATGTACCCTCCTCCCTGGTGTCTGGCTTTGCTCACGCTTCTAGCATCGCTGATTAGTGTACTCGATCCATGTAGCATATTGTGCAGCATGTGGGCACCAACACGAAAACAACTGGAAGGAAAGGTCACTCTCCGATTCCAAGCCTGGCGGGATTTGGTGACCTTCCAGATGAGTCGATAGAGGCCGCCAACACTGGATGATACTACGAGGAGAACTCTGGAATCGATACGCGCAGGAGTTCGGTCGATGTCGACAACGTCTTTAACCTATGCCTCCCTTCTAAGGCAAGGTGGGAGGTACCCTTAAATGATATACAGGCAAAATCTATAATTCTACAGCTCAGTGGACTAACAAGAGTCATCGATCCTTAAAAAGACTTCTAATGCGTTATGAGTAGAATACGCTATGGTGAAAGAACGCGCTCTGCTGCAGGGCCACCGTCACGGGAAAAGTAACACACGATTCGATGAACTCTAGAGTTGATATCGTCCTTGAGGTTGGCATGAACCATACATAGACTTCCTGGGGTCCCGTTAACGACTATATAATTTAAAAAATTGAGAATAGTCTATCAGAAACAGCGCCGCGAAGCAGACGAAGTGGCCAAGCAACACAAGTTCACCTTGGTGGTAACACCAGGTAAAGGCGCTGGTTCGAGTCCTGCTGGGGACGAAAAAAAAGCGCACCGGCGCACCCTCGAAAGCACACCGGTGCACCCTCGAATCGATCGAACGAAATTGGTAATAACTTAATGAGGACGGAAATGGTTAAGCATCTTACCCAGTAATTAGCGAATAGCAAAATTTGCGAAAGCGAAGCTGGAAGTACCAAGCAGTGCTTAGACACTGGACTAGGAATAGTTGTACAACAAAGAGGCTTTGGTAAAGAACCAGAACAAAAAAAAAGCATCTTGTAACCAGCTATCTTGGGTGAAAGAAAAAATACCAGAGTTGGGAAGCACCAAGCAGTCAAATACTGGACTAGAGAAATAAAATCTAGTAGTTGCAGAACAAGAAGCTTAAAAACAAATAACATTTTTTTAGCAATTTTTTTCCTTACCATGTGCTCCGCAATATTGGCCCATATAAATGGTTTGGTTCCGACGTTTCCTCTACAACATAGCCGCCATGGCCGGAAGTACCATCTTCAGCGTGGCTGCTCTGGCGGTCATGGCGGCTATGTTGTAGAGGAAACGTCGGAACCAAACCATTTATATAGGCCAATATTGCGGAGCAGGCCCTTCCATTCTTTCTCACGTCCTGGAGGACTTTCATTTCCCAATCGGGAATTAATTGTTACCACTCAACAGCTTTGTAAATATCTCCATGCAGCAGAGACAAAAGTAGCGCGGCTCGAATCATTAAGCGAGGATTCAATTGCTCCCGAGCTTAAGAAGCGGAAAAGACTAAAGACAACTCCAGACCAAATCACTTCCGGCGATGATGCAAAGTATGTTGGACTGGAGGAGAGAGCGGCGAAGCGTGTGGCGAAGGATGATTCTGATTACGAAGACGCGTTAAGTGAGAATTTGTCAGATTGAAAGCAAAAAGCTTTGGCTACAGCCAATGATCCCCCCGACGCATCAGTGCTTCTATGACCTACTTTGTAAATTTTTATGCTTCGTATAAAAGCCATCTATCGCGTTATAGAGCAATTACTAGAAAAGGCGCGGGAATTCTGGTAGGGTGGCCAGCTTACTGATGTGGCCATTGATGGCATGTATCGCAGCACCTATGCGGCAACTCGCTACGTATCACCGTCTGAATGCGCCTTCACAACCTTTCCAACGCCCACAAGAACAACTTTGTCAATCTCAAGTTCCTAGCCCAGACGCCGTCTGTAGTACCGTGTCCGTTACCTGTCCAGATACCGGATATCACTTGTCCGCATACGCACATGCAAACTTCCCGCACGGTCGACTAGAACTTACATTTTCCCCATTGTGGCCGGATCCATCAGGTATAAGAGGTATTTGTAGATCCAAAATCGTCACCTTAAGCCGCTTTTCCTCGTGCTGTACACGCTGACTAACGTGATCGACTGCATCAGGGTCACAACTTATCTTGAGAAGCTCTTCTAAGGGATGGCACATGTTTGGATGTTCTATTGTTATATCGTTTTCGAGGTGGCATGTTCACCGAAGATAAGAAAGTTGAACAGGCTGGACTGCCATTGGTTTAACTAACATTGCCAGTGTGGCGCCCTTACTTCATACAAATCCTAACTCGGCTTAACAAGCGTTCTGTTCCAAGCAGGGAAATCTTACGGATTACCAAAGCTTAAGGCCTAAGCTATCTAATGTAAGTAGCTAAGGCCATGTCAAATGATGGGTTCTCGCTATATAAGGGCGTCAAACATGTCTGCTACACATAGGCTTCTTCACTGAACTACACACTCAATCAATTCATTCAATTCTTCATACTTTCCACTTCCTTACATCTAACTATGCTGGTGAGGAGCTTACGAAAGCTTGTATTTTGGTGAGTGTGGAACTACATAATAAAAACCCACGAGGCCTTTGCAGGTTAAGATTACGTCAGCCTAGTGCGTGATGAATAGCGCGGGGCACGGTATCTACGGATCTGGGAATACAAAGATTAAAGAGCTGGGATATGATGCTGAGTGCTGGCGATTTTGGAGGCGTTGAGATGTTAATGTTGTTAGATTTTCGTTGTTCTGAGAAGGATGATTTTGATTGAAGTAATTGATTGAATTCTATATAGAAAAGGTTTTTTGTATGCTCGTAGAAAGGTGTTCCCTATATCCTTTTTATATTCCTTTCACTTATACGCTTTCTAACAGCTCTCTAGCAGCATTCCTAGGAAAGCTGCCAGCTTGCCGTCAGCTTTCTGGCGGCTTTCCGCCGGTTTGCTGGCGGCTTTCCGGCGGCGTTCCTAGAAGTAGTTGTTGGCACAGCAATAGGTGCACGGGTTGAATCGGTTTGCAGCTGCAATAACCTTGTATGAGAGAAAACGATTGATTCTACAGAGATAACTATGGAGGAGTTTATATACACGAAGGAGCGCTCATATTGCGCGGCGTAATGAATCATAGCGACGACGAAGGGAGCGAAAGAATGAGGTCACGAGCTATAGTGTTGTCATCATAGGAATATGATGATCTCAACACCATAGACATGTGATGGTTTCATATGATAGTTCCAACACGTGGGGTCACGAGTCATGGTGTTGACGCCATAGGAACATGATGTTCTCAACACCATAGGAATCTGATGATTCCAACACAGAGCGTTATGGACCATATGCTATGGCGCGCGGGCGCAATGAGACATAGCGAAGAAAGGAGGTTCCGACAGTAGTACTATTCTGATAACCGTACTTCTCTTAACAAAGGGATAAACGTTTATAATAGTCTTCTTTATAATGTAAACATTATTAGTAAATAATATAGACTAACAATGAGGATTATCTAGAGAATTACTCCCTATAAATACAGAGTTAGTTTTACGTTCTAATAATTCCTTAAAGCACTTCTATACAACTCGCCGACGAAATAACTTTGATCTCGCAAATTTCTAAAATAATAATGGCGGACACCTATAAACCTACAGACTCTGACAGCGTGGAGAGTACCTCTGGAGGACTCCCTACAGTTAATATTAACGATCACTTCCAAGATGGATCTTTAAAAGGAGGCTACAAGGCGATTGTAAAACTGCTGCTCGACAAGGGCGTCGACGTTAACACACAGAATGGATACTTCGGTAACATACTCCAGGCGGCTTCATCTGGAGGCCATGAGGCGATTGTGAAGCTGCTGCTCGACAAGGGCGTTAGCGTTAACGCGCAGGGTGGATACTTCGGTAGCGCACTCTGTGCGGCTTCATCTGGAGGCCACGAGGCGATTGTGAAGCTATTGCTCGACAACGGCGCTGGCGTCGACGTACAGGGTAGAGACTTCTATAACGCACTCCAGGCGGCTTCATATAAAGGCTACGAGGCGATTGTGAAGCTGCTGCTCGATAAGGGCGTTAACGTTAACGCGCAGGGTGGATACTTTGGCAACGCACTCCGTGCGGCTTCATCTAGAGGCCGCGAGGCGATTGTAAAGCTACTACTCGATAGGAGCGCCGGCGTTAGTGTACAGGATAGATATTTTAGCAGCGCACTCCTAGCAGCTTCAGGAAGGGGCCACGAGGCGATTGTAAAGCTACTACTCGACAAGGGCGTCAACGTTAACGCACAGGGTGGATACTTGGGTAACGCACTCTGTGCGGCTTCAGAAGGAGGCCACAAGGCGATTGCGAAGCTGCTGCTCGACAAGGGCGCCGACGCCAACGCGCAGGGTGGATTATGTGGTAACGCGCTCCAGGCGGCATCTAGAGGCCACGAGGTGATTGTGAAGCTGCTGCTCGACAAGGGCGCCGACGTTAACGCGCAGGGTGGAAGGTACGGTAACGCACTCCAGGCGGCTTCAGAAGGAGGCTGTAAGGCGATTGTGAAGCTGCTGCTCGATAAGGGCGCCGACGTCAACGCGCAGGGTGGATGGTATGGTAACGCACTCTGTGCGGCTTCATCCGGAGGCTACGAGGCGATTACGAAGCTGCTGCTCGATAAGGGCGCTAACGTCCACGCACAGGGTGGATACTTCGGTAACACACTCCAGGCGGCTTCATATAAAGGCCACGAGGCGATTGTGAAGCTACTACTTAATAAGGGCGCCAATGTTAACGCGCAGGGTGGGTACTACGATAATGCACTCCAGGCGGCTTCACTTAAAGGCTATGAGGCGATTGTAAAGCTACTACTCGATAAGGGCGCCGACGTTAACGCGCAGGGTAGATTATACGGTAACGCACTCCATGCGGCTTCATTAGGAGGCCACGAGGCGATTGCGAAGCTGCTGCTCGACAAGGGCGTCAACGTTAACGCGCAGGGAGAGTACGGTAACGCACTCGATGCGGCTTCATCTAGAGGCTACGAGGCGATTGTAAAGCTACTGCTCGATAAGGGCGCCGACGTCAACGCGCAGGGTAGACACTTCGGTAACGCACTCCAGGCGGCTTTAGCTAGAGGCCACGATTCGATTATAAAGCTGCTACTCGACAAGGGCGCCGACGTCAACGCGCAGGGTGGACAATACGGTAATGCACTCTGTGCGGCTTCATCCGGAGGCTACGAGGTAATTGTAAAGCTACTACTCGATAAGGGCGCCAACGTTAACGTACAGGGTGGAAGGTATGGTAACGCACTCCAGGCGGCTTCATTAGGAGGCCACGAGGCGATTGTGAAGCTACTACTTGATAAGGGCGCCAATATTAACGCGCAGGGTGGGTACTACGATAATGCACTCCAGGCGGCTTCATCTGGAGGCCATGAGGCGATTGTAAAGCTGCTGCTCGACAAGGGCGTTAACGTTAACGCGCAGGGTGGATACTACGATAATGCACTCCAGGCGGCTTCATCTGGAGGCTACGAGGCGATTGTAAAGCTGCTACTTGATAAGGACGCCAACGTTAACACGCAGGGTGGAACATACGGTAACGCACTCCAGGCGGCTTCATACCAAGGCTACGAGGCGATTGTAAAGCTGCTGCTCGACAAGAGCGCCGATGTTAACGCGCAGGGTGGATACTTCGGCAACGCGCTCCAAGCGGCTTTATCTGGAGGCCCCGAGGCGATAAGGGCGTTGATTCACACCTAGAGTAATGTCCTATACTCACACCTAGAGTAATATCCTATACTCACACCTAGAGTAATGTCCTATACTAGTACCCGACATCTTCGTCTATTTAGCTTAATAGTAATTGTCATATTTTCATTGTTCTAAGAAGGATGATTTTGATTGAATTGATTGATTGAATTCTATGTGTGTGTGTAAGTGTTGTCCTCTCTATGTCCAGCGTTTTTATATTCCTTTCCTTATTACGTTTTCCGACAGCTCTCCGCCGGCATTCCTAGGACGGCTGCCAGCTTTCTGGCGCTTTCCGGCGCTTTCTGGTGGCTTTCCGCCGGTTTGCTGGCGGCTTTCCGGCAGCGTTCCTAGTGAACGCTACTAGCTTTCTAGCTCGTGCTCATAAATAACACTACTAGCTTTCTGGGCGTTCCTAGGAAAGCTGCCAGCTTGCTGCCAAGCTTTCCGCCGGTTTGCTGGCGGCTTTCCGGCGGCGTTCCTAGAAGGGGGGTACTATTCTGACAGATGTACGAGGAAATCAGCATAAGCGCTAAGCGACCGCCCTACAAACTGCCCATGTAGAGTGGTAGCTGTAGATGGCTTAGGCGGGATGTCAGTATGCTCGGGAGGTGGATGCGGAGGAACAGAGTAGACTGTGGATAGGATGAAGCGAAAGTTCTTCTAAGGGATGGGCTTAGCCCCTCAATCCTCTCTTCAAAGGACGGAAGTGTGGGCCATAACTAATGCCAGAATATGTTACTCAAAATGGAATCCAGGGGGACGGGAAACTATAACTAGAAATCTGCATTCCGCACAACAGCTATATCCGCCGCCTAGCAGCATATCTAGATGATGGTTCTAATACTAATGTGCACTGTGTTCTAGGCTTCGTATAGGCTCTTCGCCCCGCGTGTCGCATCCACTTACAGTCTCCCCCCAGCGCTCGGGTTCATCCACGTGTCTCTGATCCAGATTTGCCCGAGGATATGCGTCTGTTCCATGTACTCGATGGCTTTGGTCCTAGTAACTTACTGGCTACGGATGGCTGCTCATGGGTTCCCAATACGCGTCAAGTCCATGCCTTCATTAGCCTTCAGCATCGCCCGTCAGCGGAACACTAACAAAGCGATCAAACACCCCGAACCCATTTACCAGCCCAGGCATGCAGCAGGATAGGATAGGATAGGATAGGATTTATTTTACGCCCAAAGCGGCTGTTACAGCCATGGGGCGAGTACTAACTAGGACTACTAACGCCTTCGCCGTTACCCAGCTACTAACCTTTTCGCCTAAGTTTTCCAACTGTCTGTAAATTTCCAGTTCCCTGGTATCTTTTCTTTGCCTTAGCCTAAGTCATCCTCTCGGCCTAGTACAGTCTGGGTTTGGGCCTCATCGTGCCTGATTTGTTCTTTCTTCCGCAGTATCGTTTGTCAGGTCGTGGGACCTCGTAGCGAGCCCGTTACCTCCTCTGCCCATGGAGGAGTCCGATCCTTCCTTGTCCAACTTTGGGAGTATTTGCTCATCTCGATCCAGTTGACCAGCTCTTTGGTCCGCTTCCACAGGAAGTCGTCCAGGGAGCACTGTGATGTCTTGAGCTTGTTGTTTTTTAGCCTTGTGTCGCCGAGTGGACATGATAGCGGGTGCTTTCTAGTCCTAGCTTGGCCGCATTGGCATATTGTCAGGTTTGGATGGTGGAATCTGTCGTGGTATGCCTTGATTCTCCAGTGCCCTGAACGGAGTCCGATGACCTCGCCGATTGTACTCCTGTTCTTTGAGAAGCGATATGCCGGTTTGAAACCCTTTCATGCAGCAGGATAGAGCAGCAGGGATAGAGGTGACCAGCAAGGATGGAGTCGAGCAGCGAGAATGGAGGCGCGCAGCAGGGATAGAGGTAATCAGTAGGGCAGCGTCCCGTTCATGCTCACCCATTGTACGACGTACGGGGTGGGATGGGGTGAAGCCGCTCGTCCGCTAATACCCAATTCCCAAAACGGTCAGCCATCACAATCAGCGTCGCATACATCATCAGCAGCGACAAAGTTTCCCTGTCGCACTCACATCACAGTGGCAGCGAAGAAGCCCGGCTGATTTTGGTATGCCGCTCTTGACCTGTCCGCCGACGCCGTTGTTCCTCTATCACGTTCTCTAGCAACATGGTCCTAGTCGGTGCCACTACGGCACAACGAAGCCGAGCAGAGGTTTCGTCGTATATCTCATCGGCATGCCCCCTCATCGTCGCATCAGCGTCATCTATCACCTCTGCCGCATTTTCCGCCAGCTCTTCCAACCTACTTTGGAACTCCTTTCGCACATCAGCGAGTGCATCATCCTTTGCTATTTCAAGTTCGAACCTGTGATGCTGGAGCTCCTCAAAGAACTCGGCATCGGCATGTCTGCGTGTGTCGAGTGCTTCTTCCTGTGCGTTCGCCTGCATCTCCATGAGGTGATCCGCCCACTTTTGTTTCAAACCAGATTCGACATCTGCGGCTATGCGTGCAGTTATGGAAGCACCGATCGAGGTGGGGTGGGCGATAAAGAAGCGAGCGAGGATAGCAGGCCAGGGTAAATAGATATGAACGCGAGCGCTGGCGTGTTGCGCAGCGGGAATTGGTTTGACACTAGCTCTACGTAATGCTACCGGGTGAACTCACCGGGAGAAGCCCCGTTGCAATAAACAAAGGACACCCGCCCACCCGGGCTTCGATCGAGTCGCGTGCGAAGAGCAGCCCTGACTCTGACGGTTGAAGCGCACCCAGTGACCCTAGTACCTTCCGCCTCGGCGTGGTCACACTGCCGTGTCGCTGATCGAGAACCACCCCCCTCGACGCAGATTGCCAACGCGTGGGCTATAGAGCGGACGACGCCGAACGCACTGCGCTGAAGGGCCTTGTGATATTCGCAAGGATGATGGACCGAGGCAGAGGGACAGGCAGGCGAGGACGAAGGGAACGGATGAATCGCAGAGTAGGGAGAACGCGGCTTCGTAGAGATGGCGCGGAAGGCGCGAGTAAAAATATGAGTTTGGCAAGAAAGGCCGTGAATGGGTTACTGGAGCTCTAGGAGAGAGATGATAAAAGATAGGTGGTAGAAGAGGAGGTGGGGAAGGACAAGCGTTAGGTCGAAAGGACGTTGTACTGGTATAATATCAGAATGGGCTGGCACCTTAATATAGCGTCTTGATCGCCCCAGCTATACCAGCACCTTAGTAAGGAGGCGCACAGCAGGGCCAGAGGTAACCAGCAGGGATGGAGTCGAGCGTACGCTGCTTTACCTTTCTTTGCTTTACTTTTCGTTGCGTTGCTTTTCGTTGCGTTGCTTTTCTTTGCGTTGCTTTACGTTGCTTTGTGTGCGAGAATGGAAGCGCGCAGCGAGAATGAAGGCGCATAGCAGGGATAGAACAGCGGGGGCGGAGGTGAGAATGGAGGCGCACAGCAGGGATGGAGACGAGCAGGGTATAGCAGCGCAAAGTAGCACAAAGCAAAGCAAAGCAAAGCAAAGCAAAGCAACGCAATGCAATGCAATGCAATGCAATGCAACACGGCGCAACACAACGCAACGCAACGCAACGCAGTACCGAGAAATGTAAAATGGTGCTAAATTTCACCCTCTAACCTTGCTAGGACAGCATCGCTTAGCTCTGCTTTGCTTTGTCTCACTTCGCCTTATCTTGCTTTACCTTGCCCGCCTTTCCACACCTCGCTCTAACTCTCCTCGCTTGTTTTGTCCAGCCTCCTGGGAAATGCCAGAAGTCCGTCTTACCTTGGACGAATTGCTTACTCTAATCAAGGGCGAAAGAGGGCGCTTTTCCGAGGATCTTATTCCTCTATCCACAAGTCAGATCGACCGTATCAAGAAATGCTTCGAGTGCATTGCCGTGGATCTCGAATCCATACGTCGAAATTACATAAAGAAACGGTCATGCACGATCCTAAGCGACCTATGGAAGCACAAACCGGAGCTTTTCATCTTGTGCGCATTGGTCGCCTTCCCAAGCCATCTTGCTTCGTTGGACCCAAACGATTGTTTACGGAAGCTGATGGAATGGTGGAAAGACAAGGACCTCCACCCTGAAGGCCACCACCCTCAAGGCCTGACTTGGATTCCCAGCCAATACGCAAGTATCCTGCCTGGCGGTAGTGAGATTTCGCCGGTACGAAGCCTTCCTAATAAGAAGAGGCAGCCAAAGCCAACCGGTAAGAGAAAATTCAGTTTAGACCATCTCCTCCTCCTCCACCGCTCCCAATGTAGTAACTTTTTTTGGATTTTATAGACGATGACGAGCAACCAAATAAACGGTTGCAGACAACGAAGCTCACCGAACGACCGCGTGCCCAACTTCTGGAAATGCAAGAGGAAGATGACGAAGGCGTTCCAGAAGTCGAACATGGGTCTCTGGATGATGATGACCGGATCCAGGCAATACCTACTAATTCCACCGATGCACTGCAACTTTCTGAACCGCCATCCAGACCAGCGCATGGTGGGGAGCATGTCGAACCTGGGCCTGGGCCTGGGCCTTGTCTCGTTCAACCAAAAAGTAGGCAAGTAGCTGAGATGGCTGACTTGGACACGCTTCCGGAGATACTCGGAGCATGGCTTTTCGAAGGTATGCAGGCGAGTAGCGTAAGACTTGCGGAAGAAGAAGTGGATCGGCAACAAGGTAAAGTACCAAGGAGACTCACTGATGCAGTGCGCTTGTATTTGGCACCTGCAGAAGGCGAGGATTTTAAGTTGGAATTAGCGCTGGGGTTTGAAATGGGCTTAAAATTATTAAGGAAAGCTTTCCACAAGTCTGATTTTTCGCAACCAGGTTGAAGGTCATGTCAACTACGAGTACACTTTCCCATTCAAGAAGAGTCACATCTTTTCCATCCACATCTGACCTCTGCGGCTTCAATACTGTTTTTCCGACCCTCACAAGACCGGTCCCTACAGGGGGTGAGCGAGCAGTGCGGCCTTCCCGAGAAAATTCAATCGACAACCTATCTTTCGGTAGATGAGCCGCCACTCTGGCTTACACCTTGAGAACTATCAAAACCTCTGAGAAATAAATTGGCTGCTTTTCATGAGACTATCGAGTGTTTCGGCGACGCTGGTTTAGGGAGCTTTCCTCTTTAGCTTGGCTCTCGACTTGATCTTTGTAGTATTTCCTGACCAGATTTGAGATGGACTCGTCGACAGATGCACCTGTCTCGCTGAAGTTCAACCCCAACACGGAATAATAGTGGGTCATGTATTCATCGTATGCGCGCTCAGTTGTTTCTTTATAGAGTGGGTCTGTAAGGATCAGGCGCGGCTCTTCGCCCCAAGACAGTTTGAGTTGTTTCGCGTAAAGGGCTTTTTCGATCCAGTTTCGGTCCCTGAACTCGTTCCAATAGATATCAGATCTGATCTGCCCGCCTATAGTTTTCAGGTCTCCTGCGTGACCTGGTTCTGATATAGGACGCGCAATCAAACATTGATCTTATTGGATCCTTCCGCCCCAACGAATAACCGTATGCAAAATGATGTATGGGTCATGCATGCGGACTCGACGGGACGGAGGCAAACACTCTCTCCCTGGTGCCTGTACTGTTCTTTTCCCGTCTTGGTGGCCCGTGTCGTCACAGGCAGGATGGATGGGCGATTGTTTCTGGGATGACTCTGACCGACACACCCACAGCAACGACGATAATGAAGGCGTCATAATGATGCACTATGATTGGTGTAACTAAACTGCGAAATGCAAACAATGTCTGACACTCGCATGTGCACAAAGACTCGCATTAAACACAGCATTCGTTGGACTATCTCGTCCTTTCTACAAGTGACTCAACTGACAATAGTCGGCAATTGCATCAATGAAATCACGCCCATGAAAACAAGGAGCGTCCCGCCTACCCAAGTAAAAGTAGAAGAGCTGCATAAAATGTTCCGCAAACTCATCTATATGCTTCTAGTCAGCCGTAGAAGTTTCTGCAAAGGCTTTGAGACTCTTTTCATCTGAGGTCTTATCGATCATCTCGTTTGCCTGGCTTTTCAACACAGCAAGGGTAGTCTTCTACTGATCCTCACATGTCATGCGTATGACAATTACAGAGACAAATACGACAAGGTCATCTTTGCCGCCTAGTAAAAATAACATCCGTCGAAGCTCCTTCACCGTCCTGGCTAGGGTCGTCTCTTAGAGAGAAAGAAAGCAGCTCTTGACTTGGTGGCTGTTAAGACGAGGGCTGGGGAACTTACCAGGTGAGGGAGAGGAAAGTGTGGCCATACTGCCTACTTTGTCGACACTAACCGTGCGTCCCAAGATGTGCGTCACAATGATAAGGCGACGGGTCTCTCCGAGGAGCCTTCTGCCTCCTGTGGTAGGTGCGTTAACTCAACCACGCGCTTAAACAGCTGTCCTTGGAAGCTTTCCGCATCGTTGTCAAAGCACCGCTCGCTGAACGCATCGGCGCTGTCCGGAACTTGATTGATGTAGTTGTCGAAATCCAGTAGGTGTTTCTCTCCAAAATACTTGACTCCAACTTGTATTGACAGCGTCTTCATCGCATTCTAATTGCAGTGATGTATCTGTTCCTGCAATCCTGTTCCACGGCATTCGAAGTAGTGCGTCTGGACTGGGAGCGTGGGCAATCCCTTTCCGCAGCTCAACTCGACGGTGACTCCATCGTCATGCCATCGCTCGATGTGTTGCGCAGCAAACCTCAATACTGCAGCCTCTCTGTACACGTTTTGAAGTGATGAAGGAATGAAGTGACGGTAAGAGTTGTAGGGTGTAGGATAATGAGGGCCGGACGTAGCTCATTGAGCTGTATTCGATAGTATTGTGAACCTTCCATCCGTTAGACACTGAGCTGCTACACGACTGTGTTCTTACAGGTTATTCGTGGATCTCGAGAGCAGGCATTTTCAGAATGATGCGAATGTCTTTTTGCGGGGAATCTCTGCCGAAGGCATTTCATGGGAATCGACATTTTCCAACGCTCGCGTCGTTATGTTCGAAATCGTTACTTGTAAGCAGCCAAGGCCATGTCACATGATGGGTTCTCGCTATATAAGGGCGTCAAACATGTCTGCTACACATAGACTCCTATACTGAACTACACACTCAATCAATTCAATCAATTCTTCATACGTGCCCCATTCTTACATTACTCCTTAATGATTGACGCAGTAGAGAGGCCTTCTGGGGCCGAAAGGACGAAAATCACCTTCGCTTGATCCAATTTCAGAGGCCTGCATCGTGTGTTGCCAGTGCTGGGTCTATAAATAATGCTAGTGCTGCTGTCAGAATAGCACCTCTTCTAGGAACGCCGCCGGAAAGCCGCCAGCAAACCGGCGGAAAGATGCCGGAAAGCGCCAGAAAGCGCCAGAGAGCGGATAGCTTTCCTAGGAATGCTAGAACATAGAAAGTTAGTAACGTTCTCTAGGAACGCTGCCGGAAAGCCGTCAGCAAACCGGCGGAAAGCCGCCAGAAAGCTGGCGGAAAGCGTACGAGTGAAAGGAATATAAGAAGGACGCGCAGAGAACCTTTCATAGACAGAATCAATCAATTACTTCAATCAAAATCATCCTTCTCAGAACATCGAAAATCTGACAGCTGCATACGTGGTCACTCGGGGACATCCCTCATCTTAAAGGGGCTCATATAAAAATTTACTCTACATAATCTTAATAATACCTATATAATAAATTCAAGATTTTATATATAGTTTTTTGTCTATATAATAAGATGTGGAAGCGAGCAGAGGAAGTAGAGTGAAAGGGTTCATAACTGTGGAAGCGAGCAGAGGAAGTAGAGTGAAAGGGTTGATTCTATAGAAGGAGAGCTGAGTAGAAGCTATATATAGAGGAACCGGAGCTTCTAGAGATCCGGTTCCGTAGGAAGAACGGAAGACTGAAGCTCCGGTCGTTCGAAGGAGCGGAAGACTGAGGTTCCGGTGTCAGAATCAAGTCTCTCAAAGGGGTGAGCCAGAAGCGCGTAAGGAAGAGCTGCGCGCGATGTGCCTGGGCGCGACATAAGACACTTTTTTTTAGAATCTAAGAGTGTTGGAATTACGTAACTGACGTCATGTGACTGCTCAGCTTGCCGTCGGTTTGCTGGCAGCTTTCCGACGGCGTGCTGGCAGCTTTCTGAGTCACGTGACGGCTGTGTTCACTGGCTGCGTCCCCTAGCTGTACCCCCTTTCTTTCCCTTCGTTATGAGTCATCGCACGCGCGAGCTAGGGCCTATAGCGCGCCGTGCGTCACAAGGAGATTCGCGTCTCCTTCTATATAAACTCCTCCATAGTTCTCTCTATAGAATCAATCGTCTTCTCTCATACAAAGTTATTGCAGCTGCAGACCGATTCAACC
>Ga0247757_10000745_pt1 | contig 25425 bp, 20 predicted proteins | sample UWRJL126311R4_FD_180929 | JGI IMG/M metagenome (GOLD analysis project Ga0247757, IMG submission 180929) | Plant litter microbial communities from Arlington Agricultural Research Station in Wisconsin, United States - UWRJ-L126-311R-4 | ecosystem: Environmental > Terrestrial > Plant litter >...
GTGATAGCCGCTACCAGTAACAACAAAGTAGATTGCGGCTGATGAAAATTAGTGATCAGGCCATCGATCACCCGGAAACGATAACCGGGCGCAACAATGATCTGTGTTTTTGTGAGCAATTTTTTTGTTCCCTGTTGCTTCATCCATTGCAACAAAGCAATCAACGCTTTTTCTGTGCTGATGTTTTCGGTATTTAGCTCATAGGCCTCCCACTGTGTGAGTTGTAATGTATCGGGCTGGATAGACGGGTCGAGAATGATTTTTACCCCCAGCCAATAAAGACTTTCCAGTGTGCGTAAAGAAGTGGTGCCGGTTGCGATGATTTTTTTGGGAAGATGCTGTACAAGGTTTTCAATCAACACATCGTTCACATCAATGAACTCCGCATGCATTTCATGTTCCTGCATGGTGTCCGCTTTAACTGGCTTAAAAGTGCCGGCGCCAACATGCAGTGTCACATGATCCTGTAAAATATTTTTGCTGCTAAGGGTCTCAATGAGTGTTTCGGTAAAATGCAAACCCGCAGTTGGTGCAGCAACTGATCCATCGTGTTTCGCATAGATCGTCTGGTATCTTGACCTGTCTGCTTCTTCCGGCGCTCTATCAAGATATGGCGGTAGAGGAACCTGTCCTGCCAGGTGCAATATTTCTGCAAAACTCAAATCCGGATTATCCCAGCTGAGTTCGATAATATAATGATCCGTTATCTGTTCAAGTTTTCTGGCGCTTATTGTAACAGCATCCGGCGCTTCGACGTGCATCAGCAGTGGGCCTTCTTTCCATTTTTTTGCGCCACCAACCAGGCATTTCCACAGTACTTTTTGTTTCTGCAGCATGGCTGTCGTAATGTCTCCGTATTGTTCATGTGGTTCGAGGCAGAATATTTCAATGGTGCTTCCGCCTGGTTTCGTAAACAGCAGTCTTGCTTCCACCACTTTCGTGTTGTTGAATACCAGCAGGCTATCAGGAGGTAACTCGTTGGCAAGTGATGCATAAATGCTTTCAGTGATCACTCCTTTCTTCCAAACCAGTAATTTACTCTGGTCGCGTTGTGGCAACGGGTAACGCGCAATACGTTCTGCCGGTAATTCGTAAGTAAAATCCTTGATAGAGAGATCACGTGGATGCATGCGCGAAATTACTCCGGGAATTTTGAAAATATTGATTTCACGCAAACCGGAGAAATATCGAATATCGAGTGGGAAAAGATTTTACACGCAAACAGTCAATTCCAGGTTCTTACTTATCCATTCCATATTCGATATTCGATATTCCTTGTTCGATAGTCAATATTTTCTTCTTTACCTATTCTCCAACCTCTTTACGATTTTTAACCCACTCCAAACATCACTCACCGCACAAACCTTCACATCCACCCAACCTGTTGGCAGAACAATCTCCCGGATCACATCTTCCGTAATATCAGTGGGAATTTTTGCCGATTTTTTATACCAGGAGATCCAGATTACAGCGGTAGTGCCCAGTCGGTCGATCAATCCATAGAACTCTTTCTCTAATGTTTTCCGGTCCACCGCAAACAGGTGGACCAAATCGGCCGGCGCCTTTTTTACCAGCTGCGTGCCGGTATCAACCCCCAAAATCCCGGAATAATCGGCGGGTGCACCGATCAAAAGGATTTTCATCCCGGGTTTGATCCCAAGTTTTTTTGGAAGCGGCGTACCTGAATAACCACTTTCGATCATACAAAATCAATTGAAAATCAATTAATTCACATTTTTATCGAGGTAATGCACGGGTTATGCACAGTAATTCACACTGGATTCTTAAATAAGCTGTTATAAATGCCCTCAAACCCTTATCCCTACTGCATTACAGCTCAGTTCCTTACGGTGGATAAATACAGATGACCCATTTTGAAATTAAAAGTGGGAAAAAATGTTATTTTGTGTCAACAAATGGAAATCTTGGAAATATTTATTCACCTATGAGCGGACTTCACGGAGAATATGAGGCTACAGTCGACCAAAAAGGTCGCTTCCTGCTTCCGGGCGGACTGAGAAAACAGTTGCCGGAAGGGGAGACGCGCTTCATATTAAGCCGTGGATTTGAAAAATGCCTTACGCTATACCCGCTCAAAAGTTGGGAATTGATTATTTCCAAAATCAGCCAATTGAATGATTTCGACCCCAAGGTACGTCAATTTCGCCGCCAGTTCCTGGGAGGCGCAACGGAAGTGGAACTCGATTCTGCCGGCCGTATGCTGCTTCCTCCCACACTGAAAGAATTTGCCGGGTTAAGCAGGGACATCGTCCTGGCGGCCGCCCTTGACCGTTTCGAAATCTGGGATGCCGGTAAGTACAAACAGCTCTTTGAGGATTTCTCACCCGAGGCTTTCAGCAGCCTGGCGCAGGAAGTGATGACGGATAAAATTTGAAAATGAGACAATTTGAAAATTTGAAAATGTGGTTGCTGATTCTGCAACAGTTTTCAAATCCTCATCTGGTTATCGGTTCAAATAGTGTACGTCTGAGGGAGCACTTTCAAATTTTCAAATTTTCAAATTTTCAAATTTGACTCACTCAGACTACCATATCCCCGTCCTCTACCAGGAAACGTTGGATGGTTTGGCTATTAAACCCGATGGTGTGTATGTGGATTGCACATTTGGCGGTGGTGGTCATAGCAGGGGTATTCTCTCGCAGTTAAACGAGAAAGGAAAATTGTTCGCATTCGATCAGGATGCCGATGCGCAACGCAACCTGCCTGCCGATGAGCAGCGCGTTGTATTTGTTGCGCAGAATTTCCGTCACCTGCAGCGCATGCTGCGTTTGCACAAAGTGACGGAAGTGGATGGTATACTGGCCGACCTGGGCGTTAGCAGTCACCAGTTCGATGAAGGAGACCGTGGTTTCTCCACGCGTTTTGCCGGACCGCTTGATATGCGCATGGATCAGCGGCAGCCAACAACAGCTGCAACATTGATCCGCGACTACAGCGAACAGGAACTGCACAAACTGTTTGAACAATATGGAGAAGTAAGTAACTCCAAAACATTGGCCAGGCAGATCGTTGCTGCAAGAAAATTAACCCAGCCTGCTACCATCGAACAATTCAAAGCGATGATCAGCTCTGTGGTGAAAGGAAATCCGAATAAGTACCTGGCACAGGTATTCCAGGCTTTGCGAATCGGGGTGAATGATGAAATGGGTGCGTTGAAAGACATGTTACAGCAGGTTCCTGCTGTATTAAAACAAGGTGGCCGTGTTGCCATCATCACCTTCCATTCCATAGAAGACAGGGTAGTGAAAAACTTTTTCCGCCAGGGCAGTTTTGAAGAAACGGTCGACAACCCCTTCATGCCCTCAACGAAAGAAGAGGTATTCAAAATAATTACGAAGAAACCGATCACAGCTTCGGATGAAGAGTTGAAGCGCAACAGCAGAAGCAGGAGCGCGAAGCTGAGAGTGGCGGAGAGGATATAGTTTATTGGTTTGCTGGTTTATTGGTTGACTAGTAAGCCTTTTACGCGATACCAATAAACAAATAAACCAATAAACAAATAAACCAATAAACAAAAATTGGCAGAAGAAACAAAAAATACAACCACAAAAAATCCCCTCAAAGGGATCTTCAATTACCAGTGGATCGTGAAGAATATTCCATTCTTCCTGTTCCTGTCGGTATTGATCGTGTTGTATATCGCCAATGGGCATCAGTCAGACAGAACCATCAGAAGGATCAATAATACAACAGCTGAATTAAAGGAGTTACAGTTCGAATTCAAGACACTAAAAAGTGAGCTGATGTTCCGCAGCCAGGAAGCGCAGATCGTTAAGGCAGCAGACCAGCTCGGACTGAAAGTGAGTAGTGAAATGCCGGAGCGCTTGCAGCGAATTAATAACTAGTAATTAATAATTGATTTTCCCTCGTGGATGTAAAAAAGGACATACTATGGCGCGTTTACCTCTGCTACATTCTCGTAGTGGTGGCTTGTATTGCCATATTTGGTAAGGCGATCTACATCCAGCAGGTCCAGGGTAAAACATGGCGGGGATTGAGCGACAGTCTTCATTTGCGTTTGGATGAGATCGAAGCAGAGCGCGGGACTATCTATAGTGAGGACGGGCAAATGCTGAGCACGAGTATACCGCAGTTTGATATCTACATTGATTTTCGTGTGGATGCTTTACGGGAAAAAAATGGCATTCTGTTTCGCACACATGTTGACTCCTTAAGCCAGAGTTTGGCTGGATTATTCAAAGATCAGTCAGCCGGCGCCTATAAGGCGATGTTGCAGCAGGCTTATCAGAAAGAGGAAGGATACTTCCTGTTACGCAGGAAAATATCATTCAGGGAGTATGAGCAACTACGCAGGTTCCCCTTGTTCAGATTAGGCAGGTATAAAAGCGGGATGATTGCCAATGAAAGAACCATCAGGCTGAACCCCTATCAAATGCTGGCGTTCCGTACGATCGGACTGGCGCGTGATTCGAATAAGGTGGGATTAGAAATGACTTACGACAGTGTATTGAAAGGAAGGAACGGTAAACGCATGGTGCGCACGATTGCAGGTGGTGTAAGTGTTCCGGTGGATGATACCTATGAAATAGAACCTGAAACAGGAAAAGATATTGTCAGCACCATCGACGTGTTCATCCAGGATATCACTGAAACAGCTTTGATGAAGATGCTGATCAAGAACGACGCAGACCATGGTTGCGCGATCGTGATGGAAGTAAAAACCGGCAAGATCAAAGCCATTGCGAACCTGGGTAAAAGAAAAGACGGTACCTACTGGGAGGATCTCAACTATGCGATCAGTCCTACAGAACCTGGTTCCACATTTAAGCTGGCTACAATGATGGCCTTACTGGAAGATAAAAAAGTAACACTCAATCAGGGCATCACATTGGAACATGGTGCATGGAGAATAGCTGGTCAGACGGTATATGATTCTGAAGTACACAAAGAAAATGAAACGAATGTGCAGCACGCTTTTGAACTGAGTTCAAATGTGGCTATGGCGAAACTGGCTGCCACTTACTACTCAGGAGCGCCCAATCAATTTATCAGGCATTTGAAGAAAATGCGGATGGATACCCTCACTGGTGTTGACCTGCGCGGCGAAGGTCGCCCGGTGATCTATAAGCCCGGTGGCAGGATGTGGGGCCCAACCACTTTGCCGTGGATGGCCTTTGGCTATAACCTGTTGGTAACACCATTGCAAACCACAGCGCTTTACAATGCAGTAGCCAACGATGGAAAAATGATGCGCCCTTATCTCGTAAGTGCCGTGAAAGACGAAGGCGTACTGCTGCGTGAGTTTGATCCGGTGTTGGTAGATGAGGCGATCTGCAGCAAACTAACACTACAGCAATTGCGTACCTGCCTCGAAGGAGTTTGTACTAATGGAACTGCAAAGGAGTTGTTTAAAGGCACTCCTTATAAAGTAGCCGGAAAAACAGGAACGGCATTGGTGGCAAATGGAAGCCGTGGCTACGGAGACAAAATTTATCAGTCTTCATTCGCTGGATATTTTCCCGCAGATGATCCGCAGTACACCTGTGTGGTGATCGTGAAAAATAAACCACACGCTGCTGTGTACTATGGCGGCGCTATTGCAGGGCCTGTATTCAAAGAAATCGCTGATCGGCTGTACAGCACTTATATAAGACAGTCGCACACAAATACGGCAGCCGTAAAAAAAGCAGATAGCAGCGTTTATAAATACGCGGGAAACAGGCAGGATATGGCTTTGCTTTCATCTAAACTCTCACTGCGTTATACCGATTCTACGATGCGTACCGATGAGTGGGTGGACATGAGCGGAAAGAACGCTGCCATCGGATGGAGCAAAAGAGCGGTAACAGACAATATGATGCCGCAACTGAAGGGCATGGGATTGAAAGACGCAGTTTACCTGTGTGAAAGCATGGGTTTGAAAATAACAGTAAGAGGAAAAGGGAAAGTGACCGATCAGTCGATAATGGCCGGTCAGCCAATAGCAAAAGGACAACTCGTAAACGTAGCATTAAACTAAACAGGCAGCAAACGGATAATGAAACTATTACAGGACATATTATACAAAGTACACCTGCAGCAGGTTCATGGCAGTACCGCTGTGAATGTGAGCGGTATCGCTATCGACTCGCGTAAGGTGGAAAAAGACTTTGTATTTGTGGCTATCCGGGGGGAGCAGTCTGATGGGCATGCTTTTATTGATAAAGCCATCGCCTCAGGCGCCAAAGCAATTGTTTGTGAGCAAATGCCTGCTGCTTTCCAGGAAAATGTAACCTATCTCATCGTAAACAATACGCATGAATCCGTGGCATACATGGCGCATAATTTTTATGATGAGCCATCAACGCGTATAAAATTGGTGGGGGTGACCGGTACAAACGGAAAGACAACTATTGCAACTGTCTTATTCAAACTGTTTACACAGTTGGGATATAAATGCGGACTCGTTAGCACCGTGCAGAACCAGATCGCTGATCAAATCATACCGGCAACCCATACCACGCCTGATGCGGTGAACCTGAATGCATTGTTGCATCAAATGGCTGAAGAAGGTTGCTCGCATGTATTCATGGAGTGCAGCAGTCATGCCATACACCAGCACAGGATCACCGGATTACAATTTACCGGGGGGATCTTCAGCAATATCACACATGATCACCTGGATTATCATAAAACCTTCGAAGCATATATCAAGGTAAAAAAATCATTCTTCGATCATTTGCCCTCTGCCGCATTTGCGGTATCAAATGCCGATGATAAACGCGGAGAAGTGATGCTGCAGAATACCTCTGCAAGAAAATACTTGTATAGCCTTAAAACTACGGCTGATTTTAAAGGAAAGATACTGGAGAATGCACTGACCGGTCTGATCATGACGGTGAATGGAAAAGAAGTGCATTTCCGTTTGATCGGTGAATTCAATGCTTATAACCTGCTGGCTGTTTATGGTGCTGCGGTTTGTTTGGGAGAAGACAGCGATCAGGTACTTACTGCACTCAGTTTATTAAGCGGCGCGGAAGGCCGGTTTGATTATATCATCAGCGCCGGTATGATCATCGGTATCGTGGACTATGCGCATACCCCGGATGCGTTGGAGAATGTGCTGGTAACGATCAGGAAATTACGCAAGGGGCATGAGCAGGTGATTACGATAGTTGGCTGCGGTGGCGACAGGGATAAAACAAAACGTCCCATCATGGCGCAAACCGCCTGCGACCTGAGTGATCGCGTGATATTGACCAGCGACAATCCAAGATCAGAAGATCCTGAGCAGATATTGAGGGATATGGAAACGGGATTGAGCAGCTCGGCCAAAAGAAAATACATCAAAGTAACAGACAGGAAAGAGGCGATCAAAATGGCCGTGAGTTTGGCAGGCAAGGAAGACATCATCCTTGTTGCAGGTAAGGGCCATGAAAAATACCAGGATATCAGCGGCGTGAAACATGCTTTTGATGACAAACTGGTTTTAAAGGAAATGTTTGAATTATTAAATAAATAAGAAGGTTAACAGCGAATAGCTAACACCCAAACACCATGTTATACTACTTATTCAACTGGCTAAACAAAGAATTTCACATACCTGGCGCGGGACTGTTCCAGTTCCTCACATTCCGTATTGCCATGGCGGTGATCTTATCGCTGGTGATCGCAACAGTGTATGGCAAGCGGATCATCCTGTTCCTGAAAAGGAAACAGATTGGTGAAACAGTGCGTGAACTGGGTTTGCAGGGAGAATCACAGAAGAAAGGAACACCTACCATGGGTGGTATCATCATACTGTTAAGCATCCTGATTCCAACATTGTTGTTTGCAAATCTTGATAAAGTATACATCCGGTTGATGGTATTGTGTACTGTTTGGCTGGGTGTTATTGGTTTTCTTGATGACCTGTTTAAGATCAGGGCAAGAAAAGCAGCGCAGGAAAGAGGGGAAGCCTATAAAAAGAAAGACAGTGATGGGTTAGCGGGTGTTTCTAAAATAGTTGGTCAGATAGGCTTGAGTATCATCATAGGCGCCACACTGTATTTCAGTAATGCAGTTACTGTGGAAAGAGAAGTGATCTCCAGCCCGGAAGTGCAATTACTACAGAAAGGAGAAAGACTTGCCAAAGACAGCAATATAGTAGTAAGGAAAGTCAATGGCGTTGAGAAAAGATTTGTGAAAGTAAAAACGCCCATCACTACGATCCCATTTGTAAAAAGTCACCAGTTCAATTACAGTAAACTGATCAGCTGGATCGGGCCGGGTGCTGAAAAATATACCTGGGTGGTTTATATCCTCATCGTGATGTTCATCATCGTAGCGGTTTCCAACGGCGCGAATCTGACAGATGGATTGGATGGGCTGGCCGCGGGTGTGAGTGCGATCATGGGTGTGGGTATCGGGTTGTTTGTGTATGTGAGCGGTAACTATATTCTCGCCGACTATTTCGATGTGATGTACATACCGAACCTCGGTGAACTTTCCATATTCGTTGCCGCTTTTGTAGGAGCCTGTATCGGCTTTCTGTGGTACAACGCTTATCCTGCGCAGGTGTTTATGGGAGATACCGGAAGCCTGGCATTGGGTGGTATCATCGCTTCGCTTGCATTCATCGTTCGTAAAGAACTGCTGATCCCGATTTTCTGCGCGGTATTCCTGGTGGAGAACCTGAGTGTGATACTGCAGGTGAGTTATTTCAAATACACGAAGAAAAAATATGGGGAAGGCAGAAGGATATTCCTGATGAGTCCCTTGCACCACCACTACCAGAAAAAAGGATTTCATGAAAGTAAGATCGCGGTGAGGTTCTGGATCATTACGATCATCTGCGTGGTATTGTCGATGGTGACTTTGAAGATCAGGTAACCGGATAGTTGAATTGTTGCATAGCGTTATGCTGTACAAGTGAGTGACACAACGAAAACGAGGGAAGTGATAAAGCTGGATAAAAAATGAAACACAAATTAGTCATACTGGGATCGGGCGAGAGCGGGGTAGGTGCGGCCATACTCGGAAAGAAAGAAGGATACGAGGTGTTTGTAAGCGATGGCGGATCGATCAAAGAAAAATACAAAGCGGAATTGATTGCGCAAGGCATCGATTTCGAAGAAGGACAGCATACGATTGAAAGAATACTGGCTGCTGATGAAATCATGAAGAGCCCCGGCATACCCGAGAAGAATGAAATGGTGAAAACGATACGCGCGAAAGGGATACCGGTGATCAGTGAGATAGAACTGGCTTACCGCTTCAAAGGTGCAAGTAAGATCATCGCCATCACTGGCAGTAACGGAAAGAGTACCACTACCGCATTGACCTATCATATCTGCCGGAAGGCAGGATTGGATTGTGCGATGGTAGGCAATATCGGGATATCATTTGCTAAACAGGTGGCACTCGATCCCAAACAGTGGTATGTGGCAGAGATCAGTTCTTTTCAGCTGGATGATATCAGGGAGTTCCGCGCAGATGTGGCGGTACTGCTGAACATTACCGAAGACCATCTCGACAGGTATGACTACCAATTCGGGAATTACATCGACAGTAAGTTCAGGATCATCAACAACCAGACTGAGGAAGACTATTTTATTTATTGTGAAGATGATCCGGTGATCATGCAAAAACTGGCTTTACTAACCATCCATACTAACCCATTACCCTTCTCTATGAAACACGAAGTAAAAAAAGGCGGCTACATCAAAGGAGATCAAATGATGCTCAGGATCCAGGAAGAAAGAGTGAGCATGAGTATTTATGATTTTGCTTTGAAAGGTAAACACAACAACTACAACACTATGGCAGCAGGAATCGCTACCGCAACCATCGGTATCCGCAAGGAGAAGATACGGGAAGCCGTAAAAGACTTCCATAGTCTCGAACACCGGATGGAATTCATCGCCATGGTGCGTGGCGTAGAGTTCATCAACGACAGTAAAGCCACCAATGTGAACAGTACCTGGTTTGCGCTGGAGAGCATGACCAAACCTACCATCCTGGTATTGGGTGGTACGGATAAGGGTAATGACTACACATTGATTGCCGACCTGGTGAAAGACAAAGTGAAGGCGATTGTATGTATGGGTGTAGACAACAAAAAGATCATTGACGCCTTTAAAGACATTGTTCCGGTGATCGTGGAAACAGATTCGGCTAAGAAAGCAGTAAATGCTTCCTTCAAGCTGGCTGTAAAAGGAGATGTGGTATTGCTGAGTCCCGCCTGCGCCAGCTTCGACCTGTTCAAAAACTATGAAGACAGGGGGAATCAGTTTAAGGATGCGGTGAAGGAACTTTAATAAATACGAATTACGGGTTACGAATTACGAGATCAAATTGTAATTCGTAATTCGTAATTCGTAACTCGTAATTAACATGGCCGAACAAAAGGACACTTTATTTTCCCAAATTCCCTCCATCGATGTTCGCGGGCAGATCGTGAACAGGACGCGGGGGGATAAATATATCTGGGGTATTGTGGTGCTGTTATCGCTGATCTCGATACTGGTGGTGTACAGCGCAACGGGTTCGCTTGCGTACAAGATGTACAAGGGTAATACGAATGTGTACCTGTTCAAACAGCTGTCTTTTTCGGTAATAGGGTTGGTGCTGATCTATTTCCTGCACAGGATCAACTATACGATCTTTTCGAGAGTGGCAACGATCCTGTTCCTGTTATCGATACCATTGTTGCTGTATACACTTTTCTTTGGTGCAAAGATCAATGATGGTAGCCGCTGGATCAAATTGCCGATCATCAACATGACCATCCAGAGCAGCGATTTTGCCAAGCTGGCATTGTTCATGTATATATCGCGGTTGTTGAGTAAGAAGCAGGAAGTGATCAAGGATTTCAGGAATGGATTCATACCCATTGTTACACCGGTATTGATTATTTGTGCATTGATCATGCCGGCGAATCTTTCCAACGCACTGCTGACGGGTGCAACCGCGTTATTGCTGATGTTTATCGGAAGGGTAAGCCTGAAACATATTTTTCTGACGATTGGTGTGGCATTGATACCGGTAGTGCTGATCATTATGGTAGCAATGCTTACTTATAACGGCAGGCAGCAGGCTGAACAGGCCCCGAAAGCAGGCGTTACGGAAAAAGTGAAATCCTTTGGCCGTTTTGGAACATGGGTTAGACGGGTACAGGATTTTATTTATGCCAAAGATGCTGAAACACCTTACCAGGTGCAGCAAGCCAAGATCGCTATTGCGAATGGAGATATACTGGTGGGTCTCGGTCCTGGCAACAGCCGCCAGCGGAATTTTTTACCGCAGGCTTACAACGACTTTATTTATTCCATTATCATAGAGGAGTATGGATTGTTGGGTGGTGCGTTTATGATATTTATTTACCTGGTATTCTTATTCAGGTGTATACGGATTTTCCGACGATGTCCTTATGCATTCGGAGCTTTTCTTGCATTGGGATTGAGTTTTACACTCGTGATACAGGCTGTAGCGAATATGGCGGTGAATGTGAATCTTGTTCCCGTAACAGGTGTGACTTTGCCGCTGGTAAGTATGGGAGGTAGTTCCTTTCTCTTCACCTGTGCGGCGATCGGTATCGTGTTAAGTGTGGCACGAAATGTGGAACAGCTGGAGGGCAAAGAACCACCGCCATTACAACCTGTGCCTGCAGTTGTGCCGGTTGCAGAAACTGTTAAACCAATTACATCACCCAATGCCTGAGATAACAACACATACAGTGAGGGTCATCGTTGCGGGTGGCGGAACCGGTGGACATATTTTCCCGGCTATCGCCATTGCCAATGCGATCAGGCAACAGGAGCCTGGTGCTGAGATTCTGTTTGTAGGCGCAAAGGGTAAAATGGAAATGGAGAAAGTACCTCAGGCCGGTTACGAAATTGAAGGGTTGGATATTACCGGGTTTGATCGCAGGAATTTGTTGAAGAACATCACGCTTCCTTTTAAACTGGCCAGAAGTTTTTTCCAGGTCAGGAGGATCATCAATGATTTTGAGCCGGCAGCGGTTGTGGGCGTGGGAGGCTATTCCTCTTTTCCGGTATTGCGGTTTGCGCAGTCCAAAGGAATACCAACATTTATTCACGAGAGCAATTCGTTCGCGGGTAAGGCCAATATATTGTTGGGAAAGAATGCCGCTAAGATATTTGTAGCTACAGACGGGATGGAGAAATTTTTTCCCAGGGAAAAGATCATGATCTCCGGTAACCCTGTGCGTAAGGCCATTGTTGAATCAACGATCAGTCGCACAGAAGCTGCGGCGTTTTTCGGTTTGCAGAATGATAAAATAACCATACTGGCCGTTGGAGGCAGTCTTGGTGCAAGAAGTATCAACGAAGCCATCGCTGCACACATTGATGCTTTTGAGAAAAATGAATTACAACTGATCTGGCAAACAGGTAAAACAACGGCTGCGGAATATAGTAAGATAGGAGCCGGCAGGAAAAATATCTGGGTGGGCGATTTTATCACCGAAATGCAGATGGCTTACGCGATGGCTGATATCGTGATCAGCAGGGCGGGGGCAATGGCAGTAACGGAATTATGTGTGGTGGGGAAACCATCCATATTCGTTCCTTATCCCCTGGCCGCGGAGGATCACCAGACTTCCAACGCAATGAACCTGGTGGAGAAAGAGGCAGCATTGATCGTTAAAGACAGTGAAGCAAAGGACACCCTGGTGAAAACAGTTGTGGCTTTGGCAAAAAACCCGGCACAACAGACAACATTACATAATAAGATCCGTGCATTGGCTATCAGCGATGCCGACGTGATCATTGCCAATGAAATATTGAAAACCATACATGAGCAGGATTGACGATATCAAAAAAATTTATTTCATCGGGATCGGTGGGATCGGAATGAGCGCTTTGGCACGTTATTTTCTGTCAAGAGGCGTTGCAGTGAGTGGCTACGATCGTACTGCTACTCCGTTGACACGCGAACTGGAAGCAGCAGGTATTGAAGTGCATTACGAAGAAAACATTGATATCATTCCAAAAGACACAGATGTGGTGGTTTATACACCAGCAATTCCTGCTGCGCATGCGGAACTGGTATATTATCGTGAACATAATTATCCCGTTGTAAAACGCAGCGATATACTTCAATGGATAACTGAGAGCTCTTTCAATGTATGTATCGGCGGAACGCATGGAAAAACAACCGTGACTTCGATGACGGCGCATGTACTGCGTCACTCAGGATATGGATGCAATGCCTTTCTCGGTGGTATCGCCGCGAATTACAATACCAATTTCTGGAGCAGTGAACGCAATGTGGTAGTAGTGGAAGCCGATGAATACGATCGTAGTTTCCTGAAGCTGGTTCCGGATGTGGCGGTTGTTACTGCAATAGATCCTGATCACCTCGATATCTATGGTACACCGGAGGAAGTAGAGAACGCATTTGTTCAATTTTCGCAGAAAGTAAAACCGGGCGGTTGCCTGGTTACAAAATATGGCTTAAGCAGGGAAGCCGAATTTAAAGCCGAACATCATTACACCTATGACCTCGATAACGAGCGGGCAGCAGTGCATGCTGCCCATATCGTTGTTGAAAACGGCAGCTACCGCTTTGATGTGGTATGCCGCGACTGGATCATCAAGGATATGGTGCTGCATATGGGTGGTTTGCACAATATAGAGAACTCGCTTGCTGCAATCACCATTGCTAAATACCTGGGTATTGATGACGAAAAGATCAAAGCCGCGATCGCCGATTTCAAAGGTGTTCGCCGCCGGTTTGAATATGCACTAAAGGATGAGCAGCATGTGCTGATCGACGATTACGCGCACCACCCGGAGGAATTGCGGGCACTGTTGACGGGTGTGAAAAGCATTTTTCCTGGTGAAAAGATCACATTGGTATTCCAGCCTCACCTATTCAGTCGTACAAAAGACCTGGCTGATGCATTTGCAGAAAGCCTGGATATGGCGGATGAGGTGATCCTTCTTCCCATCTATCCCGCGAGGGAATTGCCGATGGAAGGCGTGACGAGCGAATTGTTGCTGAACAAAATGAAGCTGAATGAAAAGCAGGTATTGGATAAGGAAGCAATGAAACAAAGAATAGCCGGTGTTCGACCAAGGTTAGTGGTGATGGCCGGTGCCGGTGATATTGATGCCTTGGTAGGACCGGTAAAACAATTATTGCAGCAGGCACAGGATGCGTAAGTATAACTGGAAGAAAATATTGCTCAATACTGCCTGGATACTGGCAGGAGCAGGAACGATTGTTCTGCTGGGCGCCGCCATGCAAAAAAAGAACCGTCGCGCCTGTGCAGGCGTACATATAGAGATCAGCGGTGCGGAGAAACACATGTTTATCGATGAGAAGGATGTGACAGATCTACTGAATGCAGGTGGGCGGCTGGAAGGAAACGCTTCGTCGGTATTGGATCTTCGTTCAATGGAAGCGGTAGTGGAAAAAAATCCCTGGGTGCGTAACGCCGAGATGTTTCTCGATAACCAACAGGTGCTGCAGGTACGGATCGAAGAGCGGCAGCCGGTTGCCAGGGTATTCACCCTGGAAGGCGGATCTTTTTACCTGGACAGCGCTGCATTGCGATTGCCCTTAAGTGATAAGATATCTGCGCGTGTTCCGGTATTTACCGGTTTTCCATCTGATAAGCCTGTGCTGGCAAAACCAGATAGCGCATTATTATTTGATATCGTTCATCTCGGCCAGTACCTGCTTGCCGATAGTTTCTGGATGGCACAAACCGCACAGGTGGATATCACCCCACAATCCGGGTTCGAGATCATACCTGTGATCGGCGATCATATTATCGCCATCGGTAATGCCGAAAATATCGAACAGAAATTCGGCCGGTTGTACACTTTCTATCAAAAAGCCTGGTTGCAGCACGGCATCAATACGTATGAGAAACTGGATGTGCAATACAATAACCAGGTAGTGGCCATCAGGAAAGGCACGGCTAAAACAAAAGTGGATTCAGCAAGGGTGCATGATATTATGAACGGGGTGATACCCGAACAAGCGGGGTTGGCAGACAGCAGCGCATTATCCCCCAATACTAAAACAACGGTGCTTGTTAAACCTGCGAAGGATACGGTTGCTACTGTTAAAAAAACTGTGCCCGCTGCAACAGTAACCACCAGACCGGCAACCAAACAAAAAACTCTGTCACAATCAAACAATAAAACAACTACAAAACCGTTATCGAATGAGAAAAAATCCAAAACAACGGAGAAGAAGCAGGCAAAAGCGGTGATGAGTAAACAGTAGTGTATGAACCAAAGACCATAGACTACAGAACACAAACTAACCAGGCACACAACTAACGACCCTATAAAACAACTAAAACACACAATTATGAATCACCAGGAAGCGCCTATCATTGTTGGTCTCGACATCGGAACCACCAAAATAGCGGCCATTGCGGGAAGGAAGAACGAATATGGCAAGCTCGAGATCCTCGGGTTTGGCCGTGCGAACAGCAATGGTGTACAACATGGCCAGGTGTTGAACATCGACCAAACCATCAAAGCGATCCAGCAGGCGCTGGAGAATTGCTATGAGAGCAATCCGGATCTGGAGATCAGCGAAGTCTATGTGGGCATCGCGGGTCACCATATCAAAAGCCTGCAAACACGTGGCGATATCGTTCGTCATGACCCGGATACCGAGATCAAAAGACCGGAGATCGAACAACTGATCAATAACCAGCGTAAGACATTTATCCCTGCCGGCGACCAGATCATTGATGTGATACCACAGGATTTTCATGTGGACAATATCCAGAACATTAAAGACCCTGTAGGGTATAATGGTGTGAAGGTGGGCGCCAATTTCCATATCATCACCGGCGACAGGAATGCGATCCGCAATATCAACCGTGCAGTGGAAAGAAGTGGTCTGATGACCAAAGACCTGGTATTGCAACCGCTCGCCTCTGCCAGTGCCGTTATGAGTGATATCGATATGGAAGCGGGCGTTGCCATCCTTGATATTGGTGGTGGCACCAGCGATCTGGCTGTATTTTATGAAGGCATATTGAAACACACAGCTGTCATACCATTTGGTGGTGAGAACATCACCAACGATATCCGCATGGGTCTGGGTGTGCTGAAAAGCCAGGCAGAAGCGATGAAGGTGCAGTTCGGCAGTGCGCTTGCTGATGAAGCGAAAAGCAATGCCTACATCACTATCCCGGGATTGAAAGGAATGCCTGCGAAAGAGATCAGCGTTAAAAACCTCGCTGCTATTATCCAGGCGAGAATGAGCGAAATACTCGATTTTGTTACCTATCACCTTAAACAGGTAGGCCTTGATAGCCGTGCACTCAATGGCGGGATCATCCTTACCGGTGGTGGTTCGCAATTGAAACACCTGATCCAGCTGACAGAGTATACGACCGGTCTGAATGCCCGTATCGGTTTGCCTAATGAACACCTGGCGCCCAATCATATCGACGAGCTGAAGAAACCGATGTATTCTACCTGTCTTGGTTTGATATTAAAAGGATACAGTGACTACGATCACCGGTATAAAGAATTCACAGAGAAATACAAAAAAGTGGAAGTGCCACGCAACCTGGTAGAACAGGCTGCCCCGGTGAAAGAAACCGCCGCTCCTGCTACCGTAGATGTGAATATCCGCAAACAGAAATTCTGGGACAAATTCAAAAACAACCTGATAGATCTGTTTAAAGAAGAAGAAGACCAAGTGATAAAATAAATGGGTACTTGTAGCCGTTTGTATTATACCAGTGTCGTGAATGAAACCCCGTTAAATCACAAAAAAAGTACGTTATGATTCATTTCGATCTTCCCAAACAAAAATCATCCATCATCAAGGTATTAGGTGTTGGAGGTGGTGGAAGTAATGCTGTCAATTTCATGTTTGAACAAAGTATCGAAGGTGTTGACTTTATTATATGTAATACCGATGCGAAAGCCATAGAGCAGAGCAGGGTTCCCAATAAAATACAACTCGGGCCACACCTTACACAAGGTCTGGGGGCCGGTGCAAATCCTGAAGTAGGCAAGAAAGCCACCGAAGAGTCTCTTGAGGAAATCAGGCGTATCCTGGAAGTGAATACCAAGATGGCATTCATTACCGTAGGCATGGGTGGCGGTACCGGTACCGGTGGCGCACCTATCATTGCGCAGATCTGTAAAGAACTGGGCATTCTTACCGTAGGTATCGTGACAACACCCTTTGGTTTTGAAGGACCACGACGCCAGCAACAGGCTGAAAATGGTATTGCGCAGCTGAAACCATATGTAGATACACTGCTGGTGATCAGCAACGACAAACTGCGTGTTCAGTATGGCAACCTGAAAATGAAAGAAGCATTTTCCAAAGCGGATAATGTATTAGCTACTGCGGCAAAATGTATCACCGATGTGATCAACAGCCGTGGTCATATAATTGTTGACTTTGCCGATGTATGCACCGTAATGAAGAATGGCGGTGTTGCCATCCTGGGTAAAGCCGAGGTGGAAGGAGAAGACAGGGCACAGCGCGCTATCGAAGAAGCACTGGCATCACCATTGCTGAATGATAATGATATCCGTGGTGCTAAATGGATCCTCATCAATATCAATAGTGCGGAAGGTGAGCATGAGTGTACGATGGATGAACTGGAAATCATCAATAACCATCTGCGTATGCAGGCCGGTGAAGAAACCGATGTGATCGTAGGTATGGGTTATGAAGAGAGTCTCGATAGAAAACTGGGCATTACCCTGATCGCAACAGGGTTTGAGCACAAAGACCCATTTGCGAAACAGGCTGCGGTGAAGAAAACTGCGCCGGAGCCGGAAAAGATCGTGATGACACTGGGCCTGGAAACAGAAACGGTAAAGCCCGTATCGATTGTTCCTGCCGCCGCACCGGTTGCAGAAGCAGCACCAGTTGCCATTGCAATTGTGGAAGAAACACCAGCGCCTGTTCACGAAGACCTCGCCCCCAGCATGCACGAGCAAATACCGTTGGAATCGGTACTCAGCCTGTTTGGTAACCAGCCAGCGGTAGAAATACCCACTGTTACCGAGCTGTTCATGCCTCAGGAAAAAGAAACACACACCTTACAATTCGAACTCAACACCGAGATCACTGGTGAAGTGAATATTGCATTACCCGCAGATGAAATTCCAAAAACGGAAGCAGAGGAACTGGTAGATTTTCGCGTGAGCGAAAAACCAACACAACCTGTTGTTTCCATACCCGGATTGCTTAGCAAACCCAGGAACATCTATGCAGAAGTTGAAACACCAGCGCCTGCGCCTGCTCCCGTTGCAGCGATCAAACAACCGGAGCCGGTTCCAGCCCCTGTAATGAAACAGGAAGAGCCTGCGCCGGTGATGAAAGCCGCAGAACCAGAGATGCAACTGGTCGTAAAAGAGACCATCGAAACAAGCTATCAGCAGCCAACTGCAGCGGTATCTTTCGAGGCAGAACTCGAACTGGATGAAGTGGAAGAACAAAAGAAAAGGGCTGCGGAGCGGATACAGAAACTTCGTAACCTTTCGTTCAATATGAATAACAGTGCCGATGCGAACAATGAATTCGACGCGGTGCCCGCTTATGTACGCCGTAATATGGAACTGTTTGGCAATACACTTACATCAGTGGAGAATTTTTACAGTAAGTATACAGTGAGTAAAGACGAGAATGATCAGGCACAGATTTCCACCATCAATACATTCCTGGACGGAAAGAAACCCGACTGATCGCGGATTGACATGATTTCAGGGATGATTGATATGACTCTTGCTGAGTCCTGATCGCTTAGAAATAGCACCTATATCTTTTAGTCGTAAAGTTGCACCTGCATGGTATGATCATATCAGTCATAGTCTAAATCATACCAATCTGCGATCCTTGCTTGCTATAATTTGTGTTTTAACCCGGTGATTTTAGTTGTGGCCCCCGATGTTTGGCATCGGGGGTATTTTTTTAGCGCGGATTGGAGGGATTGGAGTTATGATTGATATGATCATTCTTTCATCAAATTTCTCTGTGCAACTCTGTGTTCTCTGTGTCTCTGTGGTGAATTGATCGAAGCGAGGGCTTCACCACAGAGACACAGAGGACACAGAGTTGCACAGAGATTAAATAGTAACTCGATACTTCGATAAAGGATCAGAGGTCTCTTTTCTTATGTACGCGGTAACAGATCAACCAGATGATGGTGGTTAAAATGATCGTATAGATCACGTGTTCCGGTATCAGGCTGAGGGCACGATCATAGCCTGTTTTGTCGAACCTACCCAGGAATGCCGGCCTGGGGATCAGTCTGTCGGATATTTCAAAAGGCAGGAACCTGGCCAGATCGGTCTTGACCTTGAATGTTAACCACCCAACCGCGATGTTCTCAATGATCAGGTAGTAGAACAGGAAAATACCCAATGCGATAAAGGCCTTTTTTACCAGGTAACCCAAAAGGAACGCTATGGATAATTGGGCGAATGTCTGCAGAAAGAATAAAGGGACATACTGCAACTGCTGGCTCCATGCATAAGCGAATACGCTGTCGGAATAAAGCCCGAAAAATAATGAAACCAGCATATATACTGTTGTTGCTACCAACGAAACGATCAATACATCAGACAGTTTGCTGGTGATATACTGGTTCCTGCTCCAGCCATCAATGATATTCTGGCGATGGGTACGAAAAGTATATTCATTGGTTACCATCATGATAACAAGAATAGATGGCAAGAGTATAAAGAAGGAAGAAAAGTAAGCTACCGAATGCCAGGTCTCGGGGAACGCAAACGGATTACCCAATAACATCTTGACAGCATTCCTTGCCATATCCTTGCCGTTGGCAATATCAAGATAGATGTAATAAAACATCGTGTTCACGCCTGGATAAGTTAATGCTACAATACCCAGCATCCACCAGAATGCAGGATATTTTTTTATTTTGAGCCATTCAATTTTTATCAGGGAAAGCATGCGGTAAAGTTTTGGGGTTAGTCGTTGGTAAGTTCAAAGAATTTAGATTCGAGGCTTTTCTTCTTCACGGTGAGGAGGTTCAATGTAATCCCTCTTTCAAAACAATACCGGTTGATCTGTTCAAGCCTGGCGGTACCGATCGGGAAGAAAAGTTGTATCCTGTCATTCTCCTGTTTGTGATGCGTAAAACCGCTGATCCCATTCAGTACGCTTAACAATGCGTTGTTATCCGAAGCGGATATTTCAACAATATCTTCATTGGTCAGCACCTCATCAACAGGCCCTGCGGTCAGTAGCTTTCCGCGTTTCATAATGGCCACATGCGTGCAAACTTTTTCTACTTCATCCAGCAGGTGGCTGGCCATGATAATGGTCTTGCCCCGTTTGGCCAGTTCTTTGATCAGTTCCCTGATCTCTGCAATACCAACCGGATCCAATCCATTGGTTGGTTCGTCAAATACCAGCACCTGTGGGTCGCCCAGCAAAGCGGCGCCGATGGCCAGTCTTTGTTTCATACCCAGGCTGTAAGCACTGAAACGGCTAGTTTTGCGTTCAAGCAACTTCACGATGCCGAGTACGCGTTCAATATCTTCTTTTGAACCGCGGCCACTGATCGCATGTGTGATGTTGAGATTGTCTACTGCGGAGAGATAATGGTAAAAATTCGCCGTCTCCAGCAATGAGCCGATCTTTTTGCGTGTTTCGGGTGAACCCGGTTGTCCAAACCAGGCGAAACTACCCGCATCAGCCTGTAATATATCCAGGATGATGCTTAGCATGGTAGTCTTACCACTACCATTCGGGCCAAGAATACCGAATACACATCCTTCCGGCACCTGGAAAGAAACATCGGTTAATGCCTTGATGGGACCATACGCTTTGGAGATGCCGTTCAGTGAAAGAACAGGTTGCATAGACACTGTTTAGGGTTATGCTTCCGAAGATAATCGAGTTGGAGAAGATTTTAATGGGAATTTTTGATAGACGGTAGGGGTGGGAATATCGAACAAGGAACAAGGAATGTCGAATATCGAATAGAAATGAGAAGTGCTAACGTAGAATCAGGCTCGGTTATCCTGCTTCCCAATTCCCAATTCTCAATTCCCCTCGACATTCGACATTCCCTGTTCGATATTCGATATTCACCTTAGTTCCTTACCGGTTTCCCGCTTTTCAGAACGCTTTGTATGCGTTCGAGGGTTTTTTTCTCACCGCAAAGACTGAGAAAAGCTTCCCTTTCAAGATCAAGCAGGTATTGTTCGCTTACAAGGCTTTGTTCACTCAGGTCACCACCGCACATAACATAGGCGAGTTTCCTGGCAACAAACGCATCGTGATCAGTTGCATAACCACCGCGCCACATGCCATTGATGCCGGCATACATCGCGCCAAGTCCCATGCGACCCAGTACTTTTACGTCTTTTCTTTGTACCGGTGTAACATAACCTTCATCGTACATAGCAATCACACTCTGTTTGGCTTCGGCGATGCGGCGGTTGATGTTCATCACCACTTCATCGTGTCCCTTGCGTAGTATACTCAGTTCATACCCTTCGTGTGCGGAGGTGGCCACTTTTGCAGTGGCAACAGTGAAGAAGCGGTCTTTTAATGTAACGGTTTCCGGCTCATCATTATGCAACTCATCACCGGCACGTAAAGCAAATTCCTTGGTGCCACCACCACCGGGTATCAATCCTACGCCAAGCTCCACCAAACCAATATAGGTTTCCGCTGCTGCACAGATCTTATCTGCATGCAGGTTCATTTCACAGCCGCCACCCAGGCAAAGCCCATGTGGCGCTGTTACAACGGGTATAGATGAATAACGGACACGCATCATGCTATTCTGGAACATACGGATCGCCATATCCAGTTCATCATATTCCTGTTCTATCGCCAGCATAAAGATCATGCCCACATTGGCGCCTGCGCTGAAGTTGGGTCCTTCATTGGCAATCACCAATCCTTTGAATTTTTCTTCTGCAGTGCTGATGGCTTTATTCAGTCCTTCCAGTACTTCACCGCCGATGCTGTTCATTTTGCTGCTCCATTCAAAGCCGGCAACACCATCACCAATATCATATAAACGACAGGCGCTGTTCTTCCAAACAATTTTATCGCTGTGATGGTTCAACACCAGGAATGCTTCAGAACCCGGAACGAGTTTGTATGACTTACTGGCGATATCATAATAAAACCGTTTACCCGCTTCGACTTTGTAAAAACTGCTTGCACCACTAGCCAGCATTTCATCCACCCAACCCGCAACACGATAACCTGCAGCCTTCATCGCTTCCACTGTTTTCGCAGCGCCCAGCAGATCCCATGTTTCAAAAGCACCGATCTCCCAGCCAAAACCGGCCATCATTGCATCATCTACACGGTATAATTCATCGCTGATCTCAGGTATCCGGTGTGAGATATAAGAAAACAGCGCAGAATGGAAAAGACGGTAAAATTCACCCGCTTTGTCCGGCGAAGCTGATAACATTTTTATCCGTTGTTTCAGGTCATCAACCGGTTTGGCTGCATCTATTGCTGCAAATTTTGGTTTGATACGTGGGCCATATTCCAGTGTCTGCAGATTCAGTGTCTGGATCTCTTTTCCTTCTGCTGATTTGATCTTTTTGAAAAAGCCCTGTCCTGTTTTATCCCCCAGCCAGTTATTGGCAGTGATCTTTTCCAGCCAGGATGGGATGGCGAAAATTTCTTTGGCTTCATCATCCGGACAATTATCTGCCACACCCTTGGCTACTTTCACCAATGTATCGATGCCCACTACGTCTGCTGTTCTGAAAGTAGCGGATTTGGGGCGGCCGATGATCGGTCCTGTTAATGCATCGATCTCATCTATTGTTAATCCCAACTTGTCCATGATATGGAAAATGCTCATAATGCTGAACACACCGATGCGGTTGGCAATAAATGCTGGTGTATCCTTACACAGCACGGTTGTTTTGCCTAGATACACATCACCATAATGCATCAGGAAGTCTACCACTTCGGGAGCTGTATGCGGTGTAGGAATGATCTCCAGTAAACGCAGGTAACGTGGTGGGTTAAAGAAATGCGAACCGCAGAAATATTTTTTGAAATCGTCGCTGCGTCCTTCCGTCATCAGGTGAATAGGAATTCCGGATGTATTGGAAGTGACCAGCGTTCCCGGTTTGCGGAACTGTTCTACTTTGTCATAGATCAGTTTCTTTATATCGAGTCTTTCCACCACTACCTCGATGATCCAGTCGCAGCCGGCGATATCTTTCATATTATCATCGAAATTGCCGGTGCTGATCTTCTTTACTATCTCTTTGGTAAAAACAGGAGAGGGGTTGCTTTTGATCGCTGCCTGGAGTGCATCGTTTACCAGCTTATTTCGTTCTGCAGGTTTGGTGCTTTCTTCCGCACCTTTCGCTACCATATCCAGCAGCAAAACCGGAACACCGATCCCGGCAAAATGACAGGCAATACGTGATCCCATTACACCGCTTCCCAATACGGCAACTTTCCTGATAGCAGGTTTCATAGTCAGAGGCTTTCGGTAAAATTAGTTAGTTATGCAACTATTTGGTACCGAAGTTAGGAAAATTATTGCTCGGATGGCTACATTGATGCATGGTTAAATGGTTGCATTGTTATATGGCTTATCATATCCCGGATCATAACAATGCAGCCATATAACCATGTGACCATTGAACCGCTCAGCCAAAATAAACACCTCAATTCCGGCCTTTCAGTTATTTTTGTCAGGTATGGAGATCAACGCTCAAATGGTGGAGAACCTGGCGCAGCTGGCGCGGTTACGGTTTGATGATGCAGAGAAAGAAGCCATCCGCGGCGACCTGCAGAAAATGGTGGCTTTTGTAGAAAAGCTGAAAGAAATAGACACAACAGGTGTTGAACCATTGCTGCATATGGGTGATGCCGCAAACGTGTTGCGTGAAGATGAAGTGCAGGGATCGGTTACACGCCAGGAAGCATTGCTGAATTCGCCTGTAAACGACGAAGTGTTTTTCAAAGTACCCAAAGTGATACAGAAATAATCATTGTTGCCCTGAACGAAACCCGATCTTATGAGTGATGCAATCATCCGGCTGGAAGATATCCGCAAAAGTTATTTTATGGGTAGCCAGGCCATTCCCGTATTGAAGGGAATTTCACTGGATATTTTCAAGAACGAATATGTGGCTTTGATGGGACCTTCCGGTTCCGGCAAGAGTACACTGATGAATATTCTCGGTTGCCTTGATTCACCCACCGGCGGAAGATATATCCTCAATAATAAAGACGTGAGCAAAATGCCTGATGATGACCTGGCCGAGGTACGCAATACCGAGATCGGGTTCGTATTCCAGCAGTTTAATCTTTTGCCACGACTTACCGCAGCAGAGAACGTAGCCCTTCCATTGATCTATGCAGGTGTAAGTAAGAAAGAGAGAATGGAAAGAGCATTGGAGGCATTAAACAAAGTGGATCTGCATGAACGCAGTCACCATAAATCCAATGAACTCAGTGGTGGACAGATTCAGCGGGTGGCCATCGCGCGGGCGCTGGTGAACAATCCTTCTCTCTTGCTGGCTGATGAACCTACCGGTAACCTCGATTCCAAAACCTCAGTAGAGGTGATGAAAATATTCGGAAAGATCCAGGAAGCCGGTAATACGGTTGTACTGGTTACCCACGAAGAAGATATTGCCGCCTATGCCCACCGGGTGGTACGCTTACGCGATGGTTTGATCGAAAGCGATAAGAGCAGGGCGATGGCGATGCATTCTTGATTTGAAAATTTGAAAATGTGGTAGTTTGAAAATTGAAAAATTGTCAAATTGTTACATTGTTTAATTGTTGCATTGTTACACTGAATAACCATTTATCAATCTAACAATGCAACAATTAAACAATGTAGCAATGCAGCCATTTTATGCTTCTAAAAAATCCATTTTCAAATTTTCAAATCCCCACATTTTCAAATTCTCCCATGGCACTCAAAATCTACACCAAAACCGGCGATAAAGGCAAAACCTCCTTAATAGGAGGAACCAAAGTGCCCAAAAGTCATATCCGTATCGAATCGTATGGAACGGTGGATGAATTGAATTCCTATATCGGCCTGGTAAGTGATCATCTTACCGATACACACGCAAAGAACACATTGAAGGAAATACAGGACCGGCTGTTCACTGTTGGTTCATCGCTTGCCTGCGATCCTGAGAAAGAACCCGCGATGCGTTTGCCTGATCTGAGGGAGGATGATATCAGTTTTCTTGAAAATGAAATTGATGCGATGAACGCGGTATTGCCACCCATGAAATTCTTTGTATTACCTGGAGGGCATGTAGCGGTATCTACTGCGCATGTGGCAAGATGTGTTTGCCGCAGGGCGGAACGTATTTGTGTACAGATGCAGGAAGAAGCACTTTTTATCGATCCACTCGTGATCAAATACATTAACCGCCTGAGCGATTACCTGTTTGTACTGGCGCGATATGCCGGTCATCTTTTGCAGGTTCCGGAAATTCCCTGGAAGCCGCGTGTGTAGGT
>Ga0247757_10000746_pt1 | contig 25422 bp, 22 predicted proteins | sample UWRJL126311R4_FD_180929 | JGI IMG/M metagenome (GOLD analysis project Ga0247757, IMG submission 180929) | Plant litter microbial communities from Arlington Agricultural Research Station in Wisconsin, United States - UWRJ-L126-311R-4 | ecosystem: Environmental > Terrestrial > Plant litter >...
CTCCCCCTCACGCCACCCCTTCCGGAGGCCCAAAGATCTGGCCCGCCGTCCTCTTCGCATACGCCAGCATCACCTTAAGCGACGCCTCGGGCCCCGTAGCAAACCTCCTCTTGAACAACCGCTTGCCCTCGCAATTCCACACCATGACCTCACACCCGCCCTTCCCCCAATCCTCGCAGTCCACCCGGTGCTCGGACTCGTACGCATCGCTGACCATGTTCTCTGCTCACTATACTCAGCCCACGGGAAAAACGCATGAAAAAGGGGAGGGTTTATCTCGCGAAACGTACCGATCCCAGTGACCAGAAACTGGCGGTCTCCCCGCCCGCTCCGCACCTCGCCGTACCCCGGGTCCTCGTCTACAGACGCCTTACGCGCAGGTCTAGTTCCAGGTCTGGATTTCTTCAGCGCGGCTTTTTCCTCTCTTGCGAGCCATTCGTCCATGCGGTCTATGCTGATCTGCTTCGCTGACTTTCCCGCGAGCTGCGACGTCTTCTTCCTCCCTCCTGCCGCGGGAGGGTAGGCCAAATCGCTCGGGTCGGCCGTGTATTTCTCCCGGCGGTCGTCTTGGGGCGGGTGGGCTGGTGTGATTGTCGCGGCGGCGGGAGGGGCGTTAAACCCGCTTTCCAAGGGCGCAGAGACGGTGGGCGGGTAGAATGACGGGTTTGGGTAGACGAGTCGTTTGCGTGTGCGGGATTCTGTGGGTGACTTGTAGGGCTGGATGACAAGCTCCTCTTGCGTGTCTAGGTGGTCTAGGTGGTCTAGTGTTAGGTCGTCGGCGGGATAGTGTGCGTGAGAGGCATGACGCGCGTGTGTTGTGCGCTGCTTGGTTGGCGAAGGGAGCTGGGACGTGTGCACACTGGTCGACGGGTCGTAGTACTCCCTGGGCTGTCTGGCAGCTCCACCATCGGTGTATCTCTTACGTTGTCGCGCTAGGGGACGAGGAGCGTTTGTGTAGCCGTGAGGCAGAGGCTCGTAGTAGTTATTTGGCAGCGCGGGTGCTTCGATGTAATCGTCGAAATCGTCATCCTCGATCCGCTGGGGCTCCTCGACGTAAGCACCGGAAGTATATCTCACCTCCCTTTCCTCGGCATGGCGGGGATGCTTGCTTTCTCGTGGGGGATGTATGGACTTCTTTTTCTGCTGTCGGCTGCGGGGATCATGGTGTCGAAGTGACATTTTCGACGGAGGACGGAGACTGGGATGTAGTACGCTGTGGGGAATGAAGTGAGTTTGGGAAACGAGAGGAGTATCACGTCTGCGTGGTAGCTATGCTGGAAAGTGTAATGATGGTGGTATTGAACAGTACTAAAGCAGTGCCGCAGGTGTCTGCGTACGTAGGGGGGAGGACGAGCCAAAGTGCCGAGAGGGCTTATATACCGCTCTATGGAAAGCTGTGAATCATGGGTAGATACGCAGACGAACGCTTCGAAAGGTTGGTGACATTGTGACTCTTCGTCGATGTGGCTTTTGAGCGTTGACTCTACCTTACGACGGGGTGTTGGGTGAGCTTAAGTCAAGAACATGAGCAATGCTGGCGAGCACAACAACCTGGAGAGTTAGTAAACCAACACGGGAGAGAGAAAATGAATAGAAAAGATGCAGCAAAGTAGATGTACCATATGATGCTATTGAGTGCGTTGCGTAACGTTGCATTACTTTTCCTTCTCCTAAAATTCGTCATTCGTACCTCTTCTACCCTCACAACACCATCTTGAAATCTGGGTCCCTATCATCTCCACCCCCCGCCCAAGCGGCATATTTGCCATTTTCCTTATCCTTGTTCATCTTCCACACCCAGCCTACATTCGCCGCAACCAGCAGCCAAGCCGCACACAACAAGCCCAGCATAATCTCATGGCTCTTCCGAAACTGCGGCCCCTCTTTCTTCTGATACACAAAGCTCGCCACGAACCCTCCGCAATTCGCAATCATGAGCTGCAGCGCGCTCGTAGTAGCGCGCTTGTAATGGCCCGCGGAATTATTACTATTCCACGAGAGGAGGCAGGGAACGGAAGCGTACAGGCCCGTGGCCATGAGGAACGTCATGCCGTACTGCACATGCGGATTTGTGCTGTGCGAAATGACGCCGTACCCGACAATCGCGATGGGCAGGGTGCACAGCATGATGGGCCCACGCAGGGCGAGTCTGTCGGAGACCATGGCCACGAGGACGGTGCACACGGCCGAGACGACGTAGGGGATAACGGACCACAGCTGCGCTTCGTTCGGATCCGACGCGAATTTCAAGTTGTTGATGATGGTAGGTAGGAACAGGCTGAACGAGTACAATCCGCACAGAATGGAGAAGTACGCGAGGGCGGACAGCCAGACTTGGACGTTGAGCACACCGCGACGTACTTCGGACCACGCAAAGGGCTCGTGGGCACGGTTTTCCTCGTCCAGGCGGCGGCGGGCGAGTATTTTTTGCGAGGGGGAGAGGAAGGAGGCGGATTCAATGGCATTGGGGAGGACAAGGTAGCTGAGGGAGCCGATGAGGACGGTGAGGAGGCCCTCCACAATGAAGATCCAGCGCCAGCCGGCGAGACCGCCTTTGTGGCCGATTGCGTTGAGACCGCGGGCGAGGAGGCCACCGAAGGCGCCGGAGAGGGATGTAGCGGTGTAGAAGATGCCGATGCGGAGGGCAAGCTCGGTGCGGCGGTAGAAGTGCGAGAGGTACACAACCTAGAGGACGTCAGAGGTAAGGGAGAGAGGAAATTAGGGTGGGGGAGCGTGCCATGCCAGGGAGGAGACCACCTTCTGCGATTCCGAGCAAGGCGCGGACGGCGACGAAAGAGCCAAAGCTATTGACGAAGCCGAGACACATGGTGAGAAGGCCCCAGGCGGCGGTCAGGAATGGGAGCCAGATCTTGGGCGACATCTTCTTGAGGACCAGGTTGCTCGGGAGCTCGCTGGGCCTTGATTAGCCAGGTGACCGGTCGTCGGACTCGACCGTCTCACATCGCAATGTAGGTCGCGTAGAAAGCACACAGGCCAACGGCATATTCGTGGTCTGTCATGTGCGTGTCCTTCTGCAGGCCCAAGATCTTCGCATTGCCCACATTGGTGCGGTCAATGAAGGAGCAGAGGAAGAGCAGAGCAAGAACGGGCTGGATTCTACGTCCATCAGCGACCTCGGAGCCGTTGCGAGCGCCGTGGCTGCAGAAAAATTACCTGAGGTCCATCTTCCACAGGACCTGGCGCGTCAGATGGGGCGCGTCGGCCACCTCGTCGGCCACCTCGTCGGCCACCTCGCCCGCGCTCTCCTCGTCCAGCCGCGCTTCACCTTCGAACTTCTCATCGTGCATTTTCTCGGGCGCAGACGTCATGGCAGGCAAAAGACGACGGCAGAGGGGGAGTGACAGAAGCTGAGGGTGACAGAAGCTCAGCGTGCCAGCACAGGCGACGCAGGGCCACAGATAATATAAGACTGCAGGAGCCTGGACCGCCCAGCAACCGTCACACAGGATAATGTTCCCCGTGGGGGGCCCTGGGGGTGTGCTGGGAGGGGGACTGGGGGGAGCGAGCACAAAGGGCCCGCCTTCGTTCACTCGCTGCCGGCTAGCGCCAAGAAGGGCCGGGATCTGCGCGTCTGCGCGCGGGTGTTTATTTAAACCCGTCCTCGCTGCCTCTCGACTCAACTCGTCCATTCTTAAACCTCCGCACTCCGCCATGCCCGCAGCAAACAGCGGGGCACAGGCCTGACACTGCCGGCCTACAAGCTCAGGGCAAGCTTTCCTGGCATCCCCGGATTCCACAGCCGAAGGGAGGCGCCGCCGCCAACGTCTCGGCGCGTTGGCATCCCGCGGGGGCCTTCGCAACCGACCCAATCACGACCTGGTAAGTCCGCAGTCCAGAGACCGAAGGGCCTCGAACCTCGACTGATACCTGAAGTAGCCGAACCCAGTCTGACTGGCCTGCGGCCTGACGATTTTATTTTTTCGTCCGCTCGACAGCCCATGGGCACCGTCAAAGTCAAAGCGGCGGAGGAAGCGGTTAAGGATTACCCACCTTCTCCCCGCGGGTACTGCCCCGGGCTATGGGACAGCTCCCAGCTTCCCTGGCGGCTATAACAATACAGGCCACCCGGCCAACTCTACCTCTGCTGGGGTCGCTGACCCAGCCATGCTGCTTGCAGCAATGGCCAACCTGGACTTTGGACGGGGCGGCCTTTGGTACAGACCAGGACCAGAGCTTCTGGTCTGTACCAAAGTGCCAGTTCGGCGGCAGTTACTCCATCGCCGCAGCATTTGGTATGGATCAGGACCAGAGCTTCTGGTCCATACCAAAGTGCTAGTTCGAGGACAGTTACTCGGGGAGGATACTCCATTGCTGCAGCATTTGGTATAGACCAGGACCAGAGCTTCTGGTCTATACCAAAGTGCTGGTTCCGCGACACTACTTCCGATAATACTCCATTGCTGCAGCATTTGGTATGGACCAGGACCAGAGCTTCTGGTCCATACCAAAGTGCTAGTTCATCAACACCACTCCGGACGATACTTCATTGCTGCAGCATTTGGCATAGACCAGGACCACAGCTTCTGGTCTATTTGTCGGAAGCTGCGACATCATTCCTACCAACATTTCTTTTCTCGCTGAAGCCTTTGGATAGACCAGGACCACAGCTTCTGGTCTATTCAAAGGCTTCCAAAACCCTCCTCACCTACCGCTCCCCGGACGACAGATTCGGGCCACTGGGTCCAAATGGGCCTGGTTTCTTTTGAGAATTTTAAGCGCCTTCGGGGCATAGCCGCTGCTGCCCTGGCACAGGCACAGGGCTACGTTATTCTTACTCATCATTCTTAAACATTATTCTTACACATTCTTTCATATCCATATTCGATGGAACCTTTTCTCGGGCGGGGGAGGCCGAAAGTGTCTCTGGACGCATGTCCAACCCGTCCCGAGAAGGACAGACTTAAGAACTTCACGGCCCTTCTGGATCGGTACTTCGAAGACATAGTTCTTCGCCTGGAGGACATCGACCACAGTTCGACAACAGTAAACGTCGACAACAGTTCGACATCGATAAGCGAGGCTTCCGCCGGCTTCTTTCTTCCTTTCGAGATTTACCCGCGGACAGGCGCAGGCATCTCGCTAATATAATGTCTGCGCCTAGTCCGGGGTAATGACGACGTTTACGACAAATGCGCCTCGGCGTACGTACTCGAGCCGGTGGTCGGATATCTTGAGGAATTACCCTCGGGCAGGCGCAGACACCTTGCTAATATGATGTCTGCGCCTGCTCTGGGGTAATGAAGATATCTATAACAAATGCGCCCCGGCGTACGTACTTGAGCAGGTAGCTGGATATCTTGAACAAGGACAGAGGCAAAAGGGTGTTAGGAGGTTTTGTCCACAAGAGAGCAAAACCAAGTTTTTGCTTTCTTTGGAAAGAAAAAAAAAAAAAAAAAAAAAAAGCAGGATCGAGTTCTGCATATACACCTTCGACACATTTTTTCTACGGCTTGGAGAGAGCTTCCGCTTGTCGTCTGAGAGTGTGGATGGTGCGGTACAGGGACCACAGCTTCCTGGCCGCACCGTCAACTCTGCTTGATGACCAGCAGAGCGACGGCCCCCTCGCCGTTTAGGAGTATGGATGGTGCGGCACGTAACAGGGACCACAGCTTCCTGGTCGCACCATTAGCTCTGCTCGATGACCAGCAGAGCGATAATCCACTCGTCGTCCAGTAGTGTGGATGGTGTGGCATATAACAGGGACCACAGCTTCCTGGCCACACCATCAGCTCTGCTGGATGACCAGCAGAGTAACGGTCTCCTCGTTTAGGAGTATGGATAGCGCCGGAACACAACAGGGACCACAGCTTCCTGGAGGCGTCATTCGTACTGCTGGATGACCAGCAAAGCGACAATCCACTCGTCGTCCAGTAGTGTGGGTGGTGTGGCATGTAACAGGGACCACAGCTTCCTGGCCGCACCATCCGCACTACTGGATGACCAGGGGAGCGATGATGATGATGAGGGCCTGGCGCTCATGCACTCGGGCCAGGTGCATGGACGGTGAGGCGTGACGAGTTATTATGAGGCTCTCCTCATCATTTGGACCACTATTAAGTGGAACAATAAGTAGCTCAGCTACTAAAATTTAACGAATCGACCGGGGGTTCGTACTGCAGAGTACGAAGAGCGACACCAGTCGGTCAAAAAAAGTCCACTTCCCAGAGGAAGATGCAGTACACAACGGCCTCGGTTCCACTGTAAAGGAATTAAATAGCAAGAAGTATCCGGGAAAAGGATACTAGACGGCTTTTGTCGGTTTGAACATTCCGGATATACACAATTTCGACTGGACCACAGCTCCAGCTATATACAGTACATTCCGGAGACGGGCGGCGCCCCGAGATCATCCTTACAGAGATGAGCGAGCTTCAATTCGAAGAGTACTACGACAAGATAGGCGCTGGCTCGGCATCCACGAGCTGGTCGACAAACTGGTAAGGATGGAGCACGAGCTGGACAGCGCCGGCGGGCGTGTATCCTGTTTTATAGTATAATCTTTGCTCGCTGGATGGATGGGATGGCCCGGTGGCAAGCGTAGACACGAGGGACACACAAAAGTATCGACGTAGCAGTTCGATGATGGCGAGTCTGGTAATTGTCTTTTCTACGCCTTTTTTTGTTAGTTTGCAAAGGGTGCTTTGCATGGTTCGTACTGGTTGGTTTTAAGATACCCCCCCAACTTGGCTTGGGAAAACGCCACAAGGCGAGAATAAAACTTAGTAACACACTGCCTTTCTCCGCTCGCGCTTATCTCTGTGTCGTAGAAGCAGCGCATCCTGGCGTGCGATGCGCAGTATAGTGTCTGTAGATTGCACTGTGTAACTGTTCGAAAAAAGAAGAAGAATAAATAAAACGTCCTACCTTCATTTGATTTCTCACTGATGGTGTTGCGGAGACGAGAGGGATAGGAACATGTGTCCTAGTATTACGAACATGCCGTGAAGTGTCTGACGTGAAACCCGTCCTCGCCTCACATTGTGGGATCAAATAAGAGAAGGATCCGTTTGCGAGGATACTGTGCGGGACGGGTGGGGGTGGAAGTGAGTTATTAGCGTGATGGGCATGCGTGTATAGGAGGAGACATCGATGTCATTAATTTTTTCAAGGGGATTGATTCTAGGTGAGGGTTTTGAGGAAAGAGATAGATTAATTTCGTGTGGTCATTTTGCGCTGGTGAGGGGCATGTGCTGGCTTTGGTTTGGTAGAAGGCGCTATGCCCTGCGGGTACGGTCGTTTGCGGATGTGGAGTACGATGCCAGGGATGGCAGGGGGAGGAAGGGGTGCATGATAAGACAGAGACTAATGCTCAAGCAAGGAAAAAGCACAAGACATTACATTCGAACACGTATTTGATATGAAGCATGAGCTCGGAGTGTCAGCATCAGTCAACGCACTAGAACATCATCGTAGTCCATAACTACTGAACACTCTATCATGCAAATCTCCACCGAACTTGACAGACCGAGCCACCCACAACCGCGCTGCCGTACAGCCCCTACTCCATCTCCCTCAATTTCTCTGCAACCTCAAACTCTGCATCCGTCTTCTCCCTAACCTCCTCGACACTGACCCCCTTTGCAATCTCCACCAACCTCAGTCCCCCCCTCTTCCTGTTCACCTCAAAAACCCCCAACTCGGTAATAATCATGCTCACGCACCTCGCCCCCGTAAGCGGTAGCCCACACTCTCTTACAATCTTACTCTTCCCATCCTTCGCGACATGCTCCGTCGCCACGACGACCTTTGTCTTATCCGGATTACCCACGAGATCCATTGCGCCGCCCATGCCCTTGAACACCTTCCCAGGCACCATGTAATTCGCGAGATCGCCTTTTGCGCTGACCTGCAGCGCGCCGAGGATCGACACGTCGACGTGCCCACCGCGGATCATGCCGAACGATTCGGCGCTGTCGAAAGTGGATGCGCCCGGGAGGAGCGTGACGGTTTCCTTGCCGGCGTTGACGATGTCTGGGTCGACTTCTTGCTCAGTAGGGTGGGGGCCCATGCCTAGGATACCGTTTTCGCTCTGGAGCCAGACTTTCGTTCCGCTGGGGACGAAACTCGCGGCCATGGTGGGGATGCCAACGCCCAGGTTGACATAATAGCCATGCTTGAGCTCTTTCGCGGCACGGCGAGCGATGCGGGCGCGGTGGCTGCCGACCTCATTTGCGGAGGGGGCTTTGCCATCATCGGCAGGGTCGCGAAGCTTCTTGATCTCGATGTTTTTGGGGGCGGTGGCGGGGACGATGCGGTTGACGAAGATGCCCGGGAGGTCAATGTCGTTGGGATCTAGGGTGCCTATGGGGACGATTTCTTCGGCTTCGACGATGGTGAGGCGGGCAGCCTTGGCCATGATGGAACCAAAGGCTTTTGTCGTGTATCTAGCATACGTCAGCAGAGAATACATCAGTATCATGATTACATACCTAAACACGCAATTTCCTTCCTCGTCGGCTTTCCAGGCCCTTACGATGGCAACGTCGCCCGTGAGCGCAGTCTCCATGAGGTATTTCCTCCCATTAAATTCCCGTACTTCTCGAGGCGTCCCATAGCCAATCACGTTGCCTTCGCTGTCGAACTGTGCAGGAATCTTACCATCCTGCAGCAGCGTATTCACAGCTGTAGGAGTATAGAAAGCGGGAATGCCCGCACCACCTGCTCTCATCCTCTCGGCCAGCGTCCCCTGCGGACAGAGTTCTATCGTGATTCCGCCAGACAGATACTGCTTTTCGAGGGCCTTGTTGTTGCCCAGGAAACTAATGATGAGTTTGCTGACCTGCCCAGACTTTGTGATCAGCGCGAGGCCGCCCACGTCCTCGATACCAGCATTGTTCGACACGGCAGTGAGCGAATGCAGCGAGTCTGCACCACGTTTACAAATGGCGTGAATCAGCGTCTCGGCAACACCACACAAACCGAAGCCAGCGCTCAGGATAGTTGATCCGGATTGGATGTCTGCAACAGCCTCGTCGGCCGACTTGAAGAGCTTTGAGCGTGACCGGTCGATGGTAGGCTCACGGAACGCTGGAATAGTCTTGAATCTTTTTTGCGACACGAACCCCCACCTCCAATCCAAGCTGCGCGCTGTGCGAAGCTGCGCAGGCACAGGCCGATTTACGCATATTCGCGACGGCAGGGTAACCAGCAACCTCGACGCAGAGGGCAGGGCTTCCATCTCGAGTAAAAAGAATGGGAGAGGGGATCAATCGGAGGTCCGACTGCGCGGCAGAGGATCAGTGACGAGTAAGATGCGCGGAACCCTGACCGCGGCCGACAGCCGCAGTGACGTGCCTCGGGTGGGCTTCTCGGAGCCACTTGTGGTTCCGAGAATAGGTCTCCACTTTGAACCTCAAGAATCAACCTCATTACGTATCATGGAATGGGTGACAGCTGCTATGAAGTCTCAACGGACTATGAGTTCAGAAAGACCTGACTTTGGTATTTCCACTACCGCTGATCTGTCAGCGAGCCACGAAACTTTATCACTGGAACCCGGGATCCATGGGGTTGATCCAGTCCATCCACATGGAGTAATTCGCATCCATGGGAATGTCAAGAAGTGAAGAGTTGAAGTCCCCCACATTCATAACCGTTTCCACAATCTCATTACCAGACATTGCTGAGAACTGGAGAGGCTCTGCCCACGTAGGAGGCAGGGGGTACTGAGCTGCATGGGTCGTAGACTGAAGAAGATCCGTAGCAGGAGTAAAGAGCGAAGTCGCGGCGGGTGCTGGCTGTGAGGTGTAGTTGAAGGGGGGTGCCTGTGGGGGCAGCGGGGGCAGCTCTGGTGCCTGCTTTATCAGTTCGCGCAACGACTTCCCATATATTACTGAAGCGCCATTCCGGTGACTAGGGGTACTCCCAATCCGCTCTAGCACCGTGGCTGTCTCTTCGATAAGGTTGCGGACGCTCGGAGCGAGGTTGTAGCTCCCGAAAGGGGATGGGGCGCTCAACGTCAGCGCCACGCATGCCGCGAAACAAATCATCGTTACCGTGTTGTTCGGCATGGATTTTAGGCGGGATTCTCCCTGGATCGCTACACGCATGACATTCAGCGCAGAAGAGAGAGTAGAGGCCCGCAGCAAGTGCTTAACCTCGAGGGGCGCGGTAGGATGATTGATAACATGGCTGTAAGCCGATAAACGGGTGTGGGGGATCAGAATCTCCACGTAAGGCGGAAGGATCTGTTGGTCTCCTTCGCTAATCTGGCCGGCCCATTTGGTGATCCAAGAATTGAAGAAGTTGTCGATAGTCGCTTCAATGTCTTCGGCTATCTGAGAACCCACATCGGCAGCGCGGTGGGAGTCGCATTTAGAGCGAACAGATCTAAAGAGATCATCAAGATCGCGACGCAAGACTGCCATGGACACGAGCGGCCCATCTTGCGGGTCTGGAGATAGGTCGACGTGCCAGTTGTCGCAGTACGTGATCAACGGAGTGACTGTGGCGCAAAAGCTGCGGCCGCGAGCCAATCCGATACCACGATCTAGCACGAATAACGCGATCCATGTGCGCTCCCTCCTACGAAGCAGCTTTCTGCCCCATTCTGATGTGATATCGACATCCTCGAAGCCATCCATGGCCAGGGCCTTCTTCGCATCAAGACAGTGGCCTTTGGGCACGCGTTTCAAGACCTCTGGGTCCAGCGACGTGGATGGAACAATGACTTTGTTAAGTGACAAATCCAAGGCAATGCTCAAAGCGGTCGACATGTAAAGTCCGGTGTCGTCGTCCCCGGCATTTACCCCTGGATGCATCCAAGGCACGTTGACCATGAATGCCAGGACAATTTCAACGGAGCGCAGGCGCTTCGCAATGACCTGCTCAGCCATGAACTTCCTGTGCACCAGCAGCCGCTTGCACATCGCGGCAGCCGACGGGATGAACAACGACGACGCCGCAAGCAGTGACGTCAGGAGAAAGGCTGACTGACTGCGGCAGAAAGCCAGTGTGTGCGTTGCCTCGTCTGTACCCCATCGTGTATGCGCTAGCTTTTCGTGGTAGCTGAGGTTGTCAGCCTTGCACGACCGCAACGTGAGTCCCCCACCAAACTGCAGCGCTTGCAAATGGACAACGGAAATGTTTCTGGTTACTTACAAAGATAGAAGTAATTCCGCCTCCTCCTCAGTTACCAGACCGAGGTCTATCGGGTCAAAATTGGGCCCCCGGTCAAGGCTGGCTTTGATGGGAGCAAAGAAGCGGTGAACATCTGACTGTTGCTCAAGGTCACTGCCTAGATGCGAACTGGATGAGAGATATGGGTTGTCGCTCGACTGTGGCGAGGTCAAGCGTAAATCGGAAGCACGGGCAAGCAGTTGGAGAGGGTTTTCGGCGTCGTCCAGAGCCTGCTGGTCGTCGCCGCTCAAGTGAGCTGTGCTGGTCCCCTCGGACGGTGGTGCAGGCACGCTGCTTGCGGGGCTACTGGACGAAGGTCGACCGCGGGCTTCAGTCAGAAGCTGCTGCAACTGCTCTACGGCCATCTCGCTAGTGTGTGGGTCCGCCTTGGACTTCTTGATGGCCTCTTCGATTTGGTGGAGGGCCTTCTCGAGACCCGTCCGCTTGCTGCGCACATGGTCAGAGCCGGGCAAGATGGCAGCGTCACCTGCTACTCACTTCCTCACGCCCTTCTGGCGTCCAATGTGGAAACCTCCTGGTATGACGCATTCCGAACCAGTATGGAGGCACTTCTCGCAGACGTCGGCGCCGGGCCCACGTTTGCAACGAATCTTACTCTTCCGACATGCCAGGCAGGCCGCCTGTTTGGTCGCCATGGTGCCAAGCAAATTTTCACTTGGTGTTTTGAGCTTGAAGCGCAGGGTGTGGTGTTCGTTGTAGATCAACAGGGCTAAAGCCGCCCGTTAAGAACGAAGGGCCGAGATCGCATATACGAGCCCGGACGTGTGGCGCATGCGAAAGGCATCCAGGGTCCCCAGGATCCGCTCAGATCACGACGTCATACGTACCCTTGCACGGAGGTCCAAAGCATGCGAAGTTGCGAGCCCAGCAGCGCGGTGAAAAAGACGGTTATCAGGCGCACGACGAACGAGAAGGGTGAGTAATCGGCCAGCGCGCCCGCTGATGGCCGTCTGGAATATTCGTGAGCCGCACTAGGCGTCGTTGCGGTTTAGCCCGTCGGCTGATGCCTCAGATCCACCCCCGACCTCCCTCTACGCCTGCACGCGTACGTCAAACACGGCCACCCTTATCCACCCTTATTCCCGGCCGTATACGACCAAAGCCACAGTAATCAACACGAACAGGTCAGAAAAAATGCACTAACCCTCGACCGGCCAGTCTGGCAACTCGACTCGCCGTCGTTCTACCCAGCAAGTAAGCAAAAATACCTCAATCGTAGTCATCCGGCTCCATGGTCCCGACGGTCGACTTTCCGTACACGCTTTCTGCAAACAGTTCTCTAATGGCTCCCTCCACCAAGGAGTACATCCTCACTGCCGTTCGGTTCCACCTGACCACGCCCAGTGGCCCGTTCCCCATGCTCGACTCGGAGAGCGACGAGCCAATACTTCCAGGCGCCCATTTATTGCTCCTGTACTGTACCTGCTGCACCTATACGCCATCGAAATAAAAAACTTGAACCACATCCGGATCATCCGAGACTGCGACTCCAAGGGACCGGGAAAGTTCCTTGGGTATGGGTGCTGGTATCGTCTCCACTGGTCGTATGTGAGTCATGTGTGGCTTGACGCTGCACTAACATGGGGGAGGGAGGAGGCGTCTTACCTTTGGTCCATGTCGAAGCCGTCCACACTGATGATGTATACTGCAGTTCCTTGTGCTTGCTGGACCACAACACCCAAACCGAGTCCTTCTCGATGGCTGCTACGACCGGAGTTGCGTTGTGGACTTTGACGTCGGCAGCAATCACCCGCGACGCTCGCCAGCCCCCCATATCATAATTGTACGAACTTTCGAGCACCGAACCGTAGCTACCTATGAAATACTGCCGCAATTGGTTGGTGTCTGGTGTGATAAGCGAGAATCCTGCGCCTGCGGATAGAAAAGGAACTGCCGGGACGGACTTATTCTCCGGCTCCTCGCAGTGGCTTCCGTTGGCGTAACTCCTAAATATGAGGCCCGCTAACGATGCATCCGGTCGAGCGTCATAGTGCACACGGATTTTCTATCTTTTTGTCAACGCAGAATGTGGACCGTTCTCACCGCTATCACTTACGAAATAGTCAGTATAATGCTATGCCGTGGCGGCGATCGAGGTGTTGTTGATAGGCTGTAGCGAGGTCTTCAGTCTTATTGGCTCCTCCCTGTTCGAAGGCTCATTGTAGTACGCATGCATGTGCAAATCTCCAATGGGGGCCTGCCAGAAGAAGATGGAGCCATCATCCTGAATCGCAGCAATTGACATGGCACTCGTAGGATCAGCTGTACTTGTCGAGGTTGGCGTACTAATGGAAGTAACAGTAGGTGCAGCTACTTCATTCTGTATCCATTAGCTAACGTTGAAATCAATAGGTCTACCGTCGTTAACATACTTTTTTTGTTTTTGCTTAAAGCACCACCAACAGCACCACCTACACCACCAACGACCAGAAAAAGCAATACGAGGGCAAGGAAGAAACTTAGCGTCGAAGACCGCAAATGCTATCTTTCGTAGCGGCATCTGCAGTTTTTATCTCACTCAGCTCCATGGGTAATCTATAGGCCTGATGGCCATCATAACGCACAACTTCGACACCTTAGTCCGCTTGCGGTTTGACATAGTAAACTTCCAGCCAGGATTCCCCAGTCCCTAAATGCTGCGGTAACGTAATCAAATCACGTTCTCTAGGCTGGTGCTTGTTAGATCGCTCCAACAAAAAACAAGACTTTTTTCTCGCCCACACACAGTGGTCTATAGACCCGTCATCCTACCTCCAGGCTTCGAGTTATATGCCGAACCCCTCCCTCCCTCCTTCCCGCTTAGACTGACTGATTCTTTTATTTTTCCTCCTTCTGTTGGTGTCCGTTCCTCCTCAGCTTGCGCTAGCCCCGTCTCGATTCGCCTGATCTTCACCGCTCAAAAATTCAGTACCTTGTTACCGGTCCTCAATTGCACAAATCGAAGTACATAACCTACATACAAAGCTGAATCGGCTCAATAATCTTGTATGAGAGAAAGGTTATTTTCAGTTTCAATGTGAGGGGGTTCGTTCGGATCCCGCGCTCGCGATCTGCCAAGCCAAGCCACACTGGGGGCCTAGGGCGTCGTATCGCGGCAGAGGCTGGTATTTTTCTTTTGTTTTTGTTTTGTTATTTTTTATTTTTTGGTGGGCCAAACGAGGGCGAACGGGGCTGGGTGTTAGAATTTGGAAAGAGTATGAGGAAGATGGAGAGGAAGCGCAGGGCTGAAGGATGGGAGTGTATTTAGGAATAGACATCCGGCTTAGAGGGAGGGTATTCTCTCTAGCAATGTGGTGGGATTTTTTTGCTCGTTCGAAGACTTATGGAATTTGGCCTTTAAATGCGATGCTATACCTGGTATCTCTCTACGCGAGGTGGGCCTGTACATCAAGAATTGTCTTAATGTGACATTTGGCAACGTAATTCAGACGGCAGAATTGGTACAGAGTTCATCCCATTAGTTCTATCATCATTATCTACTGGGCAAAGCGATAAGCTTTGCTAGCATATGGCTTTTTAGGAAATCAATTAATGTTCCACTGGGAAACAGGTATAGGCAGATGAAGTGATCATCCTGTGAACATAAAAGCCTTTTTTTTTCTTTTCACTTCAGGGCCACTCATCATCCTCGGACTCTCGTGGGAAATCAACCAAGCGTCCTGCATCCCAACTGTCGAACCAGCGAAGGATCTTATCCTCACGACCCACACGCGACTGTGTCCACAAATGGTGCTCCTGCTCCAACGAGCCCAAGTCCACATTCTCGCGCCGCAATTCTTCGATGCGACCGCCCAGAACCTCTACCATGACCCTCGCCTTCATGATGTGCAGCTCCTGGGCAAGAGCCCTCTGCATTATATATGCGAAGCTCCGCTGGCGATCGACGCGCCGCTGGTCGTACGGCTGCACGGCTTCTATCATCTCGAGCCTCGCTGTATCTTCTTCATCTTGCCTCTTCCGGAGGAGTCCGTACAGCTCGTCGACACCGTCCAGGTACTTCTTGTCCAGGCCATTGAAGTCGGTCGGGCATGATTCGGGGTGGTGGTGGTGATAGCGTCTGCAGAAGAGCTCGAGCGTTGGTTTATCCAGGCGCGGCTTCTCCACGCCCCACTCACGCGTCTCGGCTCGGGCCAGCAGAGCATCCAGGTATGGCTGCGCGATGCTTTCCGGAATCGTAGCCCCGCTTTCGCTGACGACGTCGGCCCAGAATCGGAGGAAGAGCGTGTCCTTCTCGGCATCGACTTTTGGGAGATGCTTCCCATCGATAAGCTCTCGAAGGCTTTCTTCTAGCAGTGTGTCTTTGTTCAGGGAAGCCTCCTGGTGCAGCCAGTGCATGCGGCTGACGGCGAGGTCTCGGACATGGTCGCAGTCAAAGAACATAGCGATGCGGTATAGTTCCAAGCAATCCACTAGGTTCCAAGCTACCTTGACGAATTCGTAAAACGGTGTACCGCCTGACGGATTCGCGTCATCCATGAGGCCAAAGTAATCCGGGTACTTTGTCAGGTCCGGGTGGTAAAACTTGATAATGGAAGATGGAAGGTGTCTACGTGGGAACGGCGAAATTGTCTCCAGAAACGCCTGCATGATGCGTTCGTCGACTTGGATGTCGGTGGCCCACTTTATGTCTATGCTACTGTCGTGTGCTTTGCAAGAAGCGATAATTGCGCCTTTGCGAACGTTCCATTTTACACGGGGACTATTGGAAACTGAGACAGCAAGTAAATCTCCAGCGGTGTTTGCAGCTGCGTGGAATCTATCGATGTTTGTGATCCTGCTCCTGTTAGTAAATAGTAAGATGTATGGGAATCAGTTGAACTTACTGATACGGCAAGGCATCGCCAAACTTGTATGGATCCGGCCCGTGCTCGAGCATCCTCTCTCCCTTAAGTTCAAGGGTTTTATACAGTTTCCGGGTCGCATTTCTACCAGTCAGTCCCTTGTATTGTTCTACATCATCTACTGTGCCGGGTATGCCCCGACTGCGAACACCGCTCGCTGAAGCCTCGCCCTCCATATTTTCAACATCATCAATATCGCCATAGCGGGCGATCTTGTTTTGCGAGTTGTTGGAGGGCTCCTGAGTAGACGCTTCTGGAGTGGACTCGTCCTTTTGTGGCTCATCTGGGTCAATCAAGGGGTAATCTTCCTCGCCCAAATCATGACTCTTAGCATAAATCTGTTCTGCCCTCGACAAGACTTTCCAGGGACGCCGAGCTTTGTGCTCTCTGTACCACTTGACGGCAGCACTACGCACCATCTTGGATACATTGGCGTCACTCGTGCTCTTGGGTGGCTGGCCGGGCTTGCGTTGGCGATTGGCAAGTCCGCTGGCGATCTGCGAGTTGGACCAGTTTCGGAAATACTTCATCTCAATCATCCAGCGGTGCTTTTCAGACAATTTGCTCCTTGTGTCGTTCGTAGGACGGCAGCTGGGAGATCCGGTGAGGTTATGGTCAGGCGGATAGCCCAGAGGCCTAGGCACTTGGGTTAAGATTATAGGATTATCTTGTACTGGAGACTCGAGCCGCTCGTCTTCCGCGTCCGGTATGATGGTGTCTTCGTCGCGAGAAACGAAGCTTTTGCCGGCCTCTTTGAGTCGAGCTTCGGCGTTCTCGAAGCTCGGGTTGTCAGGGGTGGGAGAAATGGCTCGCTGCTTGCCTTTGAAGTGAGAGACATCAAGGGGAACTTCTTGTGACGCCATAGTACTGGGTGACCAGAAGATTATGATAAATTAGCTGATTGGAGCGAAGTTATACACTGGCGAGCGTTGTAACTAACAGTACAAGACTTCAGGATCGAGATAACCGAGGGGTGAACAGTGATGAGTGTCGAAGGTTCGGACCCTTAGGGTTTATATAATCTCTTGGTGCCACGCGAAACTTATGCAAACGCAACCATCTATCCCTTATGCATTCTGTCCGATTCTCAGCCTCGGATTTCACTATGAGAAAGGATCTTGTGTGACTCAAGGAGTGACAGCCTTAGCATTGTTTTTCATCATCAAATAAAGGTGTCCAGGCACGTTACCAGTATATAACCAAGGGTCACGTAGGTTGCTGCGTTTGCTCTCTCATAAGTGGATGCCATGGAGTGTTCCCAGTTTGGAAGCAGGATGATGGAGATGTACACATGTGTCATACTAAGTAGGCATGATCATAGTTTTGACAACTCGGTTACTTTGATATGGAGAGACTCGATCTTTGAATAGTATGTCTTCCCTGAAAGCCAGTATTCTTTGTGTAGTATATACAGAACTTAGAACTGATGATGGACTCTTCAGTGCCTAATAGATTGGTCTGTATAATTGTCTTTCAAATTTTCTCAGTTGTTTAATAAAATCCTGGAGTCACTCTATGATTCGATACTTCCAATAAATTGCATATTTTCTGTAGAAGATAGTATCAGTATATATTTCGCATATATCCAAACAGGCTTATTTAACAAGAGTGAGATTATCTCTATAATAATAGTTATAGAGGTATTACCATGATTACTAGGCGGCAACCTTAGCGTGCACGATTATCACCTCTATATGGCTCATCAGCCAATCAGCGTTGGTCCATGTCAAGGACCTTGGGAAACAATGACAAGCATCGGTCCGTAGTGCTGTTGACTCTGTGATAGTCCTGTCTTGAGCTCACTTAGCAAGTCTTGTAGCGTGGATCTAGAAACTGCTCGGTGCCACCAAATTCGACTGCACCACTGGCACAACCATTGGATACCTTTCCACAAGGTCGCTGGCGCAGCTTGGCCATCCTCCTAGTCTGTAGTGGTGGATAAGTGGTTACAGGGTTGGAATCTTTCAGGTATCTTTTAGGTTCCCAGGGTTCCCAGGGTTCCGTTTACGAAGCCGCTCAGCTTCTTGGCGCCCTAATAGGACCGGGAGTAGGCCTGCATTTACTTTTGCAGTGGGCCCCACTGAGCAAGATTCTAGGTCTCATAGTCAATGCTAACCGTCTCGTAGTACCCTTACCAACAGCCTGGAGCGACAATCCCACACCTCCCAATTTACCATAAAAACAATCCTCAGTGCCGATACGGGTCGGATGCCCTCCCCATATCTGGTGGCAATGGTTGATGCTTTGCCACTGCAGTGCCATGACTCGCCATTACAAAGCGTGCTTACCACGTCCTTTATTATGATCTACCAATCATTCTTTGTATTTCAAATACGAAAGACGCAATCGATCGCAACCTGAGGTTCCTGGCGGAAGGATGAGACACAGGCAGAGGCGGTATAGGAAGAGTTTATTGATCGGAATAGGTCTATGCATAACAATTAGATTCAACAAATATTACAATGATAACACAAGACGGCTCTGGGCTTATACTACTCCTGCGACTGCCGCCCCCGAACTAGACGCATTTGCCGCACCTGCGTTCGCGATCTTTTGGTCTGTCAGCTGTTTATCGTATCTTACGTAGCACATGCCCAATGCAAGTAGAATATCCATGCCTGCTGCAACATTGACAATCTCTTCTCTTCTCAAATGACTCCAAAATTCATGATGAGACATAGTTACCACCACTTGTCCATTGTGTATAATGCCTTTACCTTGACCCAGGACTTTGTTTTCCACTTGCAATGTCCGTTTGTCATATGCCGTCGGTTGAATTGTGAGACCTGGATGTTTATCAATACAAGGCAATCTTGCAGGATTAACTGACACGTACTATAGCTGGTCCCTTTCCACTGTCGATGTAAACTAGCATGCTACGCTTCGCTACCATCAGGCCGCAGTCCTCGATATTCTTCTCCCTTTCTACTTTTCACAATTTTTAAAACTTCCTCTCCTTCCGGTGTTCGGAAATACATTTCTCTGTGGTGCTCTTCCTTAGCCTGCAAGTACAGATGCCCTGAAATTGACGCAGTGAATCCAGTGCGCCAACCACAAGCTTCCTTCACCAATATTATCGTTTGAGTTTGGGCAATCCATGATGGCGAGTGAACCACAAGACCTGGCTCGGGGAGAGGCTGTAAAGTAGGAGGCGGTGGTGTCATGCTGCTGTAATTGACGATTCAGAGGTCGGATACTGATTGAATACTGCGAGGAGCGCCTGAGGTTAAGAATGTACAGGAGCTGCCACAGCTTGCACACTCAGGTTTTATGCATTGTTCTCTGCACGAGCATTGGTGATGTCATAGGACAACTATCCCAGATGTGGTATAAATATTGTCTATGAAACGGCTTTCACGGCGTTGGTGGCTTAGAAAATGCGAGGTCTATCCTGAAAGGGCTTAGCGTCGTAATCGACGATAGCAAGGCTGAGCAGCAAGGCTGGCACGCTGGTAGCACTGCCCCAAATTATCTGCCTACAGCAAAGTTGGAGAGAGGGCACTCGGGGGCGAATTTCTTCTGCACTAGAAGTGTCAAGGCCGAGCGATTCTTGGATTCGACGTAACCTCTTGCCAGGACAAGATGGCTGTATTGATACGCGCAGCTATTATGGAATACGATATGTGAAGGAAGAATCCTCATGATTGAATCCTCATGATTATGAGCTATAACTCAGACTAAGCGCATCATTACATTACTCAACGTATGTGATATATCACGATTAGAAGTAACTCAGTCGAATGATAGCAAAGAAATACATTAGGATTACAACAACTACCTGTTAAAGTAGGCAATAGGATCTTTTTCAGGAGTAACCTGAGAAGATCATCAGTGGTACTGACAGCTACGCTTGATCCGGTTTTTACTAGAATAAGGTTCTAGGTCAGGCTATGCTACATATTGCGTCAAGTCTCTTGGGGTATAGATGGTCTTTGAGATTATATATTTGACCACGCCTATATCAAATGTTGTACATCAAGTCCTTGGAGAACTCTCCGATGGCTACCCCAACAACCTACTCTATAATATTCAGGTTGCTTCAGATTTATGCGATACCATTAGACTTGCAATGCAGTCTAGTGACAGCCGCGAGCCTCAAATAACTAGAGCAATAATCTTCGATTATAACAAGGTGTACTTTCTATGTAACGATGGCCTTTAAAGCGAGGAATTCTAGCCTCCGATTGATTCTTTCGCACCGAATCATGAATGCATCTAGGAGCTATTGAACAAGGAGTACGATGTTGATTTCGAGAACGATGTTCTGACTTCTATTAGATAATATGACCTCATTACTAAAGACTTTGTTCTCGACCAACAAATCTCACCTTCAGCTATGCTTGTCTCATTCGATCTACCATGCCTTCACTGTACGGGGGAGAAGGAGAAGGAACCTTAAGATTGATGAGGTTTACGACACTGTCTTAGTCACTCCGATATATATGAAATCTGACGTTCTGCGATTCAAGATTAGACAGATGATACACCTGAGTGGGCTCAAGGAAGCACTGTGTCACGAAGATGCAAGCATTCAGGGACGAAATGTTCGAAATGGTGCCTAAGGCGACTAGTACCAAAATATAGGCTAACACCAAATCACTACCGTCTCTCGCTCACCTTTCCCCGCCAATCAAGTTGTTCTCGTCTCGTAATTAAATGATGCTATTTCATTGGCGGACGTCTCGGTCTTTGAAGCACCCTGGCCCGTGCCTCTGGCTATCATTGTCACAGTAATGTCAAACCAAACTATTCAGAACGAAAAGAGTGTGCTATTGAAATAGTATGTAGGTGGATAATTAGAAGCGCACCAACGAGCGAACAAACTTCAGCAAGCTAGAAACCCTTATTTCAATCCGTTTGAAAAATCAAGGTTTGGGCGAGGACTTGATTCCCTCTGAAGATCAACGTACCAGCCTTTCCTCATCGACCGGTAAAAGGTTGACGAATGACATTGAATTAGACGACTGCGGCGACCCAAGCGATTCCGTACCATGTAGTTTCGGTGCCAGTGAAACGTCGGATTGCAATGCTATAATCAGAGTTAGGTTGCGCGTTAAAGGTGACGATCTCGTAGCTATTGTCCCACGAAGACGACAAACCGACCAAGGTACCGCTGCTCGAGTACACCAACAAATCCAAGTCGACCATTAATGTGCTGGCCGTGGGTGTATTGTTAGTCGATGTCACCACGCTATCCCATGCCAGTGCCACTTGCAGGGTGCAAGTCTGTGTACCGCTCACACTGGGCGTCCGCACGTTGTAACGGAATGTGGAAAGGGATGTGTCACTAGAAAAATCGGCTGTTGTCAAACTCCCAATATGCCATCCACGCGCTGAACCAGTGTTGTTGCGGGTCTGGGACGAGTTCGCAGTAAGGCAAGCTGACTCACAGTCCAATGCCCCAGCGCCGTCACTAGCGTCATGTCGCCCGCTAACGTCTATAGACCATGTACTCCCGGAGACATTACGTCCAGCACTCGCCATTAAGATAGCTCGACAGCCCTCGGGCCATGAACCTAAGGCGCCGTTAACTCCTTGAATAAGCGCTACTGCTCCAGCCACAGCTGGAGCTGCGAAACTCGTTCCTGACATAGTTTGTCCATTGGCTGATACAGCCGTCCCATTGGCGCATATCTCAGGAAGTTCACGATCTCCGTGGGTTGACGTTGGGTTTTGGAAATCTGAATCGCTTGCCATGGCTGTGGCGGTGTCGTCGTGGCTTCCCGCTGTCATCGAGTTATAGCCTTTGTGGTTAACATACTCGCTTGTAGCTCCAAAGTCGATGTTGCCAGCGGCTTGCACGATGGTGGGGTATGGGTAGCGTAGCGCCATCCAGTCTTTCAGTAGGTCGTCTACTTGCATATTTGGACTGTTGTTCTCCTCAGATCTATGGAAACTTTGACTGATCACAGTACAGCCTTGATCCAGCGCCCATTGAAGTGCTGCATTTTCATAAGAATTGGCAGAGTATAGCGAGCATTCTGGAGCGTATCCATGGGGCTTATTAGGTTCTGTGTTCTTAACAATGGCACTTGTAAGTCGAGCATGACTACTGTCCGGAGGATTTGTCTGATATCGGCCAGCGAACTCGAGGTTTGTCAAAGTAGAAGGACCTTCTTCGAATATAGCCACTTTGACTCCGCTGCCCTTCCAGCCACGACTTTGTGCAGCATTCGCACGACTGATAGCTTGCGAGTTGGAAAGATCTGGTATACCGCTCTTATCGTTGAGGAGCACCACACCTATGTACTCAGGGTCGGCATCCTTCAACTTTCGGGTTTGAGATACCGTCACTGTAGCGTAAATGCCAGGACCCTTCGCATGTCCTTTTTGAACCTTTGCTCCAAACCCTTGAAGTACTTCGGTTACCTTGGCCTTGCGTTTTGCAACTTCCTCGTCAGCTTTCTTCTCACCCGGAGTGGGACCATGAGTTTGTTCATTTGTTGGTTTGTCGTATTTAACGTAAGATCCGTCCAGACTAGGCCAAACGACGACCTCAACGGTCGCATTATCATCCTTTTTCAGGAGATGATCATGTAGGCGCTCATGAAGGCGACCAAACTTTTCCACCCGGCGGCGCTGAAGAGCATTAATCTTAGCACTTCCATCAACACGTTGCCCATGACTGTTAAAGGCGAGTTCATTGGGCTTTTCATTTTCAACAAGCTTGACAAACTCAACATACTCAGTACCCTCCTCGGCGTCCTGACCAGGTCGTAATTTCTTAGAATGGTGTTCGCTAATCTGGATCCGGGTGATGTTCTCAACTCGGACTCCAGCGGGGAGAGAATCAGGGAGCTTGTCGAGTCGAAATGGGATTGCGATAAATTTAGGGAATCTTTCTCCATTTACTGTGAGAAGCTCGCGGATGATCAAGTCGTATTTGCCGGCCGGTAAGATCTTGGTCGAAACATTAATGGCCTTGTCTTCGTCCGTCAATCTTACTTCCACGGCATATTGCTCCTGGCCCTGCCTAATACTAACACTGCTAAGAGCGGAGCGGGTATCTATGGCCACGGAAGACTTGATAGTAATTGTCGCCCCCAAGTGCAGAACTTCCGCAGCTGTAAATGAGTATGAAAGAGTTGGAGCCATTGAAGAGACAACAATAAACACTTGTAACCAAGGATTTCGAAGAGCAAGATCACGGTTGAAGATGACTTATAAGGTTCTATGTAGTTTAAATATGTATCGAAGAAGAAGCTGAAAGCAATATGGGATCTGTCCCTTATATGTTCATGGGCAAAGCTTACTTTTTCAGCTTCGCATCCGTTTCACCATGAGCATGCAAGTAAATCGAATTAAAGTGATGGAACATGGGTCATCAACAACATCACAAGATTCGTGGTACGCATTTCGCATTATACGCAGGGCAGCTTTTCTCGTATTAAACGAGCGGCTTGCATCCGCCTCGCGAAGGGCGGACCTACTCAGCCGTTGCATGGACACCCAATCGGAAAGTATGAAAATATCACATGAGATATTCTCGTTTCCTTTTTCGCTGGAACTTCAGCTTTGGCGTAGATAGTCCAGTAGGCTGTGCAGAAAGCAACCGTCCGATTCGTGCTTTGGAGCCGCAGCTGATAACACTCTTGCGCTTCGATTAACGATATCAATCAGCTAGCACACTAAACTCTATGCGATTCTTGCATTTTATTGCAGCTCCTACGGTCTGTATTCCGTATTGTTGCAAACAACCTGACCAATTTGGCGGATAAAAATGTTAGTGGCTTGAAGCTGAGCCATGCATAAGGACACACACAGGCAACACGAGATCTGCCCCATCTATCCACAGCTCGAGAAAAATTGGGTTTGCTATAATGATTAATATGTCTAGAGGGGTGCTTGGTGTTCTAACGGTTTCTTTATGCCGACAGCAAGATCTAGGCTAATATTCATTGTGAATATTCTTGCTAGTCTCAAGATAGACCCTCGTCTGCCTCAGGTCTATCAAAGTTACGGATTTGAAAATAGTCTACATGTTCTGATAAGAACCATAGAACCTCCCGATGCTACTTACTTTTTCTAACGCTTTAAACTTAAAAAAACAGTCTGTGCACCTTGGCTAAACTTTAAAATCTCTATTCGATTAGGAGGGGCTGGCTGAATAGAGCGCAGGCTGATGCAAGATCGTATACGCCCGTCCAATGGGAAGCGACATGACCACGCATTTCTATCTCACATGGGTTTGAGAGCATTTAGATGACAATTCTGCGAAGTCAAGATTTTCTTGAGACTGGTCAATAGAACATGCCTCGTATGCAAGGAGTTTCTGTGGAAATCACAGGAGAAGCATTCTGATAGGTCTCAAAATGTCGCCATGTAGTTGAGAATTGGGCGCTTAAAGCTTTTACGTAGCTTCGATTGCACTAAGTGGCTGCCATTCTTTACATTGATTTATCAGCTTGCAGGGCGAAGGAACTTCAAGCGCATCATGAGGACCTCGTTGTGTGAGTTGCAGTGGCCCATATGTATGTTTAAAATACTCATATTGCTAATGCTTAATGTAAAGTACGTTGTAAACAGGAAGAAAATGGAACTCTATACGAATTAGTGCGACAAAATCAGGTCATTTTGCGTTCGGCAGTGAGCTTGGATTTGCATACTTTTTGATTAGGAATCGGATCGTAGAGTAGCTGGGTTTAAGGTTGTCCTCACGTTTAGCAACGTACTAGAACGTTCCTAATAATGAATTCTACGCTATTTCTCACTAATCCTAGATACTTCGTTCATGCGAAGACCTATTTTCGTTAGGCGTCACAACGATAATGGGCAATTTCAGCGTGTCAAAAATACATTAAAAATGCATTTTCTGTGCTCAAAGCCCCGCTGTTGTATTATGCAGATCGTTGCTTGTTCTCTCAAGGTTGATGTTATCATGAAACTAACTAAGGCGTTAGAAATACAACATTGATCGTTGGCTGGAATAGGTGTATGAGATATTAGCATCAAAAAAATTCACCTCGAACATGATCTTTGTAGAATACGTACGAGCCAGATCTACTATGTTCCATTCAGCGACGCAAGATCTTCGTGACCTGTTTCCAAAGCCAATTGCTTATTCAGAGTAAGAGCATACTTTCGCAAATGATTCTGGATCACTCTAAACCACCGTCTGAGGGATCACTCTAACCGTTATTTAATCACGGGAACCAGAGTAGAATGAGAAAACTTGCGATAGTGCCCTGTCTATGATACAGTAGGGTGACACAAAAAAAGAATAATCAAAAAAAACACGATTTTAAAAAGGCTATAACTCTATCGATTTTAACGCTATAATAAAAAGAAAACTAGAATTTTAAAGAGAAAATCAAGAAGTTTATTTTTACGCTTAGTAATCCTAATTAGTCAGCAAGTTGGATAGAGGATAACTTACTATATAGGAAGAAAAAAAAAACCAAAAGTTTACTTTATAATAACT
>Ga0247757_10000747_pt1 | contig 25418 bp, 20 predicted proteins | sample UWRJL126311R4_FD_180929 | JGI IMG/M metagenome (GOLD analysis project Ga0247757, IMG submission 180929) | Plant litter microbial communities from Arlington Agricultural Research Station in Wisconsin, United States - UWRJ-L126-311R-4 | ecosystem: Environmental > Terrestrial > Plant litter >...
CAGGTTTTGTTAATAATTTCAAAAAAAAAAAAAAAAAGGATAAGAATAGAACAAAATTATAACATGCTAAACACCATGGCTAGAGGAATTTGTTACTCCTTTGTATTCCTCATTTTAATGCAAATGCCATTATAAGGGTCCACGACAACATACGTCATATCTGACTAGTTCGTTTCCGCAAGAGAAAAGGATAGGAACCCGCAAAAATGTGTAAGAAAGTAGCTTGAAGCTGAGCAGCGAGCTGACCGGGATACTGGAAAACGAGATGGACTATTCACGAATCGCGATTCGTCGCTACGAAAGATCGCCGGGGATTGACTAAGACATAAGGAAACTTGGAGCCCGTGTGATCACGATTGTTACCTCAAATACACTCGGAACAATCTAAATCATTCATCAAACCAAGATACGCGACGCTACGGGTGCGAGCACATGCTGGACCCACTCTGTTGGGGGAATGTTCCAACACAACAGCTGTGTACTAGTTGTAGGCATGTACTATTTTGCATGTGCTTCTAGAATCTAGAACATGGAAAACCGCACCAACACAACCATGAGAACCAAGGGTTATGATTGGAAGAGAATGCCAGCATCAAGTGTTCTGAACAGAGAAGTGGAGATGGCTAAAGGGGTGCAGCCTGACGATGTGAGAGGGGAAACGTGGGTGAAAACTGAAACCGAAGTTCGGGGGAATGAAATGGCGAAAAAAATAAAAATAAACATGGGATTCAAGAACATGCACGCGGATTCGAACAAGACACAAAAGGAATCGCAAAGGGAAACACCCACTCGAACGTGTCTAAGACACATGCGCCATGATGCATGCGCCGCAAAACTATCAACCACCCACGGAATCGGAAGACGATCGAACGAAGAGAATGCAGCGCGTAGAGTGACGCGTAGTTTAAGAACGGCTCGGTCATCAGCGTCGGACTGAGAAATTCGCATAGCGCTGATGTGGTGTCGGTATGGATGAAAACACGTGCGCCTAAGCGTTGGCGTTGAAGATCCCTTCATGGCCCGCAGCGATCCAGTGCTTCTTGTGTGATCCCCATCACGAACAAGGCTCTCGAAAACCGTAAAGGCCGGTGCGCTCGGACCGAGCATTGCAGGTCTGGTCCGATTTGCCAGGGGCGCTATTGCCAGATGAGTTGTGACGTGAGTCAACGGTAGGAGACAAAGAGCATCGTCGATGACGGTCAAGCGTAGGCCTGAGAGGAGCGGATATGGGCAGGTGGCGAATCCGGACGGAGCAGCATGGGAGGGTACGTTTTACAGTAGAATTGTGGGCAGAAGACGGACGCGGGCGCGTGGTCATGTTTGGGCACGTACGAAGGTGTGATGTCTTAGCTGAGAGTATGCACAACTGTGATGTATGGGAGGGCCAGGGGAAGCCGCCACAACGGTCGCCATTGCGACAGAGGGACAGCCTTGTGGGCGGATCGGCCGATAGCAGATAACCTTATTCGCGCCTTTTGTTTCATGCACGGCGGCCACCTCTGCCCCCGAGCAACAGCACGCCGGAGCGTTGCGCGGGCGCAGCGCTGGGTCGCATGTGCTGCCAACGCGCGGCCTAGCATTGACTATAGCTGCGAATCTGAAATCACAGGTCGCATCGCAGAAAAACCACACAGGATGCTTGACAGCGCCGGCGCCCCGCGCGAGTCTCGCGGCTAGCCCCAAGCGAATCAAGTGCCGAGGGGAGATCGACGATCGCTTTCCCCGACCGGGCTGGGGCCTGCAGATGCACGCCATTAACATCGAACATACAATGATACCGAGATGGCAGTCTGAACAAATGGCCATATGTCCATTTGCGGACTGCAGACACTCTATCGTGTCTCGAAAAGCGGACTCCGATGCAACGTCTACAGAACTGTCGCTCTGGTCCAAGGGGACAGCTGGGACTTGGCCTGCGACTGAATAACGATTGTTGGTGCCTGACAATGCATGCGTGCATGCATGCTGCACGAATACGCGTGTGTGCGTCCAACGCGACCTTTTTTTTTGCCCACCGAAGCGCGGTATAAACAATGATCATTTGCAAACATCCCATCCGAAAATTGTCGGGTTGAGACAGCCAGTAGCGTTTGCAACCAGGGGCGCACATAGCAAGAGCAAACAAACAGCTGGATGTGCTGGACGGCCGTGAACGGGGTATTGATTTCTACCTCATCCTACCCTATCCTGTCCCATGCCAACATGGCTACTGCAAATGCGCCAAGGCAATCATAGCAATCGCGCAAAAGTTCCGCTTTGTCGCCCTGCCCACCCCTATCCTACACGCTCAACCCGTAGGTAGCTCTTCTTCCGCCGTACTACGCGATCGTCCAAGTTGGCCCCTTGTTTCTTCGTAGAGTACTAGTCTTCCCCGTGCTATCTGACTATCGGCTGGCGGGACTCGTGAAAAATGTGGTGGTCAGCTCTGAGGCTGGACTGTCGTCGAATGAGTTGGATTCATGCTAAGCATGCGCCTGACAAAGGAGGCAGGCTCGGTAACGCCGGTGGCCGGCGAGTGGTCGTGAAACTCGCAGTATGCTGAGACCTTTCGAAGGAAAATTTAACAAGGTGGAAGTCATCCAGCACAGTAGCCAGTCATCCTGGCGCAATGGTTGCAGTAGTAGAGGTTGGTGCCAAACTGGACCATGCCACCAATGGACTCGCGCCGGCACCGGGAGCAGCAAAGCATGGAAGGCGAAGGGCTGCTGAGGCTTGACCTGCTGGTAGAGGCGGATGTGGAGCTGCAGCTGGAGGAGGAGCTGGGAGACGGAGAGGCGCTGGGGCTTGGGCGCAGTGTTTGGGAGGCCGGGCGGTGGGCAGCCTGGGTCTGCAGCTGGAGCAGGCGCGTAGAGTCGGTGGGTGGCGCCATGTGATATTCGGGAGGCAGATGGCGGAATGCGAGCAGAGGGTGGTAAGGGTCAGAGTAAATGTCGAGAGAGTAGGCAGACAGTGGCGTGGCCGAAGGGGTTTCGATGGAGAAGTGGGTGGAAGATATGGGCAGCGAAAAGTAGCAGACCGGAGAGGAGGGCGCAGAGACGGGGGAGATATTGTCGGCGGACATGGTATGCTAGGCGCGGTTGGGCACAAAACTGGTAGCGTGCACCCCCAGAAATGACAGGATAGGGCGATCCACGAGCGGGCACGACGGCTGATATAGGCGGGTGGCACGCGGTTTCATCGGGCGATGCAAGCACGGCCAGAAGCAGCGCAGTGAGCAGGTGGGCCAGTCAGAATTACGCAGCCGGCTCGGGGGGCGTCGGGATTGGCTTCTGGGCAGCTCTGGCTTGGGTGCCTCTGGCATGCTGTGACTCGGCACGCTGTCGGAGGAGCGTCAGGCTTCCGCCAGCAGCGATCCAACGCAGCCATCGATCTAGATTGCACATCGTCCTCGCCTAGCGCTGCCGAACGTTTTGCGGAGGCCTTGGGCCCCGGCAATAAGGCTGAGCGCGCCGCCCTGGCCTGCTCCACCAATCTGCGCCGCCCACACATCGAGATCTGGGAATCCGCATCGTCTGCAAGCGCCTTTGGCATACTGTACAGGTTTCGCGCGTGCCCTGCATCTGTCGCGTCTCGTGTTGTGCTGAGCGCGGGCCCTGGGCGTGGGCCTTTGGCTTGGGGGTGAACGGTGACGGCGACGGTGACGAGCCATGGCCCACGCCCCCTGGCCCATCATCATGGCTCGCGGCCGCCTGCGCCACGCCTGCACTCGCGCCCCTCGCACTCTCTTGCCAGACACCAGAAGCCAGAAGAGGGACCGAGGGACCACGCAGCGGACACGTCCACCACACGCACGAAGCCAAGTTGCCCGTCTGTGCACACTAAGCCGTCGCCCCTGCTTGCGTCTGCTTGCGCAACCCGCAACCCGCATCCCGCCGCTGCGTCCTCAACCGCGTCCTTCCGGTCAAACTCTCCTACTGTCCCACGGCAACCCCCCCTCTTTGCCCACCGCATCTCTGCGCCTTTGCGCCCAACGTCCGGTGTCGTGTCCACCGGCCATGGCCACGCATCCCTGGATACGTGTCGGAATAACTTTTTGCTGCTCAGCGTTGGGCTCAGCGACACTGTTCGCGCGCGGCCCGAACCGTGGGCGAATCTAGACCAGCCCTCGTCCGTGGGCCTGACTGTGCAAATTCGTCGTCTCAGAGGCAACGGCCTCGCATCAGCAGACCGTTGTACAATACACGCTTGATCCAGCCCCCGGCCGACGACCGGTTGGCGCTGGGCACAAAGATGCAGAGACTCTGAGGCACCCTTTGCTTTACTTGTTCTCGTTTGTCGCATACCGCGTCGACTACGGGCTTTACCATGCCTCCGGTTCCCTCCCCCCCTTTTCCTTCTCTTGGCTACAGCCTCTTGCTTGGCCATCCATGCTGATGACACTGCAACCGTTGCGGAATTCGGTCTCACTACGACCCTCGGACGTTTCTACAAGGCCGTTGACCTTGTAGGCACACTATTTCTGGCTTGTGCTTAGGCTTTCCTAGCCCGACTTCATGCTTCCGATGGGCACTAGCGTCGACTATCCGCATCGCGCACTCCTTGCTCCGCTCCTTTCTGCTCAACAGGACGGATCTTGAGGATTGGGCTGATTCTGTGTGCAGCGTCAGACTCTGGACACGTGAGGATGGCCGGCGACCAACGCTAATCTCCTGGCCTCATGCTCCGATGGTTTCAAGTGAGTCTGGGGAAAGGGGAGAGGTCAAAAATAAACCTTCAACCATACCACCAGAGGAACTTTGAAGCTCTTTGCTTTTACTTGGTCGTATAGATGCAGTTCTTCTGAGGCATGATCAAGGTGGTATTATTTCTGACAAATTGTCTCCAATAAGATGGGGGTTTCACGACCTTCATCGAACTGGAGTGGACATGCCATTGGCCAAATAGCCTTTCAGTATAAGCTCGGGCATGACCGGGCGGTGTACCTAGAATACACTTGCAGTATCCTTACGTCCTCAAAATCACTTCAGCCCGATCCCAGACACCCAAGTCGGTGTGTATACCCCCACCCTCCTGCAGGCTTTGAGCATGTAAGCGTGTTGAATTGCCCAGAAAAATTCATTTGTCCGCAATACGCAAAAATTTACTGGCCACCGTCAGACAAGCAGCCACTCCGCCTATTCCGCACAAAGCGATAGGTCCAATGCATGTCAATTCGTATTCCACCATGTCCGAAGGACCATCGCTCATCCGTGAACCCGAGGAAAAAGAACACCATCTTGGCTTCACCTCATACCAAATCTGGACTGGGGATCAAGGATAAAGGGTTGTTTGGGCGCACACTTTGCAACATTGTATTACTGGCTGCACACAACAAAGGGCCCAATTGCTGGTCAGAGTATCGGTATAGAGAAGGTGGTGTGATGGACAAAATTGCAGGTGTTATGCACTCGGATGTGTGAGTACCAGCTAACAGGCCAAGGCTCCTTGTAGTCTTCTGTTCATCTTCAGTGGACTAGCCGTTACGTGCACACACATCACTATTCCATGTCTGCATCTATATGTGCGTGGTTGAGGTCTGGGTAGGTTACTGCTTTCTTCTAGATGAGGTTAGCCGTAACCCAAGTCAAGTGATTCAATTGTTTAACCAGACATGGGGTGCCGGCGACCACCGGTTTCCGCCACTTGCCCACCATTCATGGTCCGGTGCTGGCCAGGCGAGCTTCTGGTTTGCGCAGCGGGATGCGTATAAGAGTGGTGCATGTATCTGCCCACAGTCTCGTCGTGAGAACATATCCCATGCCTTTGGAAACTCCTGGCGCGAATGAGCGTGCATCTACGGCGGACTCCATGTTGCACAATCAAAGGCTGCAGGCTGACCTAAACCGGTCGGCGTCCTAGCCTGACCTTTTATCATACCGCGCCCGCTTGCGCTGTGCTTGCGAAACCCGCACTACGCTGCGCGAACCAAGAATCAAAACAAAGGTGCTCCCTAGTTGTCATTAAATTCGCCCCCGACTAGTCTTTCGTGAAACAAGCCCCGCCATTTGGTGCCCCTCCATTGCACGCGCACCTTCGCAAATCGTCGTCGCAGAAATGGGAAAACCACCGAACCTCTATGCCTTCCAAGGCGTCGACGAGCTATCGCAGACCCTCCGCGCATACGTCCTCGAAGCGCAGAGCAGCGCCATTAGCCGCCATCAAGTCTTCCGGGTTGCCGTGTCCGGAGGTTCACTACCCAAGGTTCTCGGTCAAGCGCTACTCAAACAAGGCAGCAACAACGACGGAAAGGTCCAGTTTGACAAATGGGAGGTCTTCTACGCCGATGAGCGTGCCGTACCCCTCGACCATGAGGACAGCAACCACCGGCTTGTCAAAGCTGAGATCTTGGACAAGATACCTGCTGAGCTCGGCCAGCCAAAGGTCTTCCCTATTGATGTCAAGTATCTCGATGACATACAAGAGTTGGCCGACCAGTACGAGCAGACCCTGGTCAATGTTTTCGCTGCTAGAGACAGCGTGAGGCTCCCCATGTTCGACCTGCTGTTGCTCGGATGCGGTCCCGACGGTCATACATGCAGCCTGTTCCCTGGCTCTCCACTCCTGCGTGAGAATGAGGCTTGGGTACTGCCCATCTCCGACTCACCGAAACCACCTCCGAAGCGCATCACCCTCTCGCTGCCCGTTGCTACCCACGGAATCAAAATTGCTTTCGTCGCCACTGGTGGGGGCAAGAAGGACATCATGAAGCAGATATTCGATACAGACGAAGGGCGCCAGCTACCTTGTGGGCTGATCAACGCACAAGCACAGGAAAGAGTTAGCTGGTTCGTTGATTACCCGGCCATTGAAGGGGTTTCTTTTCCTGCTCGACGTGGTAGCCTATAGTTTTTCTGCGAAAAGGCCCCAGGCAGGTGCGCTGATCTGGGTGCTCCAAGAGCATGCCCAGCTTCATCCGTAGTCCAATTGGCGCTCGGATGCATGTCGGGCAAGCACGCAGCGTTGTGTATGCCAACTTTAGAATAAAGATATTTTCCATAGACTGCCTTGCTCTTGAGAGGCTTTTCCATGACGTGCTGAGCCAGTATTGATAAGATAACATTGCCGAGGAAACGCCGACCTTTGTTTGTTGGTTTAGCCTCGGGGCTGTGATGCATATCGTGTACGCGCGTTCAGCGTTACGCATAACTATACAATTGTGATGCCCATACCATCCCTCAGTTCGTCGGGGAAGCCCAGAGGCCAACCTAGCAGAGCGAAAGACCCTACCTTCCGCTCAGAAGTACTGCTGCTCAGACAGAATTTACTTGGCGCATTCTAATGCATCCACAGGCCCCCAGACGACCCATTTCCGACGAGCAATCGAGCGGCGATGCGACAAAACGAAGAAGCTTTCTACCCCAGCTCGGGCTACCAAGGCCAACTCCTCGCGCTGCGGGAACAAAGGAGGGAGAACCTCAGCTTGTCAGACAAGATGCTAGCTCGACAAAGGTAGAAAGAACCTCGACTGCTGTTCTTTCAGAGCAAACAGGCACGAGAGGTCTTCGACAGGTTGGACTAAGGCCTCGATCGCTGTATCAAAATATGCCTCCCCCACAGGACCGAAACACAGCACGTACCGATGGTGAACCCAGTTCTACCTCAGTCAACCCCACAACTAGCAAGCCATCCAGTCTCACTAGTCTGAACCGATCACAGTCGTTGAAACGTCCTGGCACTAGCACACAGACAACCACTTCCACCCGCACTCATGGGCGTACGCAATCTACTAGCACTATAACTGGTGGTCCTAGGGGTGCTACGACAGCCACGAACGTGGCGCCTCGTATGGACAGGCCGAAATCTATATCGGAAGCTCCCATTCAGGTCAATACTACCAGGAACGCCACTTTTGAGGCCATCCCTGGTGGAATCCGAACATCAGCTCGACTTGAGGCTATGAAGCGCTCCGCTAACATCAAAACGAAGCCGGAAGTAGCATCTGGGCGGTCAACAGGCAGTGATTTAGCCAATTCCGAGGAAAAATTGCGAGCAGATACGGGCCGCGAGGCTTCCAAAACCGATAACAAGAAGCTAAGCCGACCAGCATTCTCAACATTACAGCAACATTTCACACCAAGGAAGGCAGGCAAAGCACCAACATCTACCTTCCTTCATCCACCCTCGGAACCTGCTGATCATGTTCTTCCCCTTGAAACCATTGCTCTCCAGAACGAACTTCTACAGTTACACTTGCTACATAAATCATCTTCGTTAATCAGTAGAGAATGGGAAACGAGTGTGCATGATACTCTTCGAGTAAGGTTTGAGGAGCTTGGCCACTTGTATCAGACTATGCGAGACATTGAACGAGTCGGACAGGAGGAGAAGAACATGCTAGCTTTGCGCGAATGGCATGGAGGCAGTTCTATCTCTGGTCTTGCCGAACATATACAAGCGCTTTCTAACCCTTTACAAGAAATACCTTCGCTATTAGACCCTGGAGGTCGTTTCTCCCAGCTTGTACATGAGTTCGAAATATGGCTATCACGGGTAGAGGAGGTTTGGGTCAGCCGTAATAGCCCGTCAGAATATGGAAACATGGGACACTCTCTTGGAGGACTAGGAGATGCTTGGAAAGCGGAGAATGCATCATTGTCACGAAAATTAACGGCACTTTCGAGACATCTAGACGTTCTAAGCGAGCCTGTCGAAGGATCGAGCATTGCACAAATGGTATCAGGTTGTAAGCTTCTGATGAAGGGCCTGTTGGACGAGCTGCAGGTCATGGTGGCCATCGAAACTGGAGTTATGGTGCAAGAGAAACAGTGGGTGGAAGACAGGCTACGGTCGATTGCCCACGATATGGGAGCGTGCCCGGAGCAACCCAGTGAAGCCTGGCTTATGTTTTGATCCAGAATCATCGAGGTCTTAAGATCCTTGGCCAATACCAACCCACCCAGCCATTGTGTGTCCCTTGGACTGCCTGTTTTGCCAACCCCATTCCTCTAGGCCAGTGTAAGAGTATAGGAAAATACGACTTGTCCACCACATGTATTGAATGCAATGTACTTCGGCCTGCCAGTTGATATTCGACGAAGCGCCAGCCCGTTTAGCATCAACCAGGGGAGCCTTAACTATTTTTGCAAATTGCTCGAGAAGTCTCCCCTGCAGTAATATAGCCAGGTTTCTATGTTCTTCTAAAGGGTTACTATTGTTGAAACACGTCTGGATAGCGGAGATACGGCTCTTTGTTACATCAGCAACACACGCGTCACCGCGGCTCTGACATCAGACCAGCCCCTTCGTCCTGACGCCGAAGCTGTGGTGGAATGATTCAAGTCGCTGTTTACTAACACACGCTAAACCACTATTGGCAGGTCGGCAGGACACGACGCACGATCCGAGATGACAAAGCTCAATCGACTTCCTCCGTCAGCACAGCTTGGCCGTGGACCAAGCTGTGTGTTGTAGCTTGCTGCGCTGCGCTGCTCTTGATCTCTGCATCATTCTGCATTTCTTCTTTGGTGAAAAAAAGTGTTTTTAACTAAGCTAAGTACTGCTTGTGAACCAGTGCCACAGCCCTGGAAAGCATCCTCTCACCCGTGATCATTATTTTTATCACCATCCGTTGCTTTTCTGCATTAGAACCATCAGTATTTACAGTCGTGTTGTTAAACTCGATATTCTGGACAATTACCGAGCGGTTACGGGTGCAGTAGCTTAGTCTGGCAACCATTCGCCAACGGAGTTTCGGCGAACATCAGCGCGCCACAGCTTCCTGTGACAGTGAAAGCACACTCGCCCTCGTGGTAAATCTATTATCAGGCTGATTGGACTGCAATGTGTTGGCCTGAGTGCGTCCCCTTATCCCAGCACCGTACATGTGTCTAACTTTCGCAGGCCGGAATAAGCATCGCTGCCAAGCTCCACAGAGGACGTCTCGCCATCCTCACCCACTCACGGCCGCCTTACTAATCTTTTAGCATTACGGTGCTCAGTACGCTTCGGCCATGGCAATCTGAGTAGATAGAAATTGCTGACCTGACCCGTGTTACGCTTCATCAGACGGATGGCGCAGGACACCGGTTGCCACCATAGTCAAAGGGCCACTTCGACTCATGGACTCTGGAAAAGGCAGGAAGAGGCCATGGGAACAAGAGAGCCCAGTCGACTGGGAATTCAAGCGCCGGTTCCCGTTCCCGCAAGATGCCGGCCACTATTCTCATGACATTGAAACCCTAAGCCAACGCAGGCTACCTCCACTGTGTACTCCAAGCTGCGGCGCATCAGCACCGTCGCTCACCAGTGCTTCAACATTCTCGCCCCTCTCGGTGCACAAAGCTTCTGAATATAGGCCTAGGTCTCAGTCTCTCTTTGATCCGACTCACGAGCCTGCACGGCAATGGTACGAACATAGGAGAGGTAGGATCCAATTTCCACTTTGCACATACACTTGTCTGATTTTAGCGCGCTGACCGCGATCGCCATGCATGCTGAGGGCAGGCATGTGCTGCCGGTTGCCCGCTCGCAGCAGAAATCCCGTACATTACATAAACATAGATCGTATTCATGGCCTTAAGCTGATTACAGTATGCACAGAATCCACACCTAGGGCGCTTGATCAAAACCCGTCTCCCCCACCCATTGGTAGCGACAAGCACCGGTCTCAGTTCGGCACTGACCAAGCGCCTCGTCCGGCAGGGGTGGTTTGTTGTTCATCCGGCTGCGAGGGCCAAGCATGTGTCAACGCCCGAACTCTGCTACGCAAACTCGCCACTGAGTTGGTCCTGCTCGACTCCAGAGTAAGATCGTTGTCGCAAGCCGACCATCACTCATCTTCCGGAGTACGTTTGCCCCTTTGTCTCTCTAGTCAGACCATTTTCGGGCGTTCAACGTCAACCCTTATAAAAGCATGCGATGCTAATCCAACTCTACAGCTGCAAGAACCTGAGGACGAGGACGTTGGAAAAATACTAAAGTGGGCACTTGATAGAGTGTCATGGACTAACATTAACTTGGGATATCACATTGACCATACCGATTTCCGCAGTCTTGATCAGCAACCATCTCAGCCTGATACGTCCCCCACTATGAAGAGAGGACAACAGCACATGGAGCACTATGAGGAGCAAGCCAGAATTCACGGCTCTTCGTATCATGGGATCCCTAGCTTTTCTCACTCATCAATCTTAGCAGAAACCGGCCGAGCTACGTATGGTAACGAAGTCCCGCCTGCCGCCAACTCCCCACATCATACAGCCTCCTCAACTGGATCCATATTCATGCCACCCCAATCGCCTATGCAAGCACCACAACCTTCGCGACCAGGAATGTTGCCGTCTCCGTCGTCGATGAGTTTTGTCAACGTTGCAACCCTACCACCAATCTCACCATCGGTAACAGCCTCTTCCCAAGCATCCGCGCAAACAGCACATTTGCAGGAGTTGCAGCACCAGATCAGCGTCAAAACTCTCGCATTTCAAACGCTTCAGCGCGAATATGACAGCTTATTGCAGAAGCTGGAAAGGCAGCGCACTAAATGCGCCACATTGGAGAAGAAATTCGAAGTCAGTGATGTTGAAATCAACAGCCTCACTGATGAGAAAGAAAAGTTGCAGGCACAAGTCGCTGCGGCAGAATATCAAGTGGAAGAATTACAGGAAAGCAGAGATGAAACTCGGCGACAACTGGTTGCTAACGGAGCTCAATACATGAGAATCATGGAGATGGCGAATCGCTTGCAGGCACAGAGTGCTGAAGATAAGAAACGATGGGAAGGAGAAAGAGCGGAACTACAGCAGCGCATTAAAGTGCTGGAGGAAGCCATGGTCATTGGTTCTGATTCGCAAAATCCCGAACGCAGCACATCTCCTCCTAACGCTGTCATTGTGGGCCTGGGGCCTGTAAACTCATCGACTACCGAAACCATCAATGTACTCAGAGCCGAGATCAGTCGATTACGGATACGGACTCAGACTTTGGAATCAGCCCTGCAGACGATGAGGGAAGAGAGCTTGTCAATACAGGCCGCTGCAAAGAAACTAATGGAGTCTGGAGGCAAAATTGAACAAGCTACTAAAGGGGCTCTAGGCTGAGTATGGCAACAACGAACTGTGCAAACAAATTCTAATCATGCTTTGGCGTGCCACTCGCCACTGTGGGGCCTCTCAACCAAGATGTATCTGATTCAAAGACTTCCATGTGAAGATGCTGGATATCTACACATTAGCTTCTACTACTTGCATGTTTCTGTTGCAATACGGCAACATTTTCGATGATATCCTTCTTGGGCCTTGGCAAAGGCTCCATCAACACTTTCGCTACATGGACTTTGCGACATTTCCTAGGACTACGGATAGTGGCACATCCGGGCTTTTTTTTAACTATAGACACTCAGGATTCATCTCATATAACCACGATAAAAGGATCGTTTGCCTCACAAGATGCGTTGTCTGAGCTTCGACTAGTTTGGACCGCCTCCAGGATTCTTGCCACCAGTGTGGCTATTTTTGGCAACGGACCCCGATGCTGCCAACGAGAAATTAGTAGCTTCGCCGTTGTAATCGATACCGGCCGCGCTTTTTGGAGTGGCATCACCTACCGTGTTACGAAGGCTTATGTGCCTACCGACTATTGCAGTTCTCGGTCACATTCTCAATTCCATCATCCCGACATGCTGTGTTACTGATTACTGCGCTGCTATGCATATCTGTTGCGGATTACATGTGTTTTTATTGGTTCATGTTATGTTGAGCTGAAAGCTCTTTCCTTTTATGCAAGAGCTGCTCCCTCGGACGTAGGCGATTCTTGGCCGCATGGCGGCAATACTTGTTGAAAATATTGTATGAATTACTATTCATGGCATTCCTTATTTAGGCATGGAATGGTGCCTGTGTGTGGTGGACAAAGCGTGCTCAGTAAGCCAGGAACATCCTGTCGACAACCATGCCATATCACCGCGATTCGTCTCTTCGTATCCACGAACTCACCATGTATGCGTGGGATAGATCGACTCACCTTTCAATGCATGCATACAATCCCATCTATATTTCTACTTCTACTTCTATCATTGCTTCAGGTTTAGGTGCCAACTACTTCCTCGATTTGGAATTCGGTTGATCAGTAAGCAATTATGGAACTGTGAGTTCGTACTCGCAATGGCATTTTAGGACCAGGGGACTCAGGAGATGGGGGGAATCAAATTTGTGGGTTTAGGCGGTTGCCTTTACAGGATAGACTCTGTGTACGCCCTGCACTAGAGGCGCCAAAAGTGAGTTGGACAAGTCCCAGCCAGTCTCCGGTTGTATCTGGACCAGGCCACATTTTTCATTTCGAGAAATACCCTGCCCAATGCCGCCTTGGCTTCGGGGCTATGACACAGACGCGCATGTTGCGGCCGGTGCATATACGACCCCAGTGGTAACGATGACCGACGATCTTGATCGGATGAACCATTTCGCAATACGATGAGAAAAGACTTGGATAAACCCCCACGGGGAACCGACCTTGCGTTAGCTGTGGCGCTACGGCAGACCCGTCTCTGAACCCCTTTGCGTCTGGTTGCTACCACATGCTCTCGCTACGGTAGCATCATCGGCTGTCACCTTCTGATTGCTCTCCCAATGGCGCTGCCGTGTGCCCTCTTATCGATGCACTTGCTGCTGTGTAATCAGCAGCCGTGCCATATGTATGCCTCCTCGCATTCACTCACCACCAACACTGTTACACCGGATCTGCGACCCACATCATCGCTTCTATGCACGGAACCCTGTCTCGATCGCCCTAGCAAAAAGTCTCCTCGTGCCGCCAACTCGTTTCTCCGAGCGTCAGCATGCTGAGTCGTCAGCATCGGATCACAATACAAAGTTATCCCGTTCCGTCATCCACGACAGACACCTCCGTGTGTGCCTTTTCTCCGCATCCGACCCGCTGGCAGACAGGCACCGAAGATGTCGTGCTTTGTATGCCGTACTAAGCGTACACCGAGTAATGCTTGTACCCCTAACGCAGGTCTAGGTCAGCCTCATTGAGTACGCCGCTCCGTACTCTAATCTACCGCCATCCCGAATCCAACGCCGCGAGTATTGCCGTTTACATGTGCAAACCCACGTACATACACCTCTATATAAGTTTGCCGGTGGCGTTGCGAGCGGGTGCGTCAATGGAATACCATACACGGGAGAGAGAGAGGCTAGCATGGGAGTCAGTGAGAGTGGCAGCCAGTCGACAATGGTAGACTGGCAGTCACTAAGACTTGTAGGTGCAAGTGCCTGTTAGATATACCGTACAGAAGTCGGGATCTGGTAACAGGCATTCACAATGGCAGTCCCGCTTATTGCTGGAAGGGATCTCCCTAGCTGGAGTGCAACACCTCGCCCGCGTTGGGAGCCGCAAGCGTGCATTAGTCGATTATAGCGCACCGACGAAGATTTCTCTCACGCTGGAGGGCCTGTTTGGCAAGGCCTCTACTTATATGCTTGAGACGGAAAGTGGTGTCCACGCAAGGGATGGGTAGGCATTAGACATTCAACGCGAGGGAAGCATGCTGACAGAAAGCAGGAAGATTTCTTGAATATAACCACCTTAAACGGTACCACGTCGGATAAGGGCCCGAAGGCTATCTTTTGGAACTACGGAAAGGATTGAAAGCATATAGACATTATACCTAGCACCATTGTTCGTATACCGACGCGCATCAGACGCATAAGATCCACAAAGCCTTTTGAGGGAGCGCAGTCATCACACTGCGAGTTTCTACACAATAACCATGCCCAATATACTTGTTGCAAAAATAGAGACTTCGTTGCTCAGGCTCGCTGTGTGATTTGATACCGTCTCAGCTGTGGCATTGTCAGTGTGGTCCTTAAAGATGGTTAAGGAGGTGAGGGGTAAAGAAAACTTACATCTAAGCTGATGGCCTTGGATGACATCTTTGCCTGGTCCCTCATGATACCCACCAGCGTCTCGCTTTCTTGGAACAAACCTGCCTTGTGCGAAATGACAATGAACTGCATACCTGGACGAGCATGCGTTGTCACATACTTAGCCACGCGCGCTACATTGACATTGTCTAGCGCAGCGTCCACCTCGTCAAGCACGAAGAAGGGACTGGGCTGGTACGAGTGGATAGCAAAAAGCAGTGCCAGCGCAGCAATCGTGCGTTCGCCACCGGAGAGGTGCTCCATGTCGCGGAAACGCTTAAGCGGCGGCATGGCGTGATACTTGATGCCCGCAAGATACGGCTCGGTGCTATCTTCCAGATCGAGGTACGCAGTCCCACCGAGCGGAAACTGTTCCGATTTCGTGAGTTCCTGGTAAACAGGGAGAATGTTTTCGTGTATGTGATCGTAGGCTTTCATGAAGAGCTCCATGCGCTCTTCCTTGACCTTTTCGAATGCATTCTTGGCTTCGAGCGCTCGTTTGCGCGCGACGTGGAACTCATCTTCGATCTGCTTGAGTTTGTCGCGAGCGGCTTCGAGACGTTCCCCAGCTTTCATGTTGGGGTTCGCTTTGCTGATTTCTGCGTCGAGAGCAGCAATGGCATCGGTGAGCTTGTTCTCGGCGCTCCTTAGGGCGGTAGCGGCTGCGGTCTGGACTGTGTCGTCTTCGCTATCCTCCTATATAATGTTAGCTTACCAAACGGCTCAAAATTTGAGGTGGCTTGCCTTTTCAAGGATTTCGTCGATTTCTTCTCTGAGCTCATCGTCCAGTTTCTCGAAATCAGGCTCAATACCATAGTCATCAACTTCTGGCTGCTCAATCTGCGTAGTATCGGGCTCATCGAGATCCATCGCATCTGGGTCTTGCCGAGCAGCATCTGTCATGGGTAGCGAGGTCAGTGGGGCAGAGTCGGAGGTCAACGGGATCTTGATTTCATCAAGACGGCATTTCTTGAGCAAATTATAGCGTTCAGCTGCTCTAGTTTTGATCGTTTGCTCTTGTTCCTCGACCTCCTTCAGCACCCTGTTGACCTTTTCATTCCTCTGGTCAAGCTTACGGCGTGCCTCTTTAACAACAGCAGTCCTCTCAGTCTTAGCGGTCTCCAGCCCTGCCAACTTATCCTGCAAAGTCTCCAGCTCTGCCTTGAGAACATCGATGGAGCTCTGCAATTCTTCCTGCTCAGCTTGGTGTCCCTTAAGGGCACTTCGATCGCGCTTAAGTTTGTCTTGCGCGGTCTTCAAGCGTTCGTTGACAATGTTGAGACGTTGTTGGACGTTGGAACGAGTATGCTGAAGCACGCTGCGTTGCTTCTTAAATTCCAAACGTTTTTGTGAAGCCTCTTGTTGTTCCGAACCCTGCTGTGCGTCATATTCGCGGATGTTGGCATAACCAAGCCGTTGGCAGAATGCTGCGAAGACTTGGTCTTCGACTTGATGAACGGCATTTGCGACTTGGGCCAATTCCTGCTCTTTGCCCTCCAGTCTTCGTTTTACGTCATTGAGCTTGGGTGTCTCCTGCCTCAGAATATTCTTGTCGTGATCAAGCTCTTTCGTCTGGCTGCCGATGTTCCGATCGAGGGTTCTAACCTCATCTTCAAGGCGTCGCATCTGATCATCCAAATCGTTCAGCTCGACTTGCAACTCAATCATCTCCCTATCGCTCTGATCTGGTCTCGGTAGACTCATGAGTTGTGTTTGATAGCTTTCAGCCTTCTGTCGCAGCGTCTCAATTTCTTGATCCCCCCACTGTTGTTTCTGATTTGCGCCATGCAAGGTACCACCGGTCATGTTGTTACCCTTGGAAATGACACTCCCATCGAGAGTAACTGCCTTTACACCGATTTTGCGTTCGAAGCACATGTGCTGTGCAAGTTTGAGAGTGTCGCAGATGACACTGTCGCCACAAGCAGAGGAGATGGCTCGCTCGAGATGAGGTGGGTAGTCAATACAATCAATTCCCAGGCGCATACCTTCATGCATGCCCTTCAAATTCTGATTAACGGACTGGACTGTTAGCGAATCAAGAGGAAGAAAGCTCATCTGGCCAAGCTTCTGCTCTTTAAGATACAAGATGCAGTCTCTTGCAGTCTTGTCAGTATCAACAAGAACTGCATCCATGTGCCAACCAAGCAGTGTGCCGACAGCAAGATCGTACTTTCTCTGCTTAGGTTTTATCAAGTCTTTGTAACGACCGTGGACACTAGAGCCAAAGATGCGCTTCATCTGAGAGACGAAGTCACGGGCTTGTCTCTCCTTCCTGCTCTCATTGCGGTCCATCTCGGCAGCCTGAAGCTTATGCAACACTTTGCTAAGCTCTTGGTTGATTTCGTCAGATTGGTCTCTGATGCGCTTTCGGTCAGATTCCAGCTTGTTAAGTTCTTGACGTTTAGCAGCCCTTGTCTTCTGCATTTCCTTCAGCTTTGATTTGAGATCCTTTTGCCTATCTTTGAGTTGAGCGATATCGTCCTCTAGTCTGTCTACAGATGCCTGGAAGCCGTCAAGCTTCTGCTGAAGGCTCCGAGCATGCTCATTCTCAGTGCCAACTTCGCGTTTGAGGCGATTGACCTCGGCCACATTTGCGTACGTCTGCTTGGCAACTTCGCTCCGTAGACGGTTGTACTCCTGCTCGTCCTCGAGAGAAAGGACTTGGCCCTGCTGCTGAGCGGCGGCCCTGCGATCGGCTTCCCACTTCTTTTCCGCTTTGTCGACCTGTGCAAGATCGCGATCGTACCTCGCAACCTCTTGAGTCTGCGTGTCTTGCTCTCGCTTCAAAGCAGCAATGCGGTCATCCAATTTACGCACTTCCTCTTCTGTTAACCGAATTTTCTCTTCAATTGGCACAAGGTTATTTTCGGCATCTTCAATTTCCTTAGATTTGGCAGTGAGGCTATTGTTGGTCTTGCCGATCTCGCGCTTGACCTTGGCCTCAGCCTGCGTGGCCTCGTTCAATCTTTGGTAGTACTTTTCCAGACCGCGCTTATGTTCCTTGAGTTCTTCTTGGTGGCTTGAGATGTTGTCGCGCGCTTTTTGGATGGCCTGCTGATGATGGTACAACTTCCACATGATGTGTGTCACGGTCGCATCGTCGCGTTCGGCAACCTTTCTTTCGTACGCCTTGGCTTCAGCCTCCAACTCAGAGTATGTCTTGATCTCGGCATTGATGTGGCGGCGTTGGTGCAGGAACTGAGAGTTGTCCTCCGCTGCGGCATCCGACTCAGCCTTCAGCCTCTCATAATCGGCCTTCTTGTCCAGACTGCCGGAAATTTGCTCAATCATGTGGGTGATTTCCTTGGGTGGTTTCTTAGCCACCTCTTCAACCTCGCCTTGCGGAATGAGAAAAGCGCGGGCCTTGACCAGGATGCTCTGCTCTTCCAGGGCTTCATTGTAGGCTTTGGCTGTGACGACGCGCCCGTTGATTCTGTACTCGCTCTGGCCGGCCGTGGTGATGGTGCGCCGCCATCGATGGATGTTCTCTGCGTCGTCTTCGAACACAGCCTCGACCCAAGCAGTTTTAGGATCGCCGCGCTGCGAGTCTGCATCTTCCTGGGTATCGGCTGCGGCGCCGCCGTTTTGTGCGTCGCCTTGCACCTCGTCGACGGCCGTCTTGCTGGTCTGGATGATGCGTCCGCGGTAGACGAGCTCGCGAAGCTCGCGCGACCTCAGCGAAGCGGACTTGATTCCAAGCACGAACGAGATGGCGTCCATGCTGTTGGACTTGCCGGAGCCATTGGGTCCAATGATGGAGGTGAAGTACGAGTCGCCGAAAGGGAGGACATGCTTGCCACGGTATGTCTTGAAGTTGTAGAGCTCCAGGCGCACGAGCTTGCCCATGCCTGCTGCTACTGCTGCTGGAGCTAGAGCTGAGGGGCTTTTTGGATGTTGGGACGGGCGACCGAGACGTGAATGCGGGCGGGCTGCTAGCGCTCAGCGTCCATGTCGCGTCGACGCGTTTGATCGCAGCGTGTGGCTCAAAATTGTGGCGCATGTCCCCGCACAAAGGCATCCAGCCGGCCGCCGTAGCGCGCCGGGGCCATCCACCCACAGCCGGTGACGTTGCTGGACAGAATAGCCTCGTTGCCAGACCGTTGGTTTCAGGGCTGCATGTTTTCGTATTTCCCATCGCCAGTTCCCAGCTACTGGGCCCATCTAACAGGTGCCGTCTTGTGACCGTCCGCCGCGCAGACTTCTGTCCCGTCATCCTTATGACTCCACGCGCCGCCGTTGAACTCCCCAATCACCGTCCGCTGTTGCACCACGCCTCTACTCCGACGACGGTAGCAATCCTCACGATCGAGTTTACTCTGCTGGTATGTCTATGTATCCTTTGCCTCCCATCCGGTCTTCCTGCCACCTGGCAGCCTTTACGGCCATGGAATCTCGCGCACACAGCAGCTGACCAAAATGGCTGTAGGCTCCCCTCCACGCTACTTGAAGTGGCCGTCCCTCCATCGCCGCACCCCTTCGCGTCTGGACTCAGTGCCTGAAGACCTGCCCATCATGGCCGATCAACGCTCCGCCAGCGAGCCCGCTCTCAAGCCGGGTGCATCGCCAGGCTCTCCCGACACCTCCGCAAAGCCGCTACTTGCTGGTGTGACACAAACTAGCTCAGTGCTGCCGCCAGGCGAGGGCTCAGTGCCGCTTTCAACGCCAGGGCTCTCTCGCTCCGGTTCCTTTTCCAACAGCTCTGCCTATATGGATGACTCCGATGCCGAGGAGGCTGCCTTCTTTCCACCTGTAGAGCGCTTGACCATGTTCGACTTCATCGAGAATCTGGCTCTATCACAGCGTGTCGAGAAGATCCAGAGTTCCATCTCGGCCCAAACAGAACGGCTCAAGAAGGCTGCCAGAGCTCGGGGCATGAACACACGCGACCGCGCGATAGAGGAATGGCGGCGTCGGATACCCACTGAGGGCGAGCAGCTCGACAAGTACAAGAAGCGCATGCGACAGTCAGTCGACCGTCTCAACGAGCAATGGACATCTACCACAGCCGTAACAGCCCGTGAGAAGGCTTCCTTCATTGCTGCTGTTATGAACATATTTGTGTCTGGCTATCTCGTTGGCAGTAGGCCCGAGTGGTTCCCGCTGTGGTACACTGCCCAGCTGCTCTATTTCATGCCTCTTCGATATTACACCTACCATAAGAAAGGATACCATTACTTCCTTGCCGATCTGTGCTATTTCGTCAACTTTCTCCTAGTGCTCAGTGTATGGGTCTTCCCCAAGTCAAAGCGGCTGTTCATTAGCACTTACTGTCTCGCCTTTGGGAACAACGCAATTGCCATCATCATGTGGCGTAATTCCCTCGTCTTCCATTCTATGGACAAGGTCGTTAGGTACGTAGTATCTCCATCAGTCAACTTCTTTGCTGACAGCTCAGTCTCTTCATCCATATCATGCCATGCGTAACGCTACACTGTCTTGTCCATCTCCTCCCTTCCAACTATCAACGTCAGCACTACCCAGCGATATGGAACATCCGAAACTCATCTGTGAGCTCACCACATCACTATAACTTGCGTCAAATGATGGTCTGGGCCACTATCCCTTATGCCATTTGGCAGCTTTGCTATCATTTTATGATCACTGTGCGACGTCGCGAGAAGATTGCTGCCGGCCGCCCAACCTCTTTCACTTGGCTTCGCAAGTCTTACGCTAAAAATTTCCTTGGTCGATTTGTCCTGTCGCTTCCCGACGCGCTCCAGGAACCGGCCTTTATGCTCATCCAATACACATACGCTTGTCTTACCATGATCCCATGTCCACTTTGGTTCTGGTCTCGCTGGGCTTCTGGTGGTTTTTTAGCCGTGGTATTTATGTGGAGTACTTACAACGGTGCCAACTACTACATCGAGGTCTTTGGTAAGCGCTTTCAGAAAGAGCTTGAGCAGTTAAAAACAGACGTTGCCAAGTGGCAGAATTCGCCCGTTGCCGCTGCCGGTCCACAAACTCCTGGTGAGGCTATAAAGGACTTTCCTCCCTTAGAGAGCAACACGGCAGCCAGTACTGGAGTGAAGGTAGATGTAGGCGAAGAGGGAGCGAGGGAGAGGAAGTAGTAATGCTAGATATGATTTTCCTTGACATTAAGATGTGTTTCAGATTAAGCCGGATCCTTGGTACTGTTTGATTCTTGTGTAGGGCATGTAATAGTGGCATTTACTTTTTTTTTTTTTTGGATACATGATGTTTTCTAATGTTTAGATGTGGATTTGGAGTCTCTTTTCGATCCGTCTCACATGTTTACTTTGCATTCATAGATTGGTTGGATCGATATACCCCCTTTACTTAACCGTCTGTCAATACTATTCTTTCCCATCATACCTCTTAATTTGCCTACTGCTATTGGTTATATTTCCTGCTCGTGCTGCCCTTTTTGGTTTCGGATGAGGAATGAGAGTGTTGGGTAGATGGAAATGTATTTTCTATCCCAACATACTCCCAAAGCTGGTTTGCATAACCGTAGACAGGCCGACTTTCAGACGATTATAATTCGACCGAATATCTTGAAAAGACTATTATCCAATGTTTCTTAATGTATATGAGCCTAAGTCTAGGCAACAATTGTTGTAGAATTTTGATGGTGAAATGGGAATCTGAGTGGCGGTAACTTGAAATAAAAACGTGATATTTCCCCATCACGAATGTCCTTTTAGTGAAAGATATCCAAATTTCCCTACCAACATTTCCAAGGCCCACATCGAGATTTGGATATAAACAGATAGATTCCCCCTTCACAAGGGTCATACTTCCACAACCTGACTACCAAGCTTGGCTCTCGAAGCTCATAACAGCCCTCGAAGCTCGACCACTAACGCCAAACAACCTTCAAAAACGTTTCAACTAACCCATAAGTGAGCTTCGGTTCTTCTGCATCAAGCCAAAAGCCTACGAAGAGCAAGATACTCTTCAATAACAATGAACGCCACACCCACCAACGGATTCGTGGGTCGGCCAAACGGTTATAACGCCAGGTGGGCCAACCCCGACGCGAAAGCACAAGACGCCATAGCCCGAGAGTCCTTCGTGGGAGAGTACCTCAAGAAGCGGTGGACGACCGACCACCCGCTATGGAACGACGACTGGTGGGCAAGTCCTGCCGGACGAGGATTGCTTTGGCTTGTGCTCTGCAAGCCAAACCGAGAACTAGCAATCAGCCAGTTACCTGCCACGCCACTCAAGCCCACGGCGGAAGCCATGATGCGATTCCGAAGGGGCTGCCTGGACGTCCTGTTCACCATCGGGCGGAAATTCGACCGGCTCCCGGAGTACTGGGGGGTGGATTGCTACGGGAAACCAGCCCCGCAGTTCGTCGACCTGTGGAAAGATGTCGCGGTCGAGGCGGCGGTACGGATTGCTGTGGGGGAATGGGCCCTCGACAAGGTCAACTTCCACTGCCTCACGTTCCATGGAAAGCGGTTTCTTCTTCAGGAAATCGATAGGGCCGACGCCGTAATGTGGGATCGGTTGGCGGAGGAGAGGTTCCGAGTGGCGGAAAGACAAGCCGATTTGGACAGAAGGGAAAAAATGCTGGAGGAAAGGGAAAGGGAGGTGGAAAACAGGGAAACAAGGGGCGGACCGCTGGGTTTCAACCTTGACGGAGTCTACTCAAATCTTCTCGAGAAGTAGATTTCCAGCGCAGAAGACGTTTTAGAATTCAAGCGGGTGTACTTTTAAATATGATATTTAATCATCTAAATTGGTATTTTCATGAAGTAAATCTTTGCCTACCCAATATTCCTTCCTCAGTGAAGCCACTTCTTGACAACTTGCGTGATAATAGTCCCTTACAGCCTGTTGGCCGGTTTTGAGGCTTAGAGAATTCAACATCTTTCCATTAGATCTTGAAATCCCTTTCAATCTGTTGGCTGATTTTTATTCTCTGACGACCATCACACCTCTTTCATACAACCCACTGACAAAGCTTATCCCTCTTGTCACATCTCGTACTAACATGGTACTGCTGCAGAAATCATTTCCCATAAACAAAGTGGTGACGCCAGCTCCTTCGGTCCACTTCGCAACCCAGCTTGGTGCCGTACACTCGCAAGCTTTACGGTCCGCCTCGTCTTGACTTTGCAGATTACACCTCGGCCGACCCTTGCTTACTTTCATAAGCGCGAATACGGTGGGATGACCTGCCATGAGCAAAGTGCCTGAAGAATCGACGCTGATATTGTCGACAGCTACCGGGGTACGAAACCACGTAAGAGGCCTCAGCGTGTAGTCTGGCTGGGGTTCATAGAGATAGATTCCAGGTTTGGTTGACGACGCTACAGCAAGAGTGGTTGAGTTGAGCATTGCAATACCATTCGCGAAAGCTACACGTGCTACAATTTTTGTTGCACTTGGCTCATTGATGTCAGTGTAGACTACAGTGCCACCAGAAAGCCCCGAGAAGGTTTCAATCTTGGCCAACAGAGGAGACACTGCCGCGCGAAACATGTGGTCATTAGTGACATATAGCTTTCCGCCGCCCAAAGAGTGAATCGAATTTGGCGCGTGAATAAGCGGATGTCTGTACGTCTGCACATGCGTGAGTGTTGCGGTCTTGATCTCAAGCTTGAATATTTCGATTGCAGAACCGCTCTGCGCATGGCTGACAGCATAGAGTGTCGAAGTTTCAGACTCAAGTTCGAGGCCCAAAGGATGAAAGTCGTTCTCGTTGGGGAAGTCCTTAAAGGTGAGTGGCTTTATCATGTCTTCTTTAGCAAGACCCGGTGTTGAATAGTCATATAGCCACAATCTTCCGCTCTGGAGATTTTCGTCCGCATGAAAGGTTCCCTGGTCTGCAGTCAGTTTAAGTTTCCTACTATGTATCTTTTCCTTCTTACCATGACGGTGTTCCAGCGGTCTCTTCCTGGGTCACATGACAAAATGGCAATGCCCATAGCTTCATCCAACAGGACATCTTCGCAGTTTCGGATACGATCACGGAAGTTTACTTCATGGTTTTTGATGTTATATATCGGAGGATTTCTCTCAAGTGTGTTTGCAATGACTGCCGACAGCATCTGGGCCCGATCATAGAGCCATGGAGCCAAAGCGGCCAAGACCAGCGTGGACTGTAAGCGCAGTCAGCAGGTGAGCATTCAGAATTTCTAGCTGAGTCTTACAATTGCCCATCTTGCCATTTTTACGGAGGTTCAAAACGGAATAAGGGAGGTTTGAGTATGTAGGATATGAAGAATTGACGGGTTTTAGGAATGCTGACGCGCTAGCTAGTTGCATTGCGGAGGATCTTGCTTAGTTAGTTTGTGCAACACTCAACCCTGACAAACTTATTTTCACTGGAGCTGGCCAACATGACGAAAAGAATACTTCGTCATGAACTGGGTGGAATTCTACTGATACATGCTCTATGGGAAGACTCTAGAATCTGTCTATATAAAAAAATTCTGATCTTGAAGACTTGCACACGTATTGAAAGGAAAGAGTGGTTGATGCGACACGCACCCTTATTGGCCGGTTGCACGAGGACGAAGTTGACTGTAATCCACGGCTTGGCATGATCAGGCCCAGTTACCTACCCGTTCTGGCAGGTTCGACGACTTCGTGCTCGAATCAACTCTTGGCAAAGGGTACATTTCGTCATGATATATCATCCGAAAAAAATGTTGGCCGATGGAGGAGTTAGAAATTATTTGAGTCTGTGAACTAGTTATAGTTTATAATGTATGCATAGGTGGTGTGGTGATGGCTGGGCGTCGCCGGACCCTGAAACGACGGAATCTTATACGACAAGGTTTTATCGCGCAGAACCAACAAGATCGGTCTGAGTAAGACAAGACGGCTTCAACGATGTTAGCCAACATGTCGGCTAGCCAGGTTCGACTGAAAGCTATTCCAAGTAGTACTAGAAAGAAATTTACAAATGATCAATTCTATGAATTGAAGTCAACCACCAATCGCCCGGCGACCTTTCCACTACGCAGCTTTTCTACAGCATCTGGCATCTTTGCCAAAGGAAACACTTCATATATAGGTTTGAGTTGCCCCTATAGGCCCGTCGGGATTAGCGATGTTCCGAGATTGGGGCATTAGCTACTTACTCTAGCCGCAAACTCCAGCGCTTTTGTTGTATCTAATAGTGATCCAACTTTTGTTCCCTTAATTGAAATATTCTTTCCCACAAAAAGCAATGGATCACCGCCTACAGTTGCAGTTCCGGTAGGTGCTTGAAGATGGTTAGTGGACCAAGAACCACCTGAATCACTGAGCACTTACGAATCCCGATACACATCACAATCCCCCCGATTCGACACATCATTGGCGCCCCTTGATAAGCCGCAGCACTGGTTGCAGTCACAAAAACACCATGAGCCCCCTTTCCGTCGCAGATCTTTGTCACTTCCGCTACCACGTCTTCTACCTTCGTAAAGTCGACAAATGCCTCGCATCCTAACCTCATGCACAAATCTCGTTTGTCATCGCCTCCATCAACGCCAACAACACGCAGTCCCATCGCCTTTGCCAACTGCACACCCATATGACCAACACCACCGCCGCCGCCAGAAAATACCGCCCAATCCCCTGCCTTCAGTCCGGCCTCTTTTAGGCTGT
>Ga0247757_10000748_pt1 | contig 25353 bp, 18 predicted proteins | sample UWRJL126311R4_FD_180929 | JGI IMG/M metagenome (GOLD analysis project Ga0247757, IMG submission 180929) | Plant litter microbial communities from Arlington Agricultural Research Station in Wisconsin, United States - UWRJ-L126-311R-4 | ecosystem: Environmental > Terrestrial > Plant litter >...
CGTTAAGTAGTCTATATAGAACCTTATTAATATAGTATTAGAATATCGCTAGGCTATTATAGAGACTAAAGGGTAGAATATAATACTTATAATTACTATATCGCGTATAAAAGGTAATTAGGTTCTTTACCTCCTTATTAAGTTAAATATAATAGAAAGCCTAGTAGATATTAAGCTTTATAAATACCTTTATATATACTAATTATATTAGCGTCTCCTAGATAAGAGGGATTAGATATATCTCTTTCTTTATAATTGCGTTAAATTTCTAATAGTTAATATAGAATTACTACCCCCTTTTAGGTTTCTTTATAAATAGGATAGATAAGGTATATAAGGTATTACTATAAGTAATAAAACTATATTAAAGATAATTATTAAGATAGCTCTTTACTAGTTTAAATTATTTAAGAGATATACTATAGAGAGGACTAGTTATTAATATATTCTTAGAGATTAGTTTAATCTTATAGTTAATATCCTTCCTATATAGTAGTAACTTATTAGAATCCTTTTTAAAAAAGTATACTAAAATAGTACTAGTATAACTAGGGCGTAGTAGCTTCTTATTAATAAGTTATTAGAGTTCTACCTTAGGATCTTCCTCTATAGATTCCTCCTTCTAATCCTAAATTAACTTATCTACTTTATAGATACTAATATATTTAAATATAGTATTCTTTTATTAGGTATATATTATAAAGGTAGTAGCTCTAATAGTATTAATTTTAAGGCTAGCTTTTATAAATATCTCTTATAAGATTAGCTAGTAATAAAGTATTCTTTATATTATCTTAGGTAGCTATTAAGGGTAGAGTTATTTATTTATTTTTTAAAGGTTTTTATAAATAGAAATATACTAAATAGAAGAATACTTTCTAGAGCGTTATAGAATTAATATATTTATTTACCTATTATATTAATTAGCGTTAGCCTAATATACTAGGTTAATACCTAGTAAAGGTCCTTATTATATAGGAATTATAATATTATATTTATAATTAATCTTTATATTATTAGGCTAGCGAAGGCTTTACTACTTATAATTTAGCTAGATATCTATATCCTTTAGAAGCTTCCTTTTAATAATTATATTATAATACCTAATATTATAGAATATAAAGTAGGTGTATAGGCGATAGCTATTAAGTACTAGGTCTACCTATATATACTCGTTTACTTATCTATTTAGACGACTATTATAACCTACTAAGGGTATTACTTCTATACTATATATTAGGGTATAAAGCTTCTTCTTAATTATATAGAGATACTTAGGGTAGACTAAAATATAGCTACTAGCTCTAGTATTAATAAGAGTATTTAATTTAACTATTAGTTTATTTATTAAGATTTAGTATAGTATAGTAAATTACTTACTATTAAATAGTTAATTATATATACTAATAGCTCTATTAGATAACTCTAAGGAGGAGACTTCCCTTAGAGAGATATTTTTCCTAATTTATTATTAAATAATCCTTTAGCTACTTTATAGAATATTTCCTTTTCTATATTAGCTAGAAGCTCTACTATCTATTTATTAATTTATTTAATAACCTTCTACTCTACTAGCTTATTTAGGTATAAGTAAATTATATAACTAGGTTTATAATAATAGTAGTAGGTTAGCTATTCTACCTAGACTAGCGTAGTAACTAGAGTATAAGAGTAAAGGAGAGGTAGTAAGGGTATTACTACTTAAGTTAGTATAGGTATATAAGGCTTAAGTAGAGTTATTATTTTCTTTATATAATATTTAGTATATATAGCTACATATTTATTAATAGTAGTAGTCGTGCGAGCTAGGGTATAAGCTTTTATAATAAATCTATTATAGTTATTCTTAAGTAGAGTAATATTATAGTTTAGGTTAATATATAGGGAATTAGTTAGTTTATTATAGAATTTATCTACCTACTAGTTAGTAGAGAGCTTACGCTAGGTTATAAGTTAGAAAAACTTAGCCTAAAAACTAGGGAAATTGGCTACTATATATAGACGTAGATAAAAGAAGGCTTAATACGCTTTCTCTTCCTTATAAGGGTTATTAAAGGATTATTCTATAGTATCTATAAAAAACTTACTATTAATAGGCTAACTATTATTATAGAGAGCTTTAATTAGTATTTTAAGCTAATCCCTTATAGGGTTCTTTATATAGGTAGTTATATATATAGTAATATATTCCTATATATCCTATAGGTCTTTTTTAATAAACTAGTCTTTATTCAAGTATAGCTTATTCTCTATATATAATTATTACTAATTAAATATTATAGTAGATTTACTATTAGATAGTATAGGGGGATTAGGAAACTTAACTAAGTATTAGGATACTAACTAAGCGTTAGGGTAACCTATAGGTTAGAAGGGTAATAGTATAGGTTTTAGTATATATAAGTCTTTAAGCTCGCTATTAGAACTTACTAAGCCTATAAAAGGGTTCCTAGGAGTAGATAGAAATATTAGATAGTATAGGAGGCGCTAGCGAGGAGTCTTCTAAGTAGGAGGTTTCTAAGTACTTATAGTAGTTAAGCTTAGGGCACGAGTTATTCTTATAGTTCCTTTTATATTACTTTCGCCTTTTAACGTTCCTTATCAACTTCCTTTCGTTCTTTTTTAAGGATATCCTTTAAATTATTATATTTAGTAAGAGCGTTAATAGCGAGTTAGTAACACATATATATTTATTAATATTCTATATAGTAGAGGAGTAGCTAGTTCGCTAGTTCTTATAGTACTAGGCTAACGTCCTTTTAGAATATTTAAGTCTTCCAAAAATATAAAATAATATTAAATAAGACTCTCATTTTTAGATGATTTAAATTAGTAGATCTTATAGAATCCTTAGGTAGACTAGGTAACTTTAGGTGTATTTTTAAGAATGCAGCAATACTTTCTGACGGTCATTGTATCTAGCATGTGAGGCCTGCAGGATGCGCCTTTTACCGCAAGACCTAGCCCCTCCAATAGGTCCAATATTCCGGGTCATTATATGGACTTGTATTGCAAATGCTTGTTTAGGGATGTCCCAACGTTGATCTACGATGAAGCATTTACGCCCCAGGGGCAGGGTACTGTTGCCTATTCCCCCTAATTGGGCCTCTTATTACATACATTGCTGTGCCTCAATGCCTGACTCGCTAATCTAGTGATAGCTGGTGATTATCGTGCGGACATTGCCCAAGTCTGAATGATGCTAACTTTCACGGTTCGAATATCTTCATCTCCTTATGTCACTCTCAAATTCCTTTAGTGGCTATGACTCCTCTCAAGCGCTACTGAGCAATAGAATCGCATGCGAACGCTGCCGTCAGCACAAACTTCGGTGCACCCGTCAAGACCCCAGTGGCTCAGATAATAGCTGCACGCGATGTTCCCGTATAGGTGCAATCTGCGTCACAAAGAGCAGAGGCCGGGTTGGCCGACCAAAAACCAACAGAGCTCAACGTCGCATCACTACGTCGGAGTAACTACATATAGAGAGGACAGAAACATCAAAGGATTCTGGAACGATGGACCAAGCGAGCCTTAACATGCTGTTGACTGCAGTGTCATCTGCACAGTCGGCACCCTTGGTTGCCGAATCAGCGCCATCAGACGGAGATTCCATGGGAAACCTTTGTTCCAGAGCAGTCTTGACATCTACGAGCTCGATTGACGATTGTATTGGCACAGAAATCAATGGAGGTGGCTTAGAGCAGTCACTGCTCGAGGATGATTTGTCTCATGAAGGCCCACGCCCTCATTCTGACTTCTCGGACGTAAATTTTTTTGCCAATCAGACAACACAACTAACCCTATCTCCTGGTTTTGGATTCCAGAGCTATGGCCCCAATCCGGATCCCAACATCTTATCAGATACCCTTAGGACCACGCACGAGAGGACCAATAATGACTATAGTCCCTGGGTGAAACTCTCTTTATTAAGCCGAGAATTGCATTTTATATGCCAATCTATGGGAAAGAAGCATGGCATTCTCTCAGATCAATCTATTGGAGCGGTACTGGAAGATAACGGAACCAGCGAAGCTTTGCAGTACACCCAAGACTTTTGCAACCTGCCCCGTGAGCTGATAAGACATTCGAAGCTTTCGGAGAACAGATTTTCAGCGGATCTGTTGACCACTCTCGACCCAAATTTGATCATACAGGTTAGCCAGTGCTATATTTACCTGCTACGCATACATATTCTGCTGATTTCGGCGCTACTCAATGAAAAAGCACAACGCAGCTCCAATATCGATAGCCTTAGCCATGTAATGAGTGTTCAAATCGGAGGATTCCTCTTGGATAATGTTTCTGTGAAGGTAAATGTGCTCCTAGAGGTTATTTTTCAATTTGTAAGTACAATCGAAGTAAGCATAGGGTTTCCGGAGGAATTTTGTGTGCGAGAGGAACCGCAGACAAGTGCCGATAGCATTCTCCATCTATCTCCTAGAGATTCCAGAAATATAGATATCTGTGCCTCTGTATTGCATGCTGAAGAGGGGGTCCAGCGTAGTATTGGAGGTGGCGGTGTCAAGCGCTTGAAGGAACTGATGAAGCGGGCGAAAAAAGAGTGTGCCCAGATAACGTTGTAAGAGCAATACCCACAGTAAAAACTAACAAACATTTATATTACGTGCACGTGTAAAATGTCGTGATGACGAATGAGTGTGCTGTCGGACAATTTAGTACTGTCGCGAAATACTCCGATGATAGTTGCGCCGCGCGAATACTGCTTGATCAGAAATTTTTTGTCCTGCTCCAGACTTAAACTGCTCATTGCATGATCAAATATCATGACTGAAGACTTCTTACCGCCCATACGCCGCGCGATAGTTCAAGGGGATACCAGGCAAGCCTGTGGAGTCATCAAGGACCTCGCCGTTCCTAAACTAGGCAAAGATGAAATCTTGGTTCGTACAATCGCTGTGGCCATCAACCCCACCGATCACAAAATGCCTGCCAACTTTCCCTCTCCTAGAGCAATCATTGGCTGCGACTTTGCCGGTATTATTGTAGCCGCAGGCAGCGATGTTCGTGGGAATTTTTCCGTGCAGGTAGGCGATCGAGTGGCCGGGGGTGTACATGGTTCGAATCCCGTTGATCATACAGATGGAGCATTCGCAGAATATGTGAGGACATCGGCGGACCTCATATTTCTCATTCCAACGACCATGTCCTGGGAAGACGCAGCGGCAATAGGTGGCACTGGTCACGGCTCCTTATGTATCGTTTTATGGCTAGTTTTAAGCCTTCCTGGAACTCCAGAGGTTCCTTCAAAAGTTCCGGACTTTGTGTTGGTATATGTAAGTGATGTTCCGTATTGCTCGGGTGCGACGCTGACAAGTGAAGGGCGGGAGTACAGCGACAGGCACAATGGCACTACAGCTCCTGAATCTGTAAGATTTTACCGAGTCTCGTATAAGCCAAACGACTTACCGATTCAGCTCTGGTTTTCATCCAATTGCAATATGCTCGCCTCGTAATTTCGACCTCGCCAAGGCGTACGGTGCCGAAGCCGTCTTTGATCTCTCCAGCCCTACGGTCACCCAGGACATTCGCTCCTATACTAAGAACGCACTATTTTACGCGATCGATTGTATCACTGACGAGGCTTCGACTAGCATATGTTACGGAGCAATTGGTCGAGCTGGTGGTCGTTATGTGTCACTGGAGTATTGCCTCCCTCATTTGCAAACGAGGAAGGCCGTTTCAGCGTCATTTGCTCTTGGTTACGAGATGTTCGGCAAACCTTTAGCTTTAAGTGGTCCCTACAAAAGAGAAGCTGATCTGGAAGCACGAGGAGTGGCCGTGAGGTGGTATAAAGTCATGAGCTCCCTTTGTAAGGAACGCGTTATTAAAGCTCATCCAGTAAAAAAACTCCAAGGGAAGTGGGAAGGGGTGTTAGAAGGAGTAGAGATGCTGCGTAATAATAGTATTTCTGGTCAAAAATTAGTAATACGAGTAGATTAAATTATTCTTAAACTAAATACAGTTAATTATTTACTTGTTATCATAGTTTTAAGAGGGTCTTGGCAAAAGTAATGATATGTGATCCTCTCGCCTATAAGGTACGTTATATGTATTTCCTGTTTGTATAAAAAAAAAACCAGAGGATAATATCCATCATGCACGTATTCATACGCTCAAAAGCCCACCCACCCCTGCCTCTACTACTCCTCCCTCCTATGAAACTCCCTAATATCCCCACACCCTTTCGGTACCCTACAAACCTTCCTTTCGTCCTCCCCGGCAGTCTTCCAAATAACCTCCCTGACCTCCTTCCCCACCTTCTCCACCGCATCCATCGCCCAAATAACATCCAAATGCTCATACTCCTCAATAACCCTCGTATGCACCACATTAACATGCGGCTCGCGTCCGCGCTCGAAGCGCCTTAACAGCCTCCGCCCATCCACCAGCGCATCGTTGCCGCAGACCCACAGTGCGAAAGGCGGCGTGCCGGGCGGGTACCAGGAATATTTGGCGCGGGAGGGGTCTACCGTCGCTCCTGCTTCATTTTCATCTTCTAACTCATCCTCGGAGGAAGTGGACGAAGGGGATTGCCCGTCTTCCTCCGCGTCTTCCCTATCCTCAATATCCTTCTCCTCTCTCGTCGCTAGAATGCACTTCTGCTTCGCAAAGCATTCCCTCCCCAACCACCACCTCATCGACTCGGCACTCACGTACACGGGCGCGAACTGGAACATGCGATCTCTCAAATCGCGCTCCCACCGCTCGTCGGTCCAGTTGAACAGAAAACTGAAGACCAAATACCCCATCGCGCCGTAGAGCTTGGCTGGAAGGATCTTGTGCATGGTCATCATGAGCGGGATAAACGCATGAATCCCGAAAAACGCGCGGAACAACCCAGGACCGATCACGCGCATGAATTTGAAGTACATTTTTCCGATGAGCGGGCCAGCGTACGCCGCAGGCGCCAGAGCGCAGAAGACGGAGATTTTAGAAGACAGTTCCGGGCGCTGTTCTTTGGCGAGTGCGACGAGCGTCTGCGTGGTGCCCTGGCTGTGCGCGATAAGGGCGAGTTTCGGGAAGCCTGTTTCAGAGAGGACGCGTGAGATGAGGGCGGGCAGGTCCATAACGCCCATCTGGCGGATATTCCATGCCCACATACGTGGATCCGAGTAGGTGAGTAATGAGTGGCGTGGGTTGAAGCCGCAGCGGTTGTTGCCGAGCCATACGTCGTAGCCGGATTTGGCGAGGTAAAAGGCGAGGCTGGAGTCATCGTTTGTGCAGTAGGCGCCAGCGGACTGGAGTAGGCCATGGATGAGGAGGACGGGGTATTTCTTTTCGCCGGGTGGGTATTGCGAGCCTGAGACGCCGTCGGCGGTGTCGGGGTTGGTGAAGACATTTGGAGAGCGCGGAACGCGGTCAGATGGGGATGTGCGTTTGTAATCGAGGGGGTTGTAAATGTGCCAGAGCTCGATGATGAAGCCGTCTTCAGTCTGGACGTCGAAGATTTCACAGTCGAGACCGACACGGCGCGCGTAGTACCGGATGTCACATTGAAGTTTGTCGGGTCCACCTTCGAGGGGTACAAATTCTTCCCCGTCTTTTTCGTTACTGTTTGCGCTGTTGTGGGCACGTGTCTTGGAACGCTTGCCATCCTTCCAAGCTTTTGCAGCAGCTCGTCTTTCGTGTTTTCTCCTTTGTTCTTCTTCGTGAAAAGGTCTGTTCTTGTCGGGATCTCTGAACATAATTCGTGATCGCTGTCGCTTCAAAACCTCTGGAAAGCTTGTGAATAAAGCACCTAGGATGATGACCAAAAGGAAACAGAAGGACAGGATAGCAGAGCTACATCTAAAGAGCAGAACATGAATTCTCCGGATCAGGGTCGGAGGCCCATACATAGGCATAGGAGGAAAGAGGGGGTTCGTCCGTGAGGGTGGCTTCTGACTTCTGAGCGGAGCATCAGTCTGCCCATCGTCTCCAACATCATCCGAATGTGGGCTCACGCCGTGTATGGTTCCATCTCTGGCTTCGCGGACTTTTGCTTTGATACGCTCGGTCTGGGAATCCGAGCGTTTGTCGACAGCATCCCTCAGCTCGTTCAGCTTCTTCGCTTCCGCGATAGGTACTGCAGGTAGTCTTCCACCATTAGCCGTTTCGATGACAGGGTCTTGGGCAGTTATGAACTTTGCTTGAACCGCCTGTGTTGAGCCCGTGGAATCGTTCTCTTGCTGCGGCGCATACTGTCCTAGTCTCTCGGCCTGGTGAGCAAACTCGATGGCAGCAATAGATTTTGATTTTTCTTTTGCCTTGTCTTGGGTCCGCTCTATTTTTTCTTTGACTGCAGTCGCCGTAGCCATGTTTTCAGGGGAAGGGGATCTCCAGTGTAGCGACGGTGTGGAGAAATGCCATGTGCAAGTAGAGAACACACAGAGAGGAGAGGAGAGGAGAGAGGAAAGAAAAGAGGAAAGAAGAGAGAGGACACGAAAGCGAGGGCAGCACACGATGGCGTTGTGTACGCGCAGCAGCAAAAGTGGCCAAGACAGGGTTGCTATGTGGCTGAACGATCTACATGTCGATTCGAGGCAGGTGAGTGCACGATATCTGCGATGATGTCACGCCAGGCAAGCGATGCAGATTTCCAAGATTGCCTCCGTAGAAGACGACCAGCCTCAGCAGCTACATGCAGGCTTGGATCGAACTTCACAGATGGATAGACAAGATGGCTTCGATGGATGATAGGGGCTGCATGCGCTCGCGGTGGTTGGCTGGCGGATCTGGTGGTGACTGGCGGCGACTGGGGCTGGGGCCGCGAAAGATGGGCCAGGGTGAGGGGAGAACACGAGTTCCCTTCATGTGACGGTGACGCCGGCGTCGTGTCCCTGCGAGGCCTCTGCGGACGTAGGAATGCCCCAGATGTGTTTCCCCGGTTGGTGTAGTCGCTGTCTGTCTTACATGCACTCGAGCGGACCGAAGCGTCGGCGTCTCGAGCATCAAGTGCCGAGGTCCACCTGGCTTGGCATCAACCCACATCTCCAATGCTAATGCCAATGCCACCTTGAGCTGCTCCGGCACGGCTTTGACGACCACTGCTATACAGCGCCAACGAAGGAAATGGCGCTGCAGAATGGCGCTCCCCATCCGCGCAAGCGGCGGCGGAGAAGGCGACCCGACCGCCCCGCCGTGTCAGCGCGTCTGCTCCTCAATGATCGCATCAAGGGCGAGGTTGGCGTCCTTTCTGAGGATCTGTTCAGCGACCTCTTCCCCTGGGCAACGCATGACGGTATGCGCTATTTGCAATGTGCTGTCTTTATAGTTTGGCTGACACCAATATCAAGGCGACTCCAGCTCAGCAGCGCCTCCGCCCACGCGCTACGTCGCAATCACCCCATGGCTCCCGAGCGCCATTGTCGCCTCTCAAAGCGTGTCGTGGACCATCCTCCCTGTGCGACCTGCTACCAAAGATGAGGCGCCGGCCACGCGACCGCATTCCTCTCTGCAAGTGTCGGCGTCTTCGCTTGCGCTCCAGACCTTCTCACAGGCTCTCCACAACATCCTGCCCAATAAGACACAGCGAAAGGACACGCCCATCGAGATTCGCATACACGATGTTGTGCCCGTCGGCTTGGAGACCGTCTTTGTCAATCTCGACACCGAAGCGCTGAGGAAACTCGACGAGGTGCACGCAAAATTCGGCGGTGGCTTTGGTGGGACTCGATCCAATGGCACGGCAAAAGGTCCCAAGGACCGCTTTTTGAAAGCCAACGGGCTTGCTGGAAAGCATGCGAATACTGTCGACTATGCTGCCCAGGAGCAGGCATGGAGACGTGCGGTGCGAGAGGCGCTGCAGGTGTCTACTGTGGTCCACAGCGGTGACCTACTGCCACTGCCTCTTCCTGCGCATCCCATCACCCACCTGACACCCCCCCCAGCCAAGATCGCCGCATGTGAACCCGTATCACAAGGTATTCTGCTGCCTACTACAAGAATCATCGTGCTACAATCCCATCGCGGCTCCAAACCCCTCCCAATGTTTGCGCCCGTGAAGCCTGCTCCTATTTCCAACGGCGGTTTCGGCGATGAAGAATCAGAAGATACGTCCAATGAACAGTTCTACTCAGCCGCAGAGGATAGATTGTCATCCCAGAATAACAGCCGTTCGGGTGAAGAGTCAACCGACGATCTTAGTTCCGAAATGTCTGGTTCCGATACCGGAGATCTTTCGGATGATTCTGACGACATTATCTCGCTGAATGCGCCCATGCTTCCCCCACAATCCTCAGGCGTCCTTTCTTCCTTCTCTTCGGCTACCCCGCGACCTGGAAACTTTCATACAAATGGAATTGCTACACCGGGTTCTGTCTTCTCTAGCTTCACTGCAACCACCGCCAGAGGGCCCTCATCCAAATCTAAAGTTTTTAAGGCGCATGGACTGCTACATGCTATACCTGAAGAGTTAATTCATCCTAAGCCCGGGGGTGATGATGACGAAGAGGCTCGTATCTTTGTCGACACAACGGCGTTGGTCAAAGTTGGTTGCTTCTCGGGCGACTGGGTCAAGATTGAGGTGGCTCTAGAGCCTTCCCAGCATCCACTGTTTGGCCTAGGTGCGTTTGGTCCCGATCATGAAGACGGCGCCGAGTGGCGCCCCGCCCGTGTATATGGAGTACCAGAAGCTATGACCAAAAAAGTTGCACGATACGCGCTTTATAAGTCCGACGATTTTGACCGAAGATCTAGCTTCTCGGGGTTCGGACCAACGAATACCCCTTTGCAGGCCTACCTTTCCCCAGTCCTCCTTGCTAATATGGGTAGCCCATCCCACCTTCGCATCACTACCCTCGCACCTCACCAGTCTTCTCATTTACCCAGAAGCGCCATCCAGAAACCACGATTCACGAGCTCTTCACTGCCTCCTTCTGCAAAAGAAGTCACCTTGTTGAAACTTTCAACGCCTCTTTCATCCGATCGCCTTGTTCAGCCTAGTTTGTTTGCATCTCTCAAGGAGCACTTTGAGCAGAAACGCCGGCTCGTTAAGACCGGCGACCTAATTGGTGTCGCCATTGACGAGTCGCTAGGACGAGCAGTCTTCCAAGCGAATGAAGAAGACGCTGGGATTGATGAGCTGCTGTCCAAGTCCAAGATTGACTCCGACAATGATATCGCAAATGTCCCCCGCAACCCTCAGGTAGTCGCATGGTTTAAGATTGGCAACGTGACGACCTCCTCCAATGAGCAAAAGGATGGTGAAGAAACGGATATCTGGGGTGGCGTTGTGGCGGTGGATGCAGCGAGCACGAAAATGGAGATGAACGGGAGCGAGCAGGGAAAAACTCCACCTCCGATCAACAGCGCATGGCAGTACTATCTAGGGGCCAAACGACCACCGGTTGGTGCAGCCCAAAAAATCACCACTATTGAAGACCTGCCTAGTCCTTATGTCTCGTCATTGCGTCGCCGGTTGCGCGAACTTATCTCTGTGGCTACCAGCCCACGAGCAATACATCTGGGTCTCCCACCTATCGCCATTCTACTCACATCTACTCAGCGTGGCATTGGAAAGTCCACGGTTGCGACCAGATCATGTGAAGATCTTGGGCTGCATACATTTCCCATCGACGCCTTCGATGTTCTCAGCGAAGGTGGTGCTGGTGGTGGAGATGTCAAAACAGAGGGCTTCCTCAAAGCTCGAGCGGAGCGTGCCCTGACATGCGGGGCGGAATTCACAGCTCTGTTGATCAAACACATCGACGCTCTTAGCGCTGACAGGATGAATGCTGCACTTAAGGAGATACTTGCCGACTCACGAGTCCTCATCGCGACCACGACCGAGGTGGACAAAGTCCCAGAAGGCATCCGCGGTATTTTCACACACGAGATTGCAATGTCAGCACCAGATGAAGGTGAAAGAGAAGGCATTTTACGGAGTATCGTCGAAGACGCTGGTATTCGCCTGTCCCCCGACGTCGACCTCGCCAATGTCGCTGTGAAGACCGCCGCTCTTGTAGCTGGCGATCTGGTCGACGTTGTCGACCGCGCCATGGTCGCAAAACGGACTCGCATCGAAGCCCTCGCAAAATCTGCCTCTAAGACCTCCTCTTCCGACTCACCCGTAACAACAAAAGACGTCGAGCTCGCTGGCGGCTATGCTAGCAACAGCCTCACCAAGTCTGACCTCGATGCCGCCGTTGACGCCGCACGCAAGAACTTCGCCGACTCCATCGGCGCTCCCAAGATCCCCAACGTCACCTGGTCCGACGTAGGCGGCCTCTCGCACGTCAAAGATGCTGTCATGGAAACCATCCAACTGCCTCTCTCCCGCCCGGAGCTTTTCGCAAAGGGCATGAAGAAGCGCAGCGGCATCCTTTTCTATGGCCCGCCGGGAACGGGCAAAACCCTCTTAGCCAAAGCCATCGCCACGGAGTTTTCGCTAAACTTCTTTAGCGTAAAGGGACCAGAGCTGCTTAACATGTACATTGGCGAATCCGAAGCTAATGTGCGAAGAGTCTTCCAGCGCGCAAGAGATGCGCGGCCGTGCGTTGTGTTCTTCGATGAGCTGGATAGCGTGGCACCGAAGAGGGGAAATCAGGGCGACTCCGGCGGTGTTATGGATCGCATTGTCAGTCAGCTGTTGGCGGAGCTGGATGGTATGAGCGATGGTGGGGAGGGTGGGGGCGGGGGTGTGTTTGTGATTGGGGCGACGAATCGGCCGGATTTATTGGATCAGGCACTGCTTAGGCCTGGCAGGTTCGATAAGATGCTTTATTTGGGGGTTTCGGATACGCATGAGAAGCAGGAGACGATTTTGGAGGCGTTGACGAGGAAGTATGTTTTCCCTTTTCTTTTCTCCGGGCGTTTATGGGAGAAACGAAGTCGCTAACGTGTCGTGTGCAACAGGTTCACCCTCCACCCCTCCCTCTCCCTCCCACGCATCGCCTCCTCCCTCCCCTTCACTTACACGGGCGCAGACATGTACGCGCTGTGCTCGGACGCCATGCTCAAGGCCATCACAAGGCAAGCGCGCGCCGTTGACGATAAAGTCCGCGCGTACAACATCTCCCGTTCTTCCGCGTCCCCTCCTTTGCCGCCGGTATCTATAGCCTATTTCTTCGATCATTTGGCGGAGGAAGGTGATACGGAGGTTGTAGTTGAGGAGAGGGATTTCGAGGAGGCGAGGAGGGAGTTGGTGCCGAGCGTTAGTGCAGAGGAGTTGAGGCATTACGAGAGGGTTAGGAGGACTTTTGAGGGGGTGGGGAAGAAGGAAGAGAAGAGGCAAGAGGGGATGGGGAGAGGGATAAACGGGGAAGAGAAGGGGAAAGGGAAAGGGAAGGCAATTGAGGAGAGGCCTGTGGAGAATCCTGCGGGGCAGGAAGGGTTTGGGAATGCGGTTGGGGATGAGGAGTTGTACGAATGAGGCTGAAAAGTATATATTCATCGATGGTTAAGTCAAATTTCACGATGGGAAGAGGAAGACGCTTTGGGGGCGCGAAGCAGGCCGTTGTGGGGAACCCTATAGAGCATCCTGTATCGCAGGAAGGGCTTGTGGCTCTGTTAAGGAACGGCAAACTGTATTAATAAAAGTATTCAACGTATCTTTATCCACAGTCAAGCTGAGGCTCTGGGCTAGCTGGCGTGCGAAAATGTTGCTTGGCAACGCCTTGCATGCAAAAACGCCTTGGTATACTATTATTATATTTACTTGATAATCTCTCTCTTTTGCATTTTCTCGATCAATATACGCACGAGATCGCCCAGTTCCCGAAATTGAGCGTCGTGCAAATTCGGATAACCGGCGACGTGAGGCCCACAACAAGATGGTTTTCGGTCAGCAACCGTCGCCTGCACGTGTCTCGAGAGGTCCTCAGAGACTGCCCAAACGACACCATCACGGTCCAAATGCTCAGGAGACGCGAAATAGATGACTTCTTCCCACGGACATATACCACTTCCAATGATGGAGCGGATATCGTAGTCGGATCTTATTAGAACCCAAACCTACAGCTACCGTGGTGATGGTAGACAGCCAGTCAAAAATGGATGTGGGGCGGTGTTCGGCCTTGTTTTCAGGAATGAAGGGGGCAGTACAGTGGAAGATTACAGGAATCCCGTTAACGGCAGCTCCGAAAGCTTAGCATGTTTTAGCTAATACATTTTGAGGGCTATTTTTGACGGGAATGAGAAGGGAGATAGCAGGAATGTTGCGCTGACTGGTCGCATTGTCTCACACACCCAGTATCTCACCCATAAAAATTTCCTTTCAAAATAGTCCCTCATAAGAGTCCCTCATAAGTGCAGAGGGACCTAAATCCATCCCACCATGATATTTTATAGGACCATATTCTAGACAGCGTCAAATAATGGACCCCTAAAAATTATAGTATGTATGAAGATTGAAATTCGGCATTGATAACGGCGCATTTCTTTGAATTTAATGACTTGTTCGTTGGTGCGTAGCAGAAAGATTAACGAGCTGCACACTGCAAGGCTACGACTCTGATGTAGCAGATACATGGATGGGCAATGTTGCACTTATGGGGGCGACACTGTTTACCCTTTTTGTGTATCATATTTGGGCACTTCGCGCTTCAGCCTTTATACCTTAATCCCCACAGCCGTAGCCTTATCGCTCTTTCCTCCATTATTAACTGCTGGTCTATCCAACAAAGCCAAAACAAAGAGCATGAGTAACATACTTACCGTATCTATATCTTATAATCTCTCATCGCTATCCTTCTCGGCATTTACAATTGTTTTCACTCCACCAAAAGGTTGCTCTACGAGATGGCTGAACGAAGGCGACGACTATAACGTGTATAGTCAATACAGAATACTTGGAGTGCTTATAAATGAAAACTATTTCGCAGAGTGCAGCCCTTATTTATCTTCTCGCTACAGCCCTGGAATGTGTGTCTCTGGACAAACTATCGCGAACATCACCGCATTGGAATATGGGACAACACAAGCTTGGCGAGGGTATTGCTGCCCAAGGTAGTTTCATTTCCAGAGGCTTAATGTCATATATTATTACTTATATTATGCGTAGAGGAATGCAACTAGATGATTATCGTAAGAGTTGTATAAGCACGTTCACGACGCCTTTTACCGCTCGCTGTATTTACACGTATTCTGGAGAAGAGTACCTGGATAATTATGGTTCTGTGGAGATTGAGGAAGTATTTTTTAAGGCAACTTCTCTGGGTACTACCATTACCGCCACATATATAAACACTGTTTATACAACGTTCTTAAACTCGACTATCATATCTTCAGACACCGCAATAGCACACCCAATGGAAGTATACTGGCAATTAAAAGATCTGAGTCTGTTTCTATCCGACTACGCATCATCTCTTGCGACGCGAATCGGAGCGTCTTTCGGTACTACAACAGCAGCTTTCCCAGCGCTAACGTCAACTATTATAGGCCCTACCTCATCCACAACCCAACTAATATCAACCGTTAAGTCAAAACTTAATCAAGGAGCAAAAGTCGGTCTCGGAGTAACCGCAGTATTTGGAGTACTTGCGCTCAGCACCGCTATCTTCTTGGTTATGATATGGAGACGAAAGAAACAAGCCTTGCGAGATGCACCGACGGTACCCGAGATGTCAGGAAATAGTAGAGGATTAAGAATTTTCCTTAGAGGGGAATGGAAAGCTGAGGTAGACGGAGAGTCTCACCCAATAGAGATTGATTCAAGGGGTGTGATAGTCATACCAGGGCCACCCGTCGGACTGGAAGCCCCACGATGAAAGCTATTATATATTAGATCTTGAAAACTCTCGTTCAGCATGGTTTTGAGTGTTGTGAAGGGGATAATAACGCTGACGCTGATCTTTTGACCTAGTGAAACTTGTTAAGCCATAAACTCGGGGCACTCGCTGCATAGATTTGCAGCTCTGGAATAATCCGGGAGCATAGTACAGTACTTATTGTACTAAGCTTGCCGTGATTTAGGCAGTCAAAGTCTGCAGATTAGTCTGTATAGTACGATACATGTTGCTAAGGGGGTTTACCCCGCGAGAGCTTCTCTAGTATAGGGATAAGACTAAAGAAAGAGGCCGGAGTGCATTGTCGGGGTACTATATGGGTATATCAATGTGGTACCCGTGTTACCGGAAATTAGTATTTACTGAAGCTGTAACGGCCTAGACGCTCAACTTCATTGATTGATGATTAAACCTTGGTTTTTGTGCCGTTTCCACCAACAAGTGCGAACTCGGAGAGGGCGGTGGACAGATGCACAGTTCGGTCATCGTCAAAGAACAGGTTCTAGCCGATGCTGGTCTGATCAAAGTACATTACCTGACATCAATCTTCTGAGATAATGTCGTCAGTAGCAATAAAAAGGCCGTTGATTAGAAGGATGGAAACCTGTGTGCAGGCTAGTTGATTAGCCATATGAAATTGAGAACCAAATATATCAAGCACTAATTGCTCCCATGCACTCCGATGTTCTCACCGGGAGCGACACATTTTGTACTATACAGACTTACCACCGACGACAATGCCCTACGAAAAGGGTGGTATATGCTGGCAAGAATGGCGGTAGGATGTATATGGCTTTTTAATATAAACGTATTTCTATCTTTTGATCTTAGACGCAACGGTTTGGAATTCCCTGCTTATCAGGTCTCGACTCTGCAAAGCACCAGGCCTGGCGCGTATCCGTAAAAGCTGCTCGGCTCACCGTCAACAACAATACAGCACTTATAATGCGCCCCTCACTAGCCCGCCACTAAGAACATTCCTCATTTTCCAGCTTAGCCCAGGCTCTTTCGGCTGTTCCAAAATCTAGTTCGGCTTGCGTCTAGCAACGGTGTTGATGGTAGCGTGAGGCTAATATGAGTAGCAGCCACAGCCTGTGGTATCAGGTGTGACAATGAACACATACGCGGTGCGCGTCGGCGTTCGCGACGGCGGGTGGGGTCCTGAACTAGAGCATGCCGGCCTAAGATAGTGAGGAAAGGGGGCGGGGAATGTCGATTGCTGGAGGAGGGTAGCTGGGTAACCGAGGTATTGTGGCTTTAGCTGAAGCTGAGAGTAGAACCCACGAGTCCGAAAGTAACATTAGCACAACTTTAATCCCAGTCGAGCTCTCTATGTGGCGAGCTGAACCAAGGAACTAAAAGCTATACCATGCATTGTATTTAACCTACGCGCCGTTTATGGCCGTAGCGCTTCGTTGTGATAGTCAGTATCATCCCAGATAGTATCCATAAATTGGTCAAGCTTCTCCCAAAGAAGATTCCATTCTCTATCAGTCTAATCTATCTTTTTAATCCGAGCAAAAATGGCGGGCTCCGAAATCATACTTAATAACCATGTCGTGGACCCTTCCACGCAGCAGAGAGGTGGAAGTCAATTCGTGAAAAATGCGGTGGATAGCAACTACGTTCTTGTCCACTGCAAATCATTTCTCACTACCGAGCAAAAGGCGCAACTTGCAAACTCAACGTCCGCCTGCTCAGCTATCCAGCCGAGAACACGTACCTTTGCCGATACGAGCCTCAAGACCTAGAGAAGATCAGAGCTCTACTATTCGTTGTGTACGCGAATGTCTATCATCCTGACGTGGTACGTTTCTTGTGATACAGATGCCAATCTTGTTCAGGCTCAAGGGCTGGGCTGATGAAACGCAGGTAGTGCAACGCAACCTTCTCGACAAGATGGAGAGCAGCTCGTCGGCGAATCCGGATCAGCTCCATCATGTGCACATTGTTCTTCACGAAGACTGCTACAGCAAACTGGAAGAGGTGAAGAACAAATTGGTTCAGAAAGCTGGCATAAATGCCAACAACATTTCTGTTGAAAGTTCCCATATCAAAGCACATCTGAAGCCAGACCAGATAGCTGCAATTGCGAAGCTAGATGAAGTTCGCAGTATCGAACAAGTGCACAAGAAGGTACGTTTGTCGCGGCGCAGATTCCAGCCCTGAATTCTGCTATGCAGCTACCCCTGCCTGAAGGGATAAATTCCTACTACGTAATTGTAGACCAAGTAGCACTTTAGTGGCAAGCTCCAAATTGCTAACCATTTGTCTTGAACTTAGGTACCAGCAAACAGCTGCGCAAGAAAAGATCTCAATGCTGATCTCGAATCTAATACGGGTTACATGGAGCAATTCGATAAGCTCGAAAGCGGGAAAGGTATGAATAGCGGCAATGAGTAGCTAGAGAGTCCTTGGCTAATTAGTCCTAGGTGAAGTTATAGCAGTGTTTGATACCGGGATTGATGAGAAACACAAGGCTTTTGGCAAAGGAATTAATAAGATCATCTCTTATCGAAAGAGTAACCCAAAGACCTGGAATGACACCACTGGCCATGGAACGCACGTTGCTGCTTCTGCTGCCGGGCGTGGATCCAGTCATACGTTTGGCGCAGTCACTGGAGCCGCGCCGGATGCTGGTCTTGTTATCCAAGTAGAGATTGATAAATCGGATATGAGCACAGTATTAAAGGACGCCTATGATCAGGGTGCTCATGTACACAACAACTCCTGGAGTAAGCAGCCACGCGTACTGATACCAAACCTGCAACCTTTCTGACCCCAACAATCTTTAGGCAGTCAGCATAGCAAGGGTGATTTCGTTCAAGGTGACTATGATGTCAGTGCCCAAATAATCGATCGCTGGATCCGGAATAATCCTGACATGGTAAGCGCAACCCTCTAGCACAGCCTTTGAGTGTACAAGAGCTGCCTTCGCAGACTTCCAGTGCACAGCGGAGAACAATTGAGCTTAATTACCGCTTACCGGCAAAGAATAAGCCACTTCAGACTTTCTGGTAGAGAATTTGCTGACCACTTTCCCTTACAGACTGTCCTTTTCGCAGCGGGAAATGAAGGATGTTGGGGCAAAGGTGCCGGTGACATTGGCCACGAACCTTCAGCGAAGAATGTGATCACAGTGGGAGCCTGCGAATTCACTCGACGAATGGAGATACGAGCCAACGGCGATTATGTATATAACGAAACGAAAACACGAGGGGACCCAAATCAATGGGCAAAATTCAGTAGCACAGGCCCTTGTAAAAATACCAAGCGTATAAAGCCAGTGAGTATTAGCCCCACGGGAAGGCACAGATATGGGTTTTGGGTATTTTCTGAGAAGTGCTCGCACGAAAAACCGAGTGCTCCTACATCATTGTCCATACCTCAGCATCTACGCATCCACTCTCCTCTAGGAAGTTATTATTGACGATAGCTGACGATGCCTACAGGATGTGCTCGCACCTGGAACAGCGATCTTATCCGCCAGGTCTAAAGAAATGGAACAAAAAAGCCTCGATGCAGCACAGAAAATGGCAGGTATCTCCTCTGATAATGAATGGTACTTTGCTAGTGGCACCAGCATGGCTACACCATTGGTATCGGGTTGTTGTGCCATTATCCGATCAAAAATCAAGGACAAATGCGGCAACGCTCTTCCTGCGATCCCCAATACCCTCATCAAAGCAATCATCGTTAACGGAGCAACTCCACTTAACACCCACGCTGTGATGGAAGGCTTCGGGAGAGTAAATCTTGCGAAATCCTTGATTTGTCTTCAAGATCAGCCCAGATGTGGCTTCTGGCCAAAAACAAAAGAACAAGTAGCCACGAAAGTAAAACAGGGTGAATCTCTTCCCGCAATCAAGGTAGCCGTAATTCCTCCCAAGTAGTACAAAGATAAATATATACCAAAGCTAAGACTCACCGTGACCCTGGTGTGGAACGACTCGGTTAGTCAGAACGCAGGCCTTGTAGACTAGTTCTCCCTCCTTGTTGGGAGCGACGTTACAGGGTATCGATACGGCAACGCGGATCCGAAAGCTGCGTTCGAAGCTTTCCAGGGAATACCTTGGAAGGTCAGCGGGAAGCCCGACCCAGACAACAATGTGCAGAGGGTCATTCTCGATGATGTCAGGCCGATTCCAGGCTTTTATAACATACTTGTGAATGCCGAAAGGATCTTTGATGATGCGGCCCCACAGCAATTCGCACTGGCATGGCATCTCGAGGAGTTGGGCAAGGAGAATGACCCGCAGTACGCAGAGTATGCGGAGTTGAATAACAAAATGCCTTCACAGGTAGCTCGGGCGGTTTTTGAAAAGAAGAAAGATGCGGCAAACGGAGGAGACAAGATTGAGATAGTGGTAAAGCGCTAAGATGCTGTATGTGATAAGCCAGCGAAGGTAGAATGTAATGGAGAATATATAGTCTGTTTTCACGAATATACAAGCTGCGAATGTTCAAGATGAGTCGTATTCCAATAAATTGGACCAGGATCGGGCGATTGCGATGCGTTTCGCAGATTCCTAATAAGACCATAAAAGAACGAAACAAGTGGGCAATATAAGGAATCTCTGGTTAAGACCCGGTTGTGTCGACTGCAGTTCACTTTCTACACTGAAGATTTTTTCGTATCTCTATCAGAACATCATCGAACGACGTCTCGTTATTGATGGCGTCCCTGGAGGCAGTTCTGAAACCGACTAGGCGGTGCACGATGTCTTTCTAGAAGAAGGTGAGGGCAGACATGATATGCGTGTGATATTATGTCGCTCTGTAGCTGTAAGTAGAGGCTTTTTGGTAGCTATACGCCAAGAAATACTACTCCTTTTTTTTTTTCTTGAAAAAAAAAAGAAGTAGCAAGTGTACACTTAAAGGCTTATATATTCTCTAGTGTAGCTATCTCTAGGTGGTAGAGTCGTCTGTAGTAGCTGTTAGTAGTTGCTCACTAAATAAGGCGCTGGCGGAGAAGTGTACTTAGGATAGGCGTTCTACCTTAAGGCTTTTTAAGCGTTTTAGGATTCTTGATTATTCGGTGGAAAACGGGACGAGAGATATAGAGTTTTAAACTGATTTGTGTGTGCACAGCACAAGAATCTCGTGTCGCTGGCCATCGGGGATGCGTCTTTCAGAGCCTTGATAGCCCTGAGGGGCATCGCGTGCGCGTATTCGAGTTCGATGCAGAGAAGACATGCTGAGAATCGATGAATGGTTGAGAGTTCACGAAATAGCGTGTGCATGCTGGCTTCAAAAAACGGGCAGCTGGAAAACAGTCGTGGTTGTTGCTAAGGCTCTAGGTCAACAGGGGGTCAGTTGTGCAAGTCTGACAATTAATTAGCCTAATTAGACATTCAGCTCGCTTGTTGAGTTCGCGCCGATTGGACAATATAGGACAGTTTCGAGCCTTTGAGCAACCTCCAGTCGACTGGGGTTATGTTTTTGAACTCGTGGTTTTTAGGTAGATAAATATTTGTGGGTTTGTTAAAGTCGGCAGCCTTGTATAACCATCCGTTCTACCGCCCACAAAATCGACCTTGAGCAACTCTACGCCCTAGAGTTAGAAAATGTGAGCTACACGGGGTTGGTGCAACGGTCGTGCCATCCAACTGGCCTCATCTAGTAAATTACGCTAATACGCATTCAGCTCCCCACCCATTCGCTCAACATCGCTATCATCTGCACTTTTTTTATTACGACCGCACTTCTAAGTTGTGACCAATTTCCCACTTAAGTTACAATCTATGCTGTCTTATCCCAACGAGGCCGCATTACCTGATCCAAGTATGGGCGATCTAGTGTAACGTCGAGACTAAGGCCAAGGAAGCGGCTATAAAGTGTCGGACCGGCGTACTTTTGATTAAAGCGAGCCTCCATGGGGTAAGTAGATGCTAGAATGCCCGAACCATGGCCTTGGATAGTTTGGCGGTAACGTGAGTGGATGTGCATCACTGCAACGGCAGAGCCTCGTTTTCACGGGACTTACGGATTTAGTGGAGCGGGCCGAGGAGTACTCTGAGACCATTTTCCATCTTAAGGATAACGGTGAGAGTTTGATGCGTTACTGGCGAGGTTGAGCTAAATACAGTGTGGTACGAGGTGATATTGGAGTGAAGCATTCTCGTCGGGGTCAAAACGGACGCGTACAGCGCCTTAGGAAGAGGTGTATAAAAACCTGTTAATTCTTTTCGGTTTTACCAACCATCAGCTCAGCACTTTACGACTTCTTCCTTCGAGTCAAAAGCTTCGGATCGCTCGTCACACTTCAGCCTTTTAAGAACCCAAAGGACCAATTCCTCAAAATGCGCTTCCAATCCGCCATTGCCCTCCTCGCGGCCCTCTCTGCCCCGTTCACCGTCGCGGTGCCCGTGCCTGAGGGTGATGTTGCACCCGTCGTGAATGGTGAGGTCTCGACCCTGGGTGCGCAGATGGGCCTCTACGTCTGCGATAATTATGGCTTCTCTGGGTATTGTCAACTGTTCAAAGTTCCCTTTGGACAATGCAGTAAGTGATCATCCATGTTTAGATACTAATGTCGAAGAGGAATACAGTCCTAAATGAATGGAATTATGCTAATGTGCAATGTGAACAGCGAGCCTGCAAACTTTCGGTGGCAGTGTTTCGTCCGCTGGCCCTGACCCGGGTAACTGGTGCACGCTTTATGAGTACGTTTCCTTCCGCTCACTCCCTATCCTGTAACTATATGACTGCGATTCGGATTGAAGAGATACTAACGCCTTAACTTTTAGAAACCCGGGTTGTACTGGACGGGAGCTTCAGTTGTACAACCCTGGCTTCAGCGATTTGCGCGGGCCTGGTTATGACAATACGGCGAAGAGCTTCAACTGCGCTGCTCTTTGGTAGAGATCCCTGATTCTGTATTGGTGATCGAAGTCCAGCGGTGTTGCGATGGTGGCGTATAGTTTGGCGGTGGTGGGATCGGCATGAGCGAGATCTAGAAGGAGAGATCGGGGAACACATAGTCTACTTGATGGGTCAACTCTCTTTCAATGATTCTAACATAGTTTTTGATGCCCTCGTCTACTTCCATTTGTATGCACCCCCTCGACTATGCTTTTCCTTTGCAGGCGAGAACTATTGTCGAGCAACGGGAACCGAGCCAATCGGCAAATCCTACTCTGCCCTCCATTTTCCTCCCTTTTCTTCCCCAGCCACCAAGACAGTATGAGATTGGAATTTTGGAGAATAGTGTCCTTAGAAAAGAAGTGAATTGGATGTTCTCTCAAATATTTTAAAGCTACTGAACTAGCTAACGAGCCTCACTACTACGATGATTATGTGCCTGTACAACAGACTGGGGATCCCATAACAATTGCGTTCGAGAGTACTAGTGCACCAGTTTCTGTGCAATATCTTTCTCGCTATACGAACGACCAAAGGCAGCTACAAAAATTGGCTGCGACCAAAACCATATCTTTTCACTTTGAAAAAATTGGGACATAGAGTCGTAATAGCAAAGGCAACGGTTTCCTGATATCGACCTAGGTATTGAGAAGCACAATAATATAGCCTTCGTGGCGTTTATTTTTCAAATGTCAGGACGGTTGTGTGGTCAAGCTCCCTCCCGAGACAGACACTAATTACAGGCTGTAAAGCTCTACAAATCTACCCTCTGGCTGACCACCTACCAAGATATCTGCCGCGGTATTCATATCTTCAACAGTAAGATCTGGCTTCGCTGCTAGTGCAATGCTCACTTTTTGCAGCAACAGCTCACGCACAGAACTTATCTCCTCTATATCCTGACTATGTTTGAGGATCCCTGGCGCATCCACCATTGCACCCCACACGACCACCATCGCATGAGCAAACAGTCGCTCATGCTTGCGAAGAAGTAACGTTCCGGCGTATTCCACACACATCAAGATATGCTTCACGAGCCGGAACATCTCATTGGTTCTTGGTCCAAAGCTTGGCCAGAAAGAAACTCTTGACCCATCTACATCGCTTGACGCGGCCAAGTCTTGGAGGCGCTGTTCCAGTCTGAGGAGCGATAGGCGGTTTTGCCAGTAGTATGCAAGTGCTTCAAAATCATCAACAGAAGCAAAATTCAAACTCTGGCGGAGAGGCGAGGTACTATCCGAATCACTTGAAGATTGAACTTTGATATTCCGCAACAGGCTCTCCTCAGATTGGGTGTCCTGTAGCTTGAGAAGCGACTCTGAAAGCGTAAGTACATTCAAAAGCAGTTCATTCTGCGGAGGCGATTGGAGCCTCAGCGAGCGAATTAGCCCCACGAGCCGTGGAATCCGAATGAAGAGCTCGCTGCCAAGAGCCTTGAGTTGAGCCCGATCGCTGTCACTATGTCCCATTTTATTGTTGGCAAAATAGGCTCGAGCAATGTTCTCGAAGGGTGAGGGGGTACCCTGAATACATGCCATGATAGCAGAATCACAAACATGGAAATCAAAAATCTCTCTCGCAAGCTGTGAAACTGGGTATGCGGCGGGTCTTGCTGCTAGGATAGCAGCCAATCCTCTGATATGTAGACGTGCGGGGATGCCGTGTTTCCTTAAAACGCCCTCGAAATGAGCCAGTAGCGCAGTTGAGGCAAGCATGTCATCATGCAGCTCCTTATGTGGCTGCTTCATGTTCGCTTGCACAGCATGCAGGGCGAGTGCTAGGGCTTGGTAGCAGTCGTTAGACGTAAGCTTCGGTGTGCCGCGGGCGTAGGCGCAGGCTGCAACAAGAGCTTTTATGGAAAGATCCAGGCCTCGCGTGTACCCTACGTGGGCTGGTAGGTGGCGGAACCATTGGTCTTCTACCTTCTCGCGTCGAAGCGTATCGAGTGCACGGATGATGATGACGGTCTCGGTTGACTGAGGTACGTGAATGAGTAGTGTATCTCCATTCCAGGGCACGAAATCTCTTTGGCTCGGCGGAAAATGAGTTGAAGAGTGTGACTTGGTCCGTGGGACGACAGAGCTATGGACTGGCTGGGTGCGAGCCACCGTCCGTGAAGGAAGCTCAATGATGATGCGCGAAACGATGTCTCCCCTTCTGGCAGGCGGAAGATTTGCTGCAGTAGTCAAACTTCTCTCGGCATTTGGTCGACCCAGGATAGTCTGCCTGACTATGCATGGAATACCCAATCTCTTGCATCGGTAGCAGGGCGTCTGAACCGTCCGGAGCTGTCCCGGGTCCGGCATTTCAACTTCTCTTGGTAACTCGCACTTGATTCGCCTCTCGCGACAGCCTAGGCAGATCAAGTGGGAATACTTGCCTCTCGATCGCTTAGAACTTCCTGTTCTCGTCTCCGACATTGTAACTGACAAATTTCGCAGCTTATCGAGCGGCCGAAATCATGTCAAAGAAAAAGATTCACTCCAAGATTCTCTTGCGGAGAAATAGAGATGCCTTCAACATAAGGTGCTTCCTTCCAGTTGAGGTTTGTGGCTGTAGCTTGTTTCATAGGGATGTGTATTACGACACCCAGAGAGGCTGAGCCGCACGAAGACCTTAAATTACTAGTTAAGCGTGCACAGACGGGGCTAGCGATCCTATCCAGTCATGGCCTGTACGTACCCCAGGATTTGGGGCCGTTTGCAAGGGTAGCGCGGAACTACGAATCGCGCTGAGGCTCAGCCTCACCCAACCACGT
>Ga0247757_10000749_pt1 | contig 25345 bp, 26 predicted proteins | sample UWRJL126311R4_FD_180929 | JGI IMG/M metagenome (GOLD analysis project Ga0247757, IMG submission 180929) | Plant litter microbial communities from Arlington Agricultural Research Station in Wisconsin, United States - UWRJ-L126-311R-4 | ecosystem: Environmental > Terrestrial > Plant litter >...
GGCTGGCTGGCTGGTTGGGTGTGTGTGGTGTGTTATTTTTTGGGGGGTGTGGAGGCTGTTCTATGGGGGGTTGGTTCGTCGACGGGCGGGCCCTAAGCCGGGTTGCTCGTGGCTAGCGCAAGCGGAGGGCGAGGCACCATCTGGAGGCAATCTGGTCGGATCGGGCGGGTGCGAGGCCGGTGTGTCCAGCACTGTATTCATGTTGTATACGATGTATGCCCTCTTTCCTCTCGAGATACCCTTGTCTGACAGCAGCGTTGGCAGGATGTTCCTGCGTACCAGATGCCCCGTGCAGCAGCCAGGCTCGGCGAAGCCCAACAGGTACTGTCATCACCATCATCAGCAGTGCGAGAGAGTGGGCAGGCAGACTACGGGCAGCGGCCGCAAGGTATCCGGAGGGAATGCATCAGTAGCTGCACAGCGTGGCACGGCGTCTATTGGCGGCTACACAGGGGACACCGTCGGCTACCCCCGTAGGCCCGGGAAAACAAACAGCAGCTTTTGCCGTGGCCACGTCTGGCTGTTCCAGAAAGATGGCGGCTACAAGACGAGGGGCCCCCGGTGGCGTCGCGTTGCTGGCTCGCTGATCCTGGCGTGCATCATCTTTTTTAGGACGGGGCCAAGCGAGCGGCCCATGATGGAGAGGGTCAAGTGGTCTTGTTCCTGAGCGGCGTGCGAGAGTGAAACCTGGGCCTCGACAATCAATTGGCCTGCCTTGTGACGACCGAGAGGAAGGCAGGGAGACCCCTAGGGTCCGGGTGGGCGTGCGAGGCGCCAGGCGCTGGGTTAGCAGACATGCTAGGTGACCTGGAGCTACAGGCGGCGTGCATGGCTGCAGACGTAGTGAGGGTCGGATGGAAGTATGCAGCGGTCGTGCTTCCTTGGTGAAGGGCCTCATCTCCCAGCTCTTCGTTATTAAAGCCTGTTGTCTGCCGGCGCCCCCGTTCGCCTGGCCCCTTCGCGTCGATCGACTGATACCCATTGTGCAGCACCCACGACCCTCTCCCTCTCGCTCTCGCTCTCCCTCGCGCCCAGTGCACGCACCGAGATCGCCCGCATCGTAGCAAGGGCATCTGGCGGCGGTCGCGGTGGTGGTACGGCCAGGCACAAGCCAGGCTCCTCGTCGACGAGCCGTGCCTTGCTAGTGGGCTCCTCCCCCGCCCGGCCGTGCTTAGCATCGCCATGAAGAAGCCAAAGGGGACGACGTGCTCGCACGCCGAGTTTGAAGCGTTGCCCCAATCGTTGCAGTACGTGGTTGTTCATGCGCCCCTATCACAGTCACATGGCAGCCCGGCAAATCAAGCGTGCAGGCCGCCTGCATGCGTCGTTGACTCGTTGACTGAGACGAGGCCACGATGCTCTCGTACCTGACAGCTCGTTACTTTATGCTGACCCATGGCCGCGCGACCTGCAGGCGCAAGTATTTCAGCGAGCTCGAACGCCTGCGCATCCAGGACCAGCACCAGGCCGCCCTCGACGCCCTCGCGCGCGACGAGAGCAGACAAACGGCTCCTAGCTCGCGGCGCGCATCCCGTGCATCGACGACTGCAATCCGTCGCTCCCTGTCACGTCGCCGATTGCCTCGCAAAAAGTCAAGCTTGAGGCCCGCCGATCCGTCGCCTGCTGCCGCTGCCGCTGCTCCTGCCGCTCCCCACAACGACCAATCCGTCTTCCTGCTCCCTGAAAAGGCTGCCCGTCTGCTGCTCGGCGGTGAGGACCTGCCGTCGCCGCCCGTGCCCTTGCCATTGCCTGCCCACCACAACCCTCTGCGAGACTTTCGTTTCGGCTTCGACGACCCTGACCCTTCGACACTGCACCCCCTCCGTGGCCGTCCTCCTTCTCGCACACGGCCCTCCAGCATCGCGTCGTCGTCCATCTCGCCCACGCGTCGCCCCACCTCTCGCACAGTGCAGCAGCACCACGACCACGACTACGACTACGACTACGACCACGACACCGACCTCGACCTCGACCTCGACCTCGATCTGGAATTGAACCCTTCCCTCCGCACCATGAGTCCATTGGCAGGCCGCCAGCCCTCCCGAGCCAGCTTCCGCCGCACCCTCTCCCTCACCACCATTCCCCTCCGCACCTCCACCTCCTCGACCCCCATGCTGCCCGACTCTCCGCCCCCGCTCTCTGCCCGCTGTGCCGCCCCATGGCATCACCGCGCCCACTCGCAATCTCTCTCCCTCTCCGGCGGCCTCCGTTCCTCGCATGCGCCTGCAGCCCCCGTCTTCGACCCAGAGGCCACGCACTACCGTGATCCAGAAGCCCGCCGCAAGCTACGCATGTTCCTCGCCTCGCCCCAGAAATTTGATGAGGCCGTCGAATTCGGGTTCCCGTCGACCAGCGGGAGTGATAGCGTGGGTATGGGGGCGGCACAGGAGCCGCATTATCAGCTTCCGCCTATTAGGACGGACGCGAGGGGTTTCAGCAAGGACATGCAGACTTTTTTGAAGGACGATCGGGTCTCGTTTTTCTCGGAGCTAGGAGAGGAAGTTGAGGACGAGCATGACGAGCACGATCACGATGCCGAAAACAAGGGGCTGGAGTCGGAAGACAGTGGGTCTGTCGCGGACATGGATTCCCCGCTCACACCCTCGAGCGTGGGCCTCTCGTTTCGCAGCCAAGGCCACAATCAAACACACATGCCCCACGCACGCAAGCAATCCTCCACTCTCTCATCTGTGGACATCAGTCACACTGGAGGGACCATGCAGCCCCTCACCCACCCTCTGACCGGCCGCTTGAACCGCGAAATGACGCTCCGCATGACGCTTACCCGGCCGGATCTTCGTGCCGATGAGGACCAGCTGTATGGGTGGCAGACGCCTTCACAGTCCCAGGGACCGCTGTCGAGTGCTGCTGCTGCAAAGACAGAGCAGCAGCAGATGCCTGGCATGAAAGAAGACCCATTCGCGCTGGAGGATCTGGCGCTCACGGATGATATGGATGGAAGTAGGGGGCCGTTTTATATTAAACCCAAGACGCATGTACAGGGGAACTTGGTGTCGAGGTTGTTTAGGAAGGGGGGTAGGGGGAAGCGGTAAGGGGTGACTGTCCTCTCTACCCTTCATCTTTCTCTCTATCGATCGAGAGAAAGAGAGAAGCTTTGCGTGGAGGCGTGCATACGAGGTGTGGTTTCACGACATGATACGGAACTCGGGATTACCACGCGTTTGTCTCGGCTCCACATGCATATCCGCCTCCATTCACGCGCATACGACTTGGCTCTATTCACGTCTTGTCAGACGCACCGGCTTCCCCTCCTGCCGCCTACCCTTGTTCATTTTCTTTTCTAACTGACTTACCTTACGAGTTTCCTTTTCGGCTACCAGTCCTACTTTTAGCGGGCGTTTATTCTTTTTCACTCCCTTTTTCCTTTCCCTTTTCCGCTATGTCGTCTCGGATAAGATGAGATCACGACCTGGGAGGTATCTACTCTTTTGTTTTTCCTTTCATGTACGATATGATATTCCCGGACATGGTATGGATGGATGCCATGGGTCGAGATGACAAGCACGAGTAGATGAATGAACCAGGCGGGATGGTATGAAGACGGGCATAAAAAACTTTCCTACAGTGTTCACAAAGAGAATATTTACAATGAGAGAGAAGACGAAATGGAGAGATGGACGTGTTTTGATACCCAGACAGAACAGACAGAACAGTAGCCTTTCCATAATCACGCTTCGAAAGGAAAGCGAATCCACGGATTGGGATATAGATGGTTATGGTGCATATGCCTGTCACCGCTCCTTTTTCCTCTTCACTTCCTCTGTACCTGGTAACTGAAGTGAGCGAGTGAGCCGTAACATGCGGAAAGCGCGCGTAGTGGACCACAGTATTTTAATATGTTTGGCACGTATACCCCACCCAGTTTGGGAGCAAGCAGACTGCGTTTCAGACGCAAGTGTCCCTCTGTTGCGGTGTACTGACTCGCCTCTCCCGCCTTCCAGATAGTATCCCATTCCATACACACACGAAACGACACGATGCGGTGAGGTAAAAGCCAACGTAACATGGAGGGGTAAACTACTACCCAGCAGAAAGTGGAGTAGATAGTAGAGTGGAGTGGAGTGGGGTCAAAAAAGCCCCAAGCTCCCCCAAGCCCCCCAAGCCCCCCCAAAGCCCAGCCCCCCCTCTCTTCCCCTCCCGTTTCACCACAAAAAACAATCCGGCCCCCAAAACAAATAAACCACATGCCACCCGGCCCCTGGGCACATCCCTGTCCGCCGCATGCGGACGGACGAACACCCACGCGGAAGCGTGTTGTAGATCGGGTTTGGGCGGGGAAACATCCTGGGCTGGAATGGACTGCCTGTTCTGGTTGGCTGGGGGATGAAGGAGAAGGGCAGTGTGTTTTTGCAACATTCTTCGTTCATCGCGATGCGAAAGTAGAAAAGAAAACCCAAATTGTTTTTCCGGGGGAGACGAGAAGAGTTGGAGAGAAGAAAGTCAAGTCGGTAGATAGTGGGAAGAGTGTAGCCTTCAGGGGTGCGTGCGTGTGAGCGGGAAGAAGACAGGACAGAACAGGACATGACGGGAGAGACGAATGGCCGGCCCCGTCCCGCTACGTACACACGCATGAATCCTCGCGCTGGAAACAGAACGGGTGTGCATGCCGTACGCCTCGGGCACGCATGCGTTTCGCTTTCGCCCCCGTTGCGGCGCAATGCGGGAGCGAGTGACGGCTGCAGAGCATGCGCCTGCGCCTGGGCGCGTGGGCAAGAGCATCAGGCTTGACTTGTCTTGTCTGCTAGGTCGGCGAGCGAGTATGCACGGCATGCAGACTGGCTGTCTGCACTCCACGCGGAGAGATACGAGATACAGCGCCCTTGGACCTGTTGAGTGGGTACTGGACTGCGGTCCAGCGACGTCGTTTCGGCTAGGAGGTTGGCGAGACGAGGGACATGCGGGTGCGAGTCAGGCTGGGCTGCGTGGGTACGGAAGGAGAGGAGAAGAGGATAGGGCGCGAGGTATGTACATGGGTGAATGCATGTGAAAAGCGAAGACCTGACGGATATGTACAGTAGGGGCACGTATCTGGTTTGGACACAGCTCGGCTACGTCGGTTAGCTGGATGGGGGAAGCATGGTAGGATATTGTAGATGTCAGAAAAGGGACAGATACGGCATATGCGTCCAGGAAGTGATTAGTGCATGTATGGGAGGGTATATGTGGGAGTTAGTATGCAGAGCACAAGTCCTCGAGCCTAGCCCGCTTGGCAGACAGAGCATTGCATGATGCATGGAAAAGCTATCGTGGGACATCATTACTTCTCGTGATATTTTATCTGTGGCGAATGCTACGCGGCACAGGTGGCTCTCTCTATCTCACGCTGCCTACAAAGAGTACCATCTACCGAGACAAAGCAATGTCATCGATCCTGAGGATCATTTTCACCGTCTCGGCTGCCAGCTCGATGGCGCTGGTGCTGACCAGCAGCGGCTGCAGGACGTTCTCCTCGGCGATGTCGTTCTTCACGCCCCCACTCTTGATGCTGATGCCCGCGTTCTGCTGGTCCTGCGCGTGGCGATGTCTTAGCTCCGTCACTACCTTGATGCTATTCAGGCCTGCGTTCTCGGCCAATGTGGTCGGAATGACTTCCATCGCATCAGCAAATGCTTTCCAGCAAATGGCCTCGGTGCCTGTGAGCTCGCGTGCCTTGAGGGAGAGTCGGTGTGCGATTTCCGTTTCTGGTGCGCCGCCACCGGCGAGGAGTGCCTTCTTCTTCACAAGCGAGCGGATGGCGCAATGAGCGTCATGCAAGGAGCGCTCGGTCTCGTCAAGAATCAGCGAGTTTGCACCTCGGCACACGATAGATACAGTTGATGAAGCGGCCTTCACGCCAGACACCTTGACGTAACGGGCACCCGAGCTTTGGACTTCTTCGATTAGGTCGGCGGAGCCGAGCTTGTCTTCTGTGAATGACTCGATATCCGCAATGGGCTTGCAGCCGGTGCTCTGTACGGGGTTAGACGTGAACCGCAACAAACATGAACTGAACCTACTTTGCAGATGAACTCAATCTCATCACGCTCAATGTCCTTGACCACAAGAATCTTGAGTTTCGACAAGAAGTGCAGACTGAGGTCGTTCACAGCATCTCGAAGGATCGACTTCTGGATGAAGAGCACATTGCACTTCGCCTTTTGGATCTTCTTAACCATGTTGAGAAGATACGTTCGCTCCTCTTTCAGAATCTTGTCCATCTGCCTGTAGTCATTGACAACAATCTGGTTCTCCATGTCTGGCTTCGGAGGGCTGAGCTGGAACTGGATTAGGCCGATCTTAGCCTTTTCTTTTATTGTAGGACCTCCTGCGCTCTTAACCACAGGTTGGTGGAGAACGAGCCCGTCAGTCATTTCGCTGTCCTCGATAGTTCCACCTGCCTTCTTAATTATTCTGATGTTCTTCAAGTCCACATTGTCGGCAGTCTTGGGATCGATGACCTTGAGCACTGAATCCACGGCCATGGCGGGGAGCTTGGGCTCCTGTGCAACAATCTTGGATGAGAGCGAGGTGATAGCAGTCTTCAGCAGTGTTGGTCTGTCACTAAGGGAGATCGGTATCGACATTTCGGTCAAAATTTCGATAGCATGTGCGGCGGCTCGCTGGAACGACTCTGAAATAACGGTGGGATGAATGCCTTTTCCAAGTAAACGCTCGGCGGCGCCCAGCAGGCTGCCAGCTATGACAACGACTGATGTTGTGCCATCTCCCGCCTCGATATCTTGTGCGTGTGCGAGGTCGACGAGCATCTTTGCGGAGGGGTGCATGACACTCATTTGGTTCAGCATAGTGGCACCGTCGTTTGTGATGATGGTCTCGCCTTTGCCAGTTTGGATCTTATAGCGTTAGGTGTAGCTCCAAGGCCCTAAAGGTATCGCTCACCATCTTATCCATGCCTTTCGGACCAAGTGACTGTCACATTGTCAGTATTGTTGTGCACCCCGCCCCCTCTTCAAATTAACGTACAGTTCGGATCGCATCTGCCACAGCTACCCATAAAAGTTAGATATGTACAATCTCAGAGTTCTCGAAGCTTCCCGTACCTCTTGCAGCGACAATATTAGCTATCCGGACAGCTCTGGGCTTTTCTTTATCCTGTCACCTTGTCAGTGTGTTTTGCAGCTGCCAAATGAAGCTTCCCACCTTGAAAGCGGCATTGCCACCACCCCCACTTGTTACTTGTGCAGCCATCCTATGTATTTGCGAGTGTTCTGGGAGGGAAAAAAGGGATGTTGCGTGCAGTTCGTCTTCAGCGTCGCTGCCTTGTAAATTCTAGGGTGCAATGCGAACAAATTCGAGGCGCGCGACGGCGAAAGTTCGGGAACGTCGCATCACAAGCGCCGATTCGCCGACCAGCCTGACAGCTACCTCTCGTTGATTACAACCTCCGTCACCCACCATCCATAACGCCCACCGTTCGCCCGCACTCGCCCCCGGCACGCTCGCTCCTATCGGATCTGCGCCAGATCGACTACTCATATACACATACACCTATCACTACACCCCAAAGCCTACCTCGTCCGCCGCTTGAAGCGCAAACATGCCCTCCGCCACGGGGCAGAACTGGGAGAAATACCAGAAGAACTTCGCCGATGATGAGGTAGAGGAGAAGAAGATCACACCTCTCACAGATGAGTGAGGCAGCCCGATATGTATATATGTATCGAGATGCTAAACAGGACGCAGGGACATTCAAGTGCTAAAGACATACGGAGCGGCGCCGTACGGCGCGGAGCTCAAGAAACTGGAGAAAGAGATCAAAGACAAGCAGCAGACTATAAACGAGAAAATTGGTGAGTATTGAGTATCCCTTGCTAAGCGTTCATAGCTAATATAGTCCAGGCGTCAAGGTAGCTACCCAGGATTCGCTCTCGCGTGCTCCAGCACATGCTAACTAAACTTAGGAATCAGACACAGGCCTCGCTCCCCCGCATCTCTGGGATATCGCCGCGGACCGTCAACGCATGCAAGAAGAACAGCCCCTTCAGGTCGCTCGATGCACCAAGATAATACAGGACGAGAAAGACGCAGAGAAAAGCAAATATGTCATCAATGTCAAGCAGATTGCCAAATTCGTCGTCAACCTCGGCGAACGGGTATCGCCAACAGACATCGAAGAGGGCATGCGTGTTGGCGTTGACCGAAACAAGTATCAGATCCTCCTTCCTCTCCCACCCAAGATAGATCCTTCGGTAACCATGATGACGGTCGAGGACAAGCCTGATGTCACATACGGCGATGTCGGAGGTTGCAAGGAGCAGATTGAGAAGCTACGCGAAGTCGTCGAAATGCCCTTACTCTCCCCCGAGCGATTTGTCAATCTCGGTATCGACCCTCCCAAGGGAGCTCTTCTCTACGGCCCTCCTGGAACGGGAAAGACGCTGTGTGCGCGAGCCGTTGCCAACCGAACCGACGCCACCTTCATTCGGGTTATCGGTTCTGAACTGGTGCAGAAGTACGTGGGTGAAGGTGCACGCATGGTGCGGGAGCTCTTCGAGATGGCACGGACAAAGAAGGCTTGTATCATCTTCTTCGACGAAGTCGATGCGATTGGTGGTGCTCGTTTCGACGATGGTGCTGGAGGTGACAACGAAGTTCAGCGGACCATGTTAGAGCTCATCACACAGCTCGACGGTTTCGACTCCCGTGGCAACATAAAGGTTATGTTCGCCACCAACAGGCCATCAACCCTTGATCCTGCACTCATGCGTCCGGGACGTATCGATCGAAAAATCGAGTTTTCGCTCCCCGATATGGAGGGCAGAGCCAATATTCTCCGCATCCACGCAAAGAGCATGAGCGTTGAACGCGACATCCGTTGGGAACTCATTTCGCGATTATGCCCGAACAGCACCGGTGCCGAGCTCAGAAGTGTGGCAACAGAAGCTGGCATGTTCGCTATTCGAGCGAGGAGGAAGGTCGCAACAGAGAAGGATTTCCTGGCAGCGGTGGACAAGGTCATTAAAGGTAATCTAAAGTTCAACTCGACGGCTACGTACATGCAATACAATTAGAAGGGGCGAAGAAGGGAAGAGCAGGACGAGAGAACAAGATATGTATTATCGGTGCATTTCAGGGGTCCGGATAGTAGCTTCTTCTCAAAGACAGCTTATTTGTACCAGTACTCATGAGACCATATACGTGGTATACTGGTATGCTGCACGTAATTCGAGTTTGAGGTCATCCTCGAAATCCTTCGTGATGATTGGTGTCGTATGTCAGCCCATGATTTTGGTCAGGGTGAAACGGTAAATCATCGTATCCATTGAATGGATGGATTACAACTTTCAGTGGGCCTTAAATACTTTCAAACTTCTAAAAATGATGACGTTACGATCTAGCATGCTGCTTGCTGTGTACAAGAAGATGGCAAGGCTGCATAATTTCTCCTCCTGAGACAATAGAAGCCAAGGACAAAGCAGTGTGCTGACTCTCGGGGGAGGTCCGTTCTTTAGAGAGCGTTTAACAGACTTGGTCTATTTACCTTGGATGGATTTAAAAGGCTATCAGTAGAGTATTCTACCAACCTTAATAAATCCTCTATCTACTTCAGTACATCTAAATATTCAAAAAGAGCGCTATAGGTATCCCATCTACACCGTTATGGTGCCTAGGAGGAATGAAACCGTAATTGCATTGCTAGCGTGATTTGAGAAAGGCCCTTAGCAATCCAACCCCCCTCCTATAGATGATTTCATTAGGAGTGTAACCAAAAGCAAGTTAGGCTTGAATTCATATGTTTTTGCAAATCAGGACTGGCCTTTCATTAGTGGAGTTTAAATACAAGAAGTGTATAGTTGTTTCTCAAAAGCGATTAGTGGGTTTTTATTCAGAGAACCAGAGGGAATAGATACTAGCGAGGAGGAGTCAGGCGAATACTGGATACGACCAAGTTTGACGTTGACTAATGGTTTAGATGGGAGTGACGCAACTTTCCATATGTAGTCAATCATGGCCACGATGTTATAGTCAAGCTACTGCTGAACACACCTGAGATTTACATTTACCTGATGCTGCTGTTAGACGCAGCAGAGAATAGACAAAAGGAAGTAGTTGAGCTGCTACTTGATAAACTTAAAGTCGATGTTGACCTGCAAGATCAGTTCGAGTTAACACTGCTGTCTTGGACAGCGAAAAATGGATACAAGGAAGTAATATCAAACTGGTACTCGATATGGCTAAAGTTAAAATCTGCTCAAAGGATCGATACGGATATACGCTGGCGATCTAGGCAGTTGCGTTTGGACATCGAGCGGGAGTTCTCTTATTAGGCCATGTGTAAGAACTTATTAGAATTAGCTAACGTAGTTTTACTGACGCAGTTAAGGTCGTACTAATTGAACGATTTATGTAAATGACCACCGAGGATTTCACATAAGGAAAAATGATCGGATATAGCTATTGGGTGATAGTGCATGGCACTTTAATGTTTATACAACAACAGGGGAAACGCTTTTATCTTGTGATTCTTTTCCTTGCGTATAGGACGTAAATCAACGTTCCATGTGTGAATTCACCCCTTCCTCCCAAATTTTTGTACATTGTCTCAGCCCTGCGTTACGGTTCGTCAAGATATCCGTTCTTCATTCTTATCTGAGCTTGTTCTTGTGACTAGGTATAAGGTCACAAACCCGATTCTATCGGCCAGGTTCCATCGTACCAACACCATTCAGCCAAGGGTCTTCTAGTAACTCTTTCGCTGTCTGTCGATGTTCTGGCTCCCATTGCAACATCTTGCGCATAAACTGGAGGAAGGCTTCCTTATTTCTACCATTAAGGTTCTCTTCTGATTCTTCTAGGCTCGTGGGCCTAGGAAGCGGTATTGAACCCCGCCATTGACCTGCAGATGTCAGCTGGAAACGCCCAATGCCGACTCTGACTGTGTACCATCACTGGCGAAAAACTCAGCAGACCTCTTTCCTCGCTTCAATAGCTCCAAAGGTGGTGGGCCCATCATAGAAACCATCTCAGCAATGTGAGCCCGAGTCATATAACGTTGCTCTTTAGGATCCTGCCCATAGAACATGTGTTTCCCCTCAAACAGATCCCAAACCTAACGCTCACGTTAGTCAGTCTCGTAATAGTCTTTCAAGCAGCTTACAAGAACTCCAAGATTCCAAATATCAATACTGTAGCTCCACGGAGCCTGCAAACAGACTTCAGGAGACCTATAAACATCCGGCTGCACGTCTTCATTGTGCACGGCATTCCCGAATACAGCCGAGCCAAAATCGCTAAGAACAGGCTCTCCAAAATTCTTGGGTAAGTTGAAGCCGCGAGAAGAATAGATAGTATACCCATTAACGACTTTACGAGCTGATGGATGGTCTTGCTCGCCTTTAATGAACGCAGAAATGATCCGTTTGTCTTCAATTTTTAGAAGGATATTACTGGCGCTAATATCTTTATGACAGTGAGCCTCCAGTCACGTTTAAAGCCACAGAAACTTGCCTGTGTGTATCAAGTGCGCTTCTGAATGGAGGTAATCGAGGGCCTTTAGTATGCGATAAAGAAGCCCTCTTAGTAACTCTTCCGTAAACTTCTGATTGGCATTACGTCGAAGTAAATCGCGCACACTTTCCCACATAGGTTCATGTACAAGGCAATGATGTTCGCCTTTGGGTCCGTGGAGAGTAAAAGTATCTATTGCATCTCGAAGATGACGGCGTCCTGGATGGTTTGATAGGATGCTCTGCAGATGCTTGTAAATGCTGACCTCTTCTCGGTTTTGTCCATCATTTGTGAATATCTTCAATGCAACAGCATGACGCTCACTAGATGTGTAAGTACTGTGTCTCAGGAGCAAGACGAAGCTCACTGAAGATCATTAGCCAGCCAGACGGTTGAGCCGACGCCGAATCCTAACTTCCCTACGATTTGGTATTTCTTGTGTAGTATTTCACCGATTCGTAAAGGATAATATCTGCCCGTTGAGGCATCATGTATTTCTTTTTCAAGATTTTGTGAGGCGGGTATGGTTTCAAAATCAGAATCGCGAAAGTGCAGGGGCTGTAATGGGGTCTTCTTCAACCAGTGTCGCGCTGATTCAATGACTGAAGTCATTGAACGCGATGATAGAGGCCGTAGCATTATGATGAAAACTGAAGTCACTAGGCGAATGGGTCGATGTTTATCAAGGTTTCTTGGCAGAGCGTTGACAAAGCCAAAGGCAGTCAGGCAATGCGACACCAGCCACTGCACCAACGAGGCCGAGCAGCAGCACACACATCCAGTGATCATTCAACAGCTCTTTTCCAGCTTGTGGCGCATGCAAACTGAACGAATTCCAGCTGATTTATTTTATGATTTCGCTAACGGGTACCTAAGTGTGTTTGGGACTTGCGGTGGAATGCGGCACAGCTAACGAGAATCACCCGCACTTTACAACAACGCATGAGGCCTTGACTTGATACTTCTTGATACTCTCTAGATTTCATTCATCATCTTCTCTCAGCCTCGCATTCTTCTTTTCCAATTCGTTTGTTCCTTTATGTTCTCTATATATGGCTCGACGCTTAAGCACCTCTGTTAGGAGGGCGGTAAATAAGTGGCTTGGGTACGACCGGACAAAGCTTGATTCATCCTGGCAAATCGCTGTAGAGACATTTATGAAGCCTGGAGGAAGTGCTGAGCAAAAGCTTAGCATAATCGAAGAAGTCAACATCATGTCATTACTTTCTGAATATACATGAAGGGTGCGACTATTTACTCGGCTGACCAAAGATCTCGCCCGGAGGGTCCTGTACAAAAGTCTCATTTCAACTTTGCCGACAATGAGGATGTCATCAGTGCGCGCATCAAGGGCGAGAACGATACCAAGACCTACCATATCTACGAAAATGGTACGGGGACTATCAAGAAAGATGGGCAGGGAGTATAATATATTGTCATCATGGAATATTTTAGTACGGTTTTGTAGCGTGTCAATTTCAATGGATTATAAACTTTGTGGGCTACTTATAATTTATGTATACCTACGTGTGTGCACACAGCTGAAACCGGGTTTCTTTGGGCCATAATCTAGTAAGATCCCTCAGCACGTGTCAATAAAATAGTGCGGTATTACTAGGGGAATACGGTAGTCAGTCTCGTTAATGTGAGCATCTGCAGTGTCTGCCAATGTCTTTTCCTCGTACCGGGAAAGCTAAGAAGGAACACACACGACCTGTGTAGTACCTTCTCATTAACGACTCATTTACTTTATCCCGGTGTGAGGTGGCTCGCAATGAGTTGATAAGAATCGGAACGTCCATTCTAAGACGGTTTTACCGCTATATGCTAGTCCGTAGAGCGTGCGATAGGCTCATATAGGAAAGGGAAAGCCAGAAGTACATATTAGTCGCTGCTCTGCCCTCACATTTCAGGCAGACGGCTCAGCCAATTCAGGCAAAACCTACAATGGTTCAGGCAGCCCAGTGGGAAAGCAATCGTGATATCTGTATTTTGTCCTACCGGATGGGATGAATAAGTTTTACTGATCGTTATAGATCTTCTAGAAAGGCACTGGTCTTTAAAGCGTGCTTAAAACAAAACAAAAGTGCCCTAAGGAATGCCGATCCGTATCAATGATAGTCTCACAGAAGGCTTCAGACACGAGTTCCAGTGCGCAAGTTAGGGTACTCAAAGCCATGAACACTTATGGAACAAGGTGCTCAGAAGAATCCTCGACAAATATGCCAAAGACGTAAACTGTTAGAAATACAAGTGGAACAAGGCAATAAATCACGCAACGCAACGGCCTACACATTACTTCAATATCTTCCAACTAAGGAAGTGGATGAAGCAGTCTAGTCAGCCGACGACAACATTTCATCCAGCCAAGCTTTCTAGCATCTAAACTAAGACAGATGCTCATGCACGCGCTGGAGAGTTGCAAACGGTCACCACAATAAAAGCTAACCGCCATATCAGTAAGCCTAGGGTTAGGGTTAGAACAGGGTGAGGCTATGGAATATCTTTTCCTGGTCGTTTTTAAGTATTTGTAACTAAAAGGTGCAATTGCTAATCAGATAGGGCCTGGAACAAACTGCTTATTCACGTTTTAAAATACGTAGTCTTTGATGTTCTTGTTCGAAAATTTCGGTGTATTGCCGCATGATCACATGCGAGTCCATGCATTCAATGCCTCATCGCTCTTGTCATTTGATTGGGTGCTCGTCACCCGCTCGGCTGATTTTATGATAAGTCTTTGTGCATCCCTAAGACTCTGGGTTTAAATCAGTTACAATGACTGGAAGTACCCGGAAGAACACAAAAATTCGCACTTGATAATTTGACAGTTTCTTCGGTGAATATACATGATTTATTTCTCCTTTTCCATGTTTCGATTTGCTTTCAGGGTGAAGTGAGTCTCTGAATGGTCACTTTGCGAAAACGCTATGCTCGTGTCCGTGCCGTCGAACATCTTGGAAAGTCTTTATCGATTGTGGCCTAGGCAAATGTCTTTGTCGAGCTATGGGAAGGCGAAATTTGAGGCCTGTAAAGTTGAAATAAAGTCGAAATCGGTGTTTCAACCTGTGAGAGCTAAAATATCATGATGCTTGAATCCTGATGAAAATACGTCGTATACGGGTTGCGACACAACTTCATAGTCCTCAAATTTCGCTCTCCTCTGGTGCGACAAAGGGATTTAGCGGTATTAGTTGCAGATGTCAAAGCACGTTTTCCATAGCAATAGCCGCTCTCGTTCACTGAAATGACTCGCCGTGCTCTTGAGTCTGGATGACCTGGCTGCCATCATGCCAAAAGTGAACTGATCGTTGACCAGGGTAACGCTCAACGGGCGTTTTCGTTGGCTGGTCTTTCATTAGCCCTCGGTTTCGTAAAAAGAGATAAGAATCGGCCTCATCCAAAGATCAGAGACCAGAGGCCAGACCACCGGTCAATGGAAGATAGTTAGCGCCGGAAAGTAATCTTGTGCAAATCTCCTGGGCGGGCAAGAAGGCCGATTCCCCGTGATCATCGTTAAAGCCTCAGCCTGACTCACCGCTTTGAATGGAGTAATGAGGGCTTATCCATGCGCGGCCGTGAAGTCAGATGGCACTCCCTCCGAACAGTAGATCAGCCAGTCTCGTTTTCCTAATTTCGTCGAAAACAGTACATGCCTCGACCTGAACTCTCTGAGTAATCTTTGGATGGTGATACAACAGATAGGCCCTCTGAGCCTTGTCTGACCCTTCGGCACAAATGAATAGGGCTATGCCATCGACCCTGTTGGAGACAAGCATCCCTGCTCCAGTGCAATAATTAAAGTTTGAGCTGACAGAGAAGGTCTCGAAAAGCCTGCAGAAAGGCCCTAGTGTGTCTCAAGACCAGTTTTCGTAATAAAAAGGAACCATATCAAAACGATTATCACTGTCTTCCGTTGCGTATAGCCTAATCTCTTGTACATTCCCGCTGGCTGCTGCCTAGGAGATGGTCCGTGTACGTGCCGTGTTGTATTAGCAGATGACGGCCATTGCAACTGACCTCTACTGATCTCCTACTCGAATGCAAGGGTTTTCACTGCATCGGATTCTTTCCTTTTCGCAATGAGCCCTCAAAGCCCATGTCATATATCTTTCTCGGGTATATATGAAGTTGTGGTTGCTGATGAACGATGAAAGATCTGCGGCGCATTGAAAGTTCGTTTGCAAATGGCGGCTTTGGAACCTCGAGTCTAGGTCGGGACGACGCATGAGTACTTATATGATGCGCTAACCCTACAATTTCATAGAGACGGATACGATCCATTCCTTCATTCCTTCAATGGACGACCTAAATCCTTGTCGAATCGCGTTACGCTCCTCGCTTCGCACTACTCTTCTTCTGCTGTCCGCCCCCAAAAACATGATAGATTATGTCACTTCGAGACGGAAGCCGCACTACCAGCTGTCCCTTAGTGTACGCAGCACCGATAAATTCTGAAGATGATACAAAAAGCGATCAATGACCTGCCCGTTATTATTAAATGTGGCATCGCTTCTACGGCTTGCATTGCACTTCCTTTCCTAGTATTGGCATGGGCTCAAATGATGAAGTCAGAAAAGATCATCGGGAACTGGAATTGGTTTTTAGACGCTATGCGTGCGAGGAGGAGCATATCTTCGTGTGAAGATCAACTTTAGACCCCTATATGTCGAGGGCATTGTATAGATCTGGGGCAGCCATGGTGGCAAAATCCCTCTCCTGTACAAACGCAGTCGGGTATAATACCCGTGAAGACCCTCACAGACATTTTGGTAGCATAATAAGGAAAACAAAGGCGTATGATAGCCCTTTAATAACAGTATCTAGGTGTCTTATTTGCGACGTTCTTACTTTCGTGAGGGGCACCCGTCACTCCTAAGTAGATGATTTGCTGTTGATTCGTGTTTCGATTTGTAGAAATAGCAAGGTTACCCAGGTTAGACCACGTGTGCGACAGTTCACAGATTAAATCATCACCGACGACAAGGGAGGATGTAAAGTAGCTTCCAGGCCGAAAGTCGACAATTTAAATGCTAAAATGGCAGCATTATTCCCACTCTTCCACCAACAACCACCCTCTAGCACAATTCTCAGAAACTCCGCGATTTGCTTGCCTTTCCCGAAAAATGCTTTCCCATGCCCAGTATCCACTTACTTGAAAAATGAGAGAAGCGCAGAGAACCTGCTTCTCACGACGCATACGTAGAAGCATCTTCCAACCCATCAGAGAAAACAGCAGCGGTGACTCGTAGGTGGGTTCACATCGAGCGCTTCCTGGCGATTGGTCTTAATTTGTAGATCCGGTATTTCCCACTGTCTGAGCTGTAGATACCGAATTTGGCTGCACCCCTTGCTCTGAATCACCTATATTGAATGAGTCCATACACAAACGCTAATATGAGAATTCGCAGAACGTACTCTTAGGTCTGACCCTGACCGGATAGTGACGCTCAACCTGGGGCTGTTTCCGTTGCGAGGCTGGCTCCATATCTTCGTCTGGGTGGCAGCACGCTACAATGAGATGGGGATCATCAGAGTTTTGCGGAGAAAATGTATCATTTTATAGTGCGTGATGTGCAAATGTGAAAAGCAATGCTCAGCGTAGCTCTGCTCCAGCTACATTCGGGCCGGCTCCTTGACGCCACTATTCTCTTACCCAATTGTATAGGAAGCTTGCAAGAAAGCGGCCGAACACTGCGTTCAGATCAGCCCTGCTCGAGTCGTTTACCTATCAGGCCGATGCCAAGCTACCTGCAGCAGTCCACTCATGCCTGGGCCTGGGGGCGAGAAAGTCGGATATCTCGACACACCTTTCAGGGTCATCGTAAGGGGGCTTGAATAGGATGTATGAATCAAAAGGCTATACGAGCCGTTTGATAAGGGGTTGATCTTTTTGCTTCCGCAAGAGCAAGGGTCGCTCCTTCCCGCACGGCTCAGCCGTGGGGCGGCTTGGCGCTTGGGTGGCGCATTCAGCATTGCAGTTACCAGAGGTCCATCCAGAAATCTCGTGGCAAGCATACGTCTTGCGAGGCTCAACCCCGTTCTCATCCGTCTCTTTTTGTGCAGTGGCCAGTGGTTGGGTGCATAGCCGCTGCCCCTGTGAACGCGTTAGGTGGGTGATTAGGAGGTGAGGCGCGATTAGCGACGCACCTCAGCGCTCCAACATACCCAGTCCACATGGCTACCATGCATTGGGTGCTGAATGATAGAAGCTGACCAGCATCTTCTGTATCAAACATCATGCGGATGTAAGGGGGCTGTTAGTGAACTTCCTTCCTTAGGGCATCCCTACGCCTCAGGCGCCGAACGCCGATGCAGACACCGCAGACCCGTTGATTCGTTATCAATACGATTCGTCATTCGATCGAACTCTCCCCGCCGGAAGAGTAAACGCCGTACAGTCTGCCGAGACAAATCAAACGGAAGGCTATTAGCTCATATAGGACCGGGCGGATATAAGATGGCTCGTTTCTCATCTGCTTTGTTGGATACGCAACATGTAGTCGGAGGTATGTGAGCATGGGAAGAGACTGCAGTACTGCAGATAGAGAGGCTTCCCGGGGATGCGGTTGGCCCAAGGATCAAGATACGTGAACATTGCTCAACGCCCTCATGTGGATAGCCTCTGCTCTTCGCAGTAGCATGTTCCCAGTCAATCCGGATATCGATTTATCGCACAACCTAACATATCGGTGGGAGCCGAGGAAGAAATCTTTGATATTGGCTGTTTGAAGATACACTTTCATCCGCCACACTTCTTATCCCACCATTTGGACGTGTATACAATGCTGACGTGGGCATAGTCTGGCACAGAAGTATGCAGTCTGAAAAAGAATATGGAATTTGAAGATAGAAACAGGTATTTATTTGATGGTTGAACAGCAAAAGGATCTTGTGCGTGTAGTATCGAAGAAATGTTTTGGCATGTAGGGGAGAGGATGGCTCATGTTCCAGAATGGCCTTTTTGCCTGTATCGAAAGTCAGTATCACTATGCTATTGAAAGATGGAAAAGCCGCCTGCACAAACCTATCATTGTTCTTCGGTTTTGTACCCTTATTCTCCGGCTGTGTAGGCTTTGGTAATGTGGGGTCGTCTCCCATGCTTAGAAAACGTACTGAGTATATAAGCATCGCGTAGCAAACACGTAATCAGTTAATCCTCACTGATTTCCCGCGGTGTCCCCCAGGTTGGCACGTTTCCCGTCATTTTAGATGTGGACTAGCAAATTCGCTGGAAAGTTTGAAGTAAGAGTGAATATTGAAGCTCAGCCTCATCGTTTGTGGGTGTCAAGCATGGGCTGGGGCGTGGATACTTTTGGGTTAGCCCGCTGTCAGTGCTAACTCGACCGCTTTCAAGGCCAGGTCGCCGAAAGCTGTGAGCGTCGTATTTCATAAGCGCTGCGAGTACGGATGCAGCACACCGGTTTCGAGATCCTGGTAGGCGGTGAAGAGCGGGATATCGCTATGTAGATCGTTGTGTGATGTGCTGCTTTTCCTGTTGAGCAAGTCGTTAGATGTCAATACACAACAAACTTTCCCACCTTGTAATGCAGCCTGAGACTCCGTCTAGCAATTAATTGCGACAAAGGACCTTTTAGTTTTGTGAAGTCATCTTATCACTCCACAGCTTCATCAAGGCAGCTCAGTCCACAGTAGAGAAGTTCATGCAGAGACTCATGCGGGTCGACAAAATACTTTATCACTGACTATCAGACGGTTAGCTACTGTTCCTGATAAACCATAAAGAACCAAAGATGGAAATAGGATACCTACATCAAAATTGTATACTTAACCAAGAAACGGTATAAGCCAAGCTATTCCAAAAACGACTAAACTAACCTTACCTAAGCATACCCGTCAATATGAAATATACCAACTCGAGTGAGACCATCGGATACGATAACTCCGATGAATCACTCTTCAAGGTGGGTTTCGGATAACCAAAGAAGCTGAACAAATATCCACAAATGCCATCCAATAGCATAAGTCATGTCTGGGCTTACTGTTCCCCACAAGAGGCAGGTCTAATGACATTCCAATCTTCAATCTGTGTTCGATACAAACACCGATACGACTGCGAAGAAAGCACTGATGGCAGCGTATATTTCAATTCGTCGTGAGGCCCCGGCCAGTAGTTTTGCTGACAATGCAAACGCCAATCCCAAGGCTCCAGCAACTCCGATACGTATCTTCAGTGGGCCGATGGCGGCGAGTGTAAACATAGCGCCTACAAAGAGAAGCGAGGTCAAGATGCAAGTGAAAATATCCATAATTTCAATCAACGTACGGTAGCGCACATAAGGGGGAAGGTCATCCTTTTCTTCGGTGTTGCCGGCAGTAGCATTCGCTTCAATGTCGTGGTAACTATGGAAGAGATATTCCATGAATTTTTCTCCCATTTGGATCATCTGGATACATCTTCTGGTCAGGAAGTCATCCTGGGGAAACCCCGGCCATCCGCACGAGTCAGTAAGCTCCGTCGAGTCCAGATACATATACGCCGCTTCTTGCGTAGGTCCGAACTGGTTATCAGCAAATATAGGTTCCTCAAAGCGTTTTAAACACTTTCTAGCAAACTTGGGCTGTTCAGGTTGAGCCTGGACTTGCGCGCTGAGGCAAAGATCCGCTGCTACTCACAGTGAGCAGGTGTGTTAACATTAGACTTACAAGGGGGCGTTACCTTGTTGTCGCAAAGATTCTTCATATTTTTCCCATTTAGGAATAACTTCTGGAAATGTTTCATAAACGAACTTGCGTGGAATATCCAATACATCAAATCTTTTTGACGTATGCTTCACGTGTTGTTTTAGAGCCTTGTGAAGCTCGTACTGATTTAGAAGTACCTCCTGAGTATCATCATGAATCAGTTTTGCCCACTGCGCTCTGAATCGACGGAAGCGTGCAATGTCCGGAAACATAGCAATATTTGAGTAAAGGGTGCTAAATCCGAAAGGTGGCCATGATGGGGGTGGGGGTGGGGATGGGGGTGGGGGTGGGGGTGGGGAATCCATCCGAGGTTAAACCAATTCAGACGATCGATAGCTGCGAATGTTTATAAATGGACAGATTGGTGTTCTGGGTAGGAATTCGACCGGAACTGACTGCGATACATATAGCCCATCCTTATGGTAAGGCTATCGACACCAGGTCGCAAAATAGACTCTTGTGAGAATGGCTTAGTTCAAGCCTGCAAGTGCAACCCAATCAAACGGCGTCGGCTGTCAGAGTTTGTCTGTCCCCTCATCGTGAGTATTAAAGAGCGTCTGGGGTCAAAAACGTGCACCGACCGTCCTTTGAGCTTCTTGTTGCCAATCAAACAATCTGGGGGTTGCAAACACCTGATATCCTGTCCCAACATCAGGGCTCAGGCCTTCTCGAGGCAGTGTGCAGCGTCCGGGTATGTCGGATGTCGCGAATCGGTGGCGATTGCAACCCTCCTTTCGGTTGACGAGGCCTTTGAACATCTCTGCGGCACAGCTCGGTCTTCTTGTCTTGCAGCCAGAGACGGCGCTTGAGTGGAGCGGCACTGCTTGCAGTTGGTGGCCAGAAGTGTAGTCCCTCTCCATGAGTGTGTGAGTGGTGTCATCGTCTGCGGCGGAGGGATGACGCACAAGGGGAGGCTTCCCCACTATCAGCCACTTTGCTTGTGTTTCCCGTATTGATTGACATGGCCAGGGGAGGTGTGCCGGATCACGATAGGTGAACGGTACGTGGCATGCTGAAGCGACTGGCCCCAACCAAAATACTTTAGATACTGTCGAATCACAGTGGGAATAGATAGCGCCGCATCTCCAAGGAAGCAAGCGCAGATCGTATCTGTAAGGCATCGGTCACCGGACAAGCCTCAAAACTGGCTGCTTTTTCTTGTGGCATCACAGCTCTGCGGTATGGACAGTTGACCTGTTTCTTTGCCTTCTTTGGTAGCACTGATAAGGCAAACATGCAGTCCAGTGCCTTCGCGTATTCAAATACGCAATGTCAGTAGTTATACCCTTGATAATTGAGGGGTAGGGAGTGATCAAACGCAACGAATTTGGAATTTGGATTTCGGATGGCTGTGGCCGCGTTTCGTCTAACAGCTGAAAGCTGTCGTATTGTTACCTAAGCGTCTGGGTAAGAGCAGGCCTCCAGAGGCGATAGAGCCCATCAAAGTCGCTCTCTGCTGTATTTCCACCGCCATGCGGTTGAATAAACGGCCGCATGAAGTCGTTCTTGTCCTCAACGTCGGAAATGTCTCTGCCTGACCCTCAGGTCGAAGATAGGCTGACACTTGTCCAATGCGACCTCTGCAACGACCCTCGCGCAGCATTGCTGCAAGCGCTCTTGGTATAGCGGATGCCGCGGCACTCTAGCAGCTCCGCGGTGTGTTTGCCGGTGGGAATGGGCTGAGAAGTAGGGCGTCGCGCAAGTTCGTTGTGTCCGATCCGCCTTCCGTAAAAGCCTTCACCCCAGCATCCGCCGATACAGCCATGCTTCTTACGTCGGTCAAGTCCGAGACGATGCAATAAAGATATTCGCTATCCAATAGATTATCTGGGGTGGGAAACAAGGTGTGTTGTGGTGAGATGGAGGGTGTGAGTGGAAGCGAAAATTGAACGTGGAAAGGCTGGAGCAGAGGTCGTTAGCTAGCCCCTGAACTAAACACTGCGTGTAGTACAAGGGAAAGAGGCGTCGATACTAGTTGCATTCGTAGTTCCAATCAAGACCTACCGGTGAGCACTGAAGCCTGTCAACCTATCCTTATTTAATTAAGACGTCCTTCTAAGCGTGCATTGAGTTGATGGGCTGATCGAAGTAGTTCCCAGTTAGCTGCCCTAGCGGTGTAAGAACTATGAGCAGTTTATTATTGAGACGGATCTCTAATTTCTTTGCTGAAAATTGCCATTCCATAAACCTGCAAATCAATCTTAGAGAGGTAATATCAATGGATAAAGAATTGTCCTCGCAGGTCGATATCTGCAGAGCCCCTAATCATTGCCAACGCGTCTTCGGTGGCATTCTTCCAGGCTAAGCTGCCTCCTTGGCCTTGTGAGGAGAACTTCGACTTAGTGTGTCTTGGTAGCTCGGATTGGTTGCTGGTTCAACCTACTAAGGGCGCTGGTTTGCCTACTTTGAGAGAAATTCTAGGCTTACAACTCTCGCTCAGACTGATCTCGTGAACACGCGAACGCGTCCTCTTTTCAACGCCAAAAGAGTATGGTGTAGATGCACGTCGCCAGCACCGGTCAATGTCTCCGTGAGGCTTACTGCATTAAGATCCAGAGTGACTGAGACCGAATCGAAGGGCGCGTAAGTTGCATGCATCGTCTGACTTGCATGCCAGCAATACACCGTATGATCGGGAAGGCTGTGAGCGGTTGAGTGATGAGCAGTATGGCTCTGCATTGACACTGGTGCCACGCCCCTCAAAATTAACTCTGAAATGAAAACTTTGGCATCGTATAATTTCCGTCGGTCACCAAGTAGAGAGCAGAGAGATTGGCCGCTTGGGAGAAGTAGAAAGCGCTGTCGTTCGATCTTGTTGGGGAAACACGTGCTTGCCCTAGCTTTACTCCCCACATTATCGAACGCCGAAGAACCTCGTATCCTCCCTCCTCTTCTTCTCACCGCAACTCATCGCCCAGCTCTTACCGTAACGTCATATATCATATGCCACAGCGCGAGGCCAGCCTATTCGCTACCGTACAAGCATTGCGTATCCTGTATGCGCATGCACTGAGGGTCGGCTCGATCCTGCAGAGCATCAGTACGCGCAAGGCTGCGCCCCAAACCAAGTATCATGATGTCTACTTGCATCGAACCTAGTTAAACCAATGTGTCATGTGGATTGAGATCTGTTGATTTGGAAGTCCTTCGCGGACCCCCTGTGCACAGCAAAAGACCGGTGAAGTGTAACGTACACTTATCTTTAATCTACGCACCAAGGTTGGCTCTTTTCTCTTTTTGATTACAATGCAGTTACCATGAGACCCTGTACGACACCCTGGAGGAATCTGCAAGGCATTTGTTGAAGAGTTTCCCCCTTGCTCATTCGGCGATTGGTCCCAGGTAGAAGCATTGTAACCTTTTGATAGATCCTCAAGACTTTTGGCCTCTAAAGCCTCTTTAGCTATTGATCCAATCGAGTTAGTATAGAGCGCCCGAAAATTATAAAGGTGCCTTGGTCCAATATTTCCCACCGATTACCCCTATGAACCTCAAGTAGTTTCATTGAAACATATTTTTTTAATATGGCTTCTGAAGACATTGAACTGGAACAAATTCATGTTGCTGAGGTAATGCAGTTACTCGATGGTAGCCAGAAAAGGGGGTCTGCGACTCTTGCAGACCTTCTTCGTTCCCAAACCGCGTATCTCGACTACTTTGAGGACATCGAAAAACATCCAGAAATAGATCCACGGCAGCGTTTTCAGCGGCTCAGAGCGCACCGAGCTGGTTTTGTTGAAACCCTTGTTTGGAGGGTTTCCCATCAATTGGAGGACTTATTGCAGGACTCGAAGAATGGCAAAGTTGATCCAGATGATGAGGCCACGAAGCTTCGATATGTGAAAATAAATCTTGATCTTGATAAGACTTTGTCATGGTATAGTATGCATTTTTGAATTCTTGTAAATGAGGAAGCTTGACTTTGCTGACTTTAGGCAGGTCGCGTGAACAAGGAAGATAGCGATGCTGCCAACGCCCCTGGCGTTACCCCATTCTGGATGGATAGAGGAATTCGCTATTTTTTAAGTGTACTTGGTAAAGGGGTAAAGGCACCCAATGCAGAACTGAGCGCGAAGTATGGTTCGATCGGCGACCCTGTGCCTTCTACACTTCTCACGCTACGCGGCTCCGATAACAACCCTATTCGCGATCTTATTCTCAAGTACTTGCTGGATCCTTTCGATCAAGTCTTGGAAGTCTCTTGGAGGCTCTGGAATAAGATCCTGGGTCGCAATTTACCGCCACGCGAACGAGGAATGAAAGGTCGAACCGTCAATCTCGTTGTGAATATTATAGAATGCCTGATTGCTGTTGGTTGCTTGGCCACCACCATTTACATTGTTACTTTGTACCACTCTATAAGAGCTCGTCTCCTAGTAGGGACAGTCTTTAGTCTCATCATCATTGTCCCTGCGGTTGCTTTCTTGAGCCAGGCAGCGTCCCGAACCCTCGCTTTAGCATGCGGGTATGGCACTCGTCCCTTAATGATGAAACAATGCTGACCAAATGTAGTATATGGGCAGTTCTGGCTGCGATCATCTTTTTTTCCGACGCGAAATATGACTAAAACGTTGTCTGCTGTTGTATGAAGAGTCGGGTTCTTCCTTAGGTCCGCATGTAGTTGAATTTAAAGTGGTGGTCATAGCCTCGCAGCCAACTCACCCCGGTGCCGCTTTGGAAGCACGTGCATCAAGATCCCGCTAACGTAATGTAGGCAAGCAACGAGGAGCTTCCGGCTGGGTTAAATGCTGGCTAGGCATCGATAGCCTAGCCGTTCCTTCGCACGCTGCCCTCTCGTGGAATCTTAAGAGCCAGCAACAAGACAACCACTAAAAGGTCCTCATGGCTCTTTGGTGCTGGTTTTTTCATCTGATCCCTTTGGAGGGTCCTCAGCGATATTAAATTATGCTATATATTTTTGTTTCTACGAGGGGCTGCCGCCTTCCAAGCAAAATCCATTGAATCAATCGAGGTTTGTGGTGGTTCGGCTCGAATAACTTGACAATCCGATTGACAACGATGCCACAAGATCAACGGAATACCGCTTGTGATTCTCTGACCTACTCACAGCATACATTTTCCATCTTTAGACATTTCAAAAGAGCCGATCTATCCATACCCTCGTCGCAAGCGTTGGGGAGCCTTCCAAGGTAAATACTGCTCAGCTCCAGTA
>Ga0247757_10000750_pt1 | contig 25339 bp, 16 predicted proteins | sample UWRJL126311R4_FD_180929 | JGI IMG/M metagenome (GOLD analysis project Ga0247757, IMG submission 180929) | Plant litter microbial communities from Arlington Agricultural Research Station in Wisconsin, United States - UWRJ-L126-311R-4 | ecosystem: Environmental > Terrestrial > Plant litter >...
CAGGCGGAGGCGGGCGGCGGCGGCACCAAGGGGGAATGTGACTGGTGACTTGCGTTGCCGTTCCAGTGATCGCCCCCCAAATCCAATCAGCCCACGCCGAGTTGTTTCAGCTTTTTGTGCAGGCCTTCACGGGTGATGCCGAGCGTCTTCGCGGCGGCGGTCTTGTTGTTGCCGTGTTCGCGCAGCGCTTCGATCAGGATGTGACGCTCGACTTGGTCGACCATCTCTTTCAATGAGCCTTTGGCCGCGCCCGCGCTGAGCAGCACGGTTTCGATCTGCCGCACGCGGGGGCTGAGCAGCTCGGGCGTGAGGAATGCGCCCTCGTCCGCTTGGATGACCAAGCGTTGCACTTCGTTTTCGAGCTCGCGCACGTTGCCCGGGAAATCATAGGCGCTCATGATTTCCAGCGTTTCTTGGGCAAAGCCAGGCACTGATTTGCCCATCTCTCGCGTGTAGCGCTGGAGGAAGAAAACCGCCAACGGGGCTACGTCGTCGCGGCGCTCGCGCAGCGGCGGCACGCGGATCGGGAACACCTTCAGCCGGTAGTAGAGGTCTTCGCGGAAGCGACCGGCTTTGACCTCGGCTTCCAAGTTCTTGTTCGTGGCGGCCACGATGCGCACGTTGACTTGCTTGGACTGCGTGCTGCCGATGGGGCGAATTTCGCCCTCTTGAAGCGCGCGCAGTAACTTGGCTTGCAAGGACAGCGGCAGCTCGCCGAGCTCGTCCAAAAACAGCGTGCCGCCGTCGGCGATTTCGAACAGCCCCTTCTTCTCGTCGGTGGCGCCGGTGAACGCGCCGCGCTTGTGCCCAAACAGCTCGCTCTCCAGCAAATTTTCTGGGAAAGCGGCGCAATTCTGGGCGACGAACAGCTTGTCTTTGCGCTTCGAGCGGTAGTGCACGCTGGAAGCGATCAGCTCCTTGCCGGTGCCGGTTTCACCTTCGATCAGCACGCTGACGCGGGTGTCGACGACTTTGTCGAGCTGGCGCAAGAGCTCGCCCATGGCTTTGCTCTGACCGATGATTTGCACTTCACCGCTGCGCGCGCGCTCGCGGCCGCGCAGATACTGGTTCTCTTTTTTGAGCTCGGCCCGCGCCAGGCTCAAGCGCTGAATCAGCTCCGCATTCGCGATCGCAAGCGACGCGCTGACCGCGAGCGCGCCCAGCGCGTCCACGTCACGCGCCTCGAACATGGCGGGCGCGTCGCGATTATCGAGCTGGAGCACGCCCCAAATGTCGTCGTCTTTCCAGAGCGGCACGCCGATCGTGCTACGAATGCTGGCCCCGAGCAGCGACTCGGAGCTGAAGGTCTCACTCGGTGCATCCGCGGCCAGCACCGCGGCCCGTTCCGAAATCACCTTGCGCACGATGCTGCGCGTGACGCGCACCGCGCCTTCCGGCGCGCGCGGCCCGGAAGGACCGCGAACACGCGTGATCACGGGCACGAAACCGGCCGATTTGCCGCCCGAACCGGCTTCCACCTCTTGCCGAAGCACCACCGTGGCGTGGGTTGCGCGCGGCACGAGTAGCAGCGCGGCGTCGGCAATGCCGCTCACTACGTCGGCCACGCCCTCGTGAGTCACGACTTCCCGCAAGGCCTGCACGAGCAGTTGCAGACGGTCGTCCCCTGCGGCCAAGGGCGCGCTCTTGCCGAGCTCGCTCAAAGGCCGGACCAGTGCGACTTGCAGCGTCTCGGTGTCCGGCGAAAACGCGACGCGAAGCTCGCTGCCTTCGCCCTCGAGCCCGCCGAGCAGCACGCGATCGCCGGGCTGGAGCGCAACGACGCGCCGACCCTCGCCGAGCGCGTGTCGTTCGCTTCCGCGCAGCAGCCAAGTACCGTTCGTGCTGTCCAAATCTTCCAGCACGAAGCCGTCTGCGCTGCTGACGATGCGTGCGTGCTCGCTGGAAACGAGCGCGTCACTCAGGACGAGGTCATTGGACGCGCCGCGTCCGATGCGAACGACGTCGAGCTCCGCATCGAATACGCGGCCAGCACTGCTGCCGGTAGCGACCTCGAGGCGGAGGCTCGACATCACCCGACGGCTCAGCTCGCGCGCGATTCCAAGCGGTACATCACCTGCTTGAGCGGCGAATCACCGGCCGATTTCTCGCGGTCGGGGGATTTGGCATTCTTCTCGATCACGGCGTTTAGCTTGGCGGCGACGTCTTTCGAGCCCTTGGGCGACAAGCGGTCGATGACGGTGGCCGAGACCGCGCGCAGCGCGGCGTTGGTCACGGAGTCGATGCCCTTCACTACTTCGTCGCGGCTTTGTTCGTCACCCAAGATGCCGATCATGTAACCGGCCTTGATGCCCACGAACTGGTTCGCGCGGTCTTGGTTTTCACCCTTCTGTAGCGCGGTGACATAGCAGGGCACGCGGTCTCCGCAGGCCTTGAGCAGGTTGTCGACCTGCACGTAGGCGTCTTTCTCCAGCTTGGTGCCGTACTTGTCCACTGCCACCTTCACCTGGGGCAGCTGGTCCGGTTTTGCCAGCTTCAAAGCGGTGACGGTGATGGCAAGCTGCAGCGATTTCTTGTCTTCGTCGCTGCCCTTGGTCTTGGCCGCGCGCACGAGCAGCCACTCCACCAGTGACGAGTCGAAGAACTGACCCGCCGACTCGGTCAACGTCTCGAGCGCGCCGCCGCCGTTCGGAATCTCAGCGTCGAGCGAGATCGACTCGTAGGCCTTCTTGAACGCCTGCTTGGACTCGTCGGTGGCCGGGATTTTGGCGAGTTCCCGCGCGATCACGGCTTTGTTGCCTTCGTCGGTCTCGGATTTGAGCGCTTCGACCATCGGCCCGATGGTGTCGGGACGGCCAATCGTGCCCAAGATCAACGCGGCGGTCGCCACGTACGGCTTGCCCTTGGCTTCCGTGCCCGTCACTTCTTTGATGCGGCGCGCGTTGAACGTAGCCAAGGCTTCGTTCTTGCCCTGCAACAGCGCCACGGCGGCGTCGGCGGCAGGCTTGCCGATCTTGACCAACGCGAGCACCGCGGTCGACTGCACGTCGCCCTTGGCCGGGTCGAGCAGGACCTTGAGTAGCGGCTCGACGGCAGCCGGATCACCGATACGACCGAGCACCTCGGCCGAGGCCACCTGCCAGAACTGCTGATCACGATACGGGTCGATCAGGTCTTTGTCTTTGGCGTTCTTCGGCTGAACCATCTCGGCATCGAGCATCTTCGTCAGCGGGCCGACCCAGGCTTTGGACGGCGCGATACGCATCGCGTCGTTCACGTCGCGGTAGGCCACGCCGCCCAGCATCGTGCTCGATTTCAGCTTCAAAAACGCCTGGAGTAGCGAGTCGGAAACCCCCGTCAACTTGAGATCTTCGGTCGCGATCGCCGCCCACTTGAGGTCTTGATCCTCTTTCGACGTGGCCGGGTGCTTGGCGAATTCGTCGAAGGCTTTCTTGACCGCCGGTTCGATGCGCTTGTCTTTGTACGCCGCCAGCAGCTTGATCAGCGACACACGCGTCTTGCCGTCGAGCGTGTCGTAGCCATCGACGTAGGTCTTGGTCAGCGGGTCGACGGTCTTGTTGATCAGCGTCTGCACACCCTCCGACTTCATGTCGCCGTTCTTCGTTACCGAGTCTTCGAAGAACTGCTCCAAGCGCTTCACGGCGCGGGCGCGCCACGCTGGGTCATCGAGCTTCTCCACCCAGTAGTCGGGCTGACTCTCGTCTTTGCAGCCAATGACCGTGGCACCGACCAAGACCATCGTGGTCGTGGTTGCGGTTCCCAGGACTAGTGAGCGGATGAGCGACGCGATCGTACGCGAAGAGCGCAGCATGGAGATGCCTCCCGAGGCAGATGAGGGGTCGAGTCACGGCAAGCCCGGGGTGGCACTAAACAGCCAAAATTCCCTGGTTCCCGATGTGGCCGGACGGTACGCTGAGCAGATTGTGGCTGTCAACGAAGGCTCGACACCTACATTTTCACACAATGTTCTCGGCCGCGCTTAACCAATGATCATGCCCTCGTTGAGCAGCCGACCGGTCGCGAATCGCTTCAACGACCAGCGTTCGAACAGCTCGTCGCTCACCCCGCGCGCGATGCTCGCGGCGACTCTTTGGCCGACGATCGGCGCCATCATGAAGCCGTGGCCCATGAAACCACTGAGCAGGAAAAATCCGTCGATTGTGTCGACAGGGCCGATGATCGGGCTCGAGTCGGGCGAGATGTCGTACAGCCCCGCCCATTGGCGCAGCACTTTCACCGCGCCGAGCCGCGGGCAAGCGCGTGTCAGCGCGCGCGAATAAAGCGCCAGGAAGCGCGCGGACGAGCGCTGATCGGCGCCGCGGGGGACGCGCTCATTGCCGATGCCGCCCACGATTTCACCGCGGATCGACTGGGAAAAGTACAGCCCGTCGCTCAAGTCGGCCACCAGCGGTTCGAGCCAGGGCTTGAGCGGCTCGGTCGAGCAGATCTCGTGACGATGCGGGTGCGTCGGTAAATCGATGCCGAGCATTGCCGCCACGCTCGGGCTGTACGCGCCGCACGCGTTGACGACCACCGCGGTGCGGACGCGGCCGCGCTCGGTGACGACGGACGTGATGCGACGCCCCTGGGTCTCGATGCCGATCACGCGCGTGAACGGCTGCACGCTGACACCGAGTCGGCGCGCGCTCTCGGCGTAGCCCCAGACGAACGGCCAAGGAAAGACCACGGCATCACGCGCGTTGTAGCTGGCCGCGATCACGCCCTCGGTCGAAAGCTCGGGTGTGATGTGCGCGACCCCCTGCGGCGAGAGCAGCTCACTGTCCACTCCGCACTGATTTTGCAGTCGGACATTCTCCTCGAGCTGCGCCGCGGCGGCGTCGGTGCGGGCGAGGAACAGGTAACCACCGGCACGGAACCAGGTGTTGATCTTGTGCCGCTCGGCAAACTGACGGAAGAGCGCCAGGCTCTCTCGCATCAAGCGAATGTTGATCTCGCTCGACCACTGCGCGCGCACGCCGCCCCCGTTGCGACCGCTGGCTCCCCCGCACAGGTAGCCCGCGTCGAGCACGAGCACGTTGCTGAGGCCGTGCTCGGCCGCCAAGTGATAGGCGACCGATAAGCCCATGATCCCCGCCCCGATGACCACGACGTCCGCGGCCTCCGGCAGCGGAGTCACTGAATCCCGTACTCGCGCAGGCGGCGATAGAACGTGCGCCGTGGGATACCGCTGATTTCTGCCGCTTTGACGCGATTCCAATTGCTCTCGCGCAGCGCTTCCAAAATTCGGTCGCGCTCTTCGCGGCGGTGTTCGGACACGCCGCTCTTGCGCAATTTGACGGTGGCACCGCGGGGCGTCGTTTCACGCGAGGGGCGCGCCACGGCGGGCGGACCCGCGACCCAGCCGTCCGGGAGATCGAAGTCGTCCGCGTCGAGCTCGAGGTCTTCACTCAGTACCCAAGCGTTGAGCAGCACGTTCTCCAGCTGGCGCACGTTGCCGGGCCAAGCGTATTGCGCAAGTCGCTGCAACGCCTCCTTGGTCAGTCCGTTCTTCTCGCGCTTGTAGCGCGCGGCGAACAAGCCCAAAAAATGATCGACCAGCTGGGGGATGTCCTCCGGCCGCTCACGCAACGCGGGCACTCGGATCTCGACCACGTGAATGCGGTAGTACAGGTCTTCCCGGAATTTGCCCTCGGCGACCATTTGCGACAAATCGCGATTGGTCGCAAACAGCATGCGCACGTCGATCTCTTCTTCGCGACTGCCACCGACGGGGCGCACGCGCCGCTCTTGCAAGACGCGTAGCAAGCCGGCTTGCATCTTGAGCGGCGTCTCGCCGATCTCGTCGAGCAGGATCGTGCCGCCCTGGCAATCACGGAACAGGCCCTTGCGGTCGCGGTCGGCGCCGGTGAACGCGCCTTTCACGTGCCCAAACAGCTCGCTCTCCAGCAAATTTTCGGGGATCGCGCCGCAGTTCACGCCCAGCGTGCGCGCTTTGGAACGGCTGGACGCGGCGTGGATCGCGCGCGCGACCATCTCTTTACCCGTGCCGCTCTCGCCCGTGATCAGCACGGGTACGTCCGTGTCTCGCACGCGGTCGATCAGGGCGTACACGCGGCGCATCGGCTCGCTCGTGCCGACCAAGCCCTGATAGCCGAAGTGGCCGTACAAAGCTTCGCGCGCATCGCGCAGCTTTTGGCGCGCGCGCTTGAGTTGTTCGGTGCGGCCTTCGAGCAGCTCGCGCAGCCGCTCTTGGGCTTCTTCCAGCGCGGCGTTGGCCGTCGACAGGGCGTCCGCGCGCTGCCTATTTTCGTTGATCAGCCGCGCGTTCTCGAGCGCAATCGCGACTTGATCGGCGAACGCGCGCAAAGTCGGCAGCTCGCGTTCGAAGTGCGCGCCGGGGCGAACGCGCGTCTCCAAGTACAGCGCGCCGATTGCCTCGCCGTCGGGAGCGAGGATGGGCACGCACACCACCGACTCGAGGTGCATTTGATGCACCGAGGCATAACCCTGCATGCGCGCGTCGCTCTGCGCGTTCATGGTCAGCACCGGCTCCGCGGTTTTGACCACGTTCTCCGCGATCGAACGCGAGAACTCGGCGTGCGCGGCGTCGCCCCCACGCGAGCGTTGAGTGTGCACGGTGAGCGCGCCCGACGGCTGCTTGAGCAACACGAAGCCGTGTTCGGCGCGCGCCAACTCGACCGCGTAGTCCGTCACGCGCTCGGTCAAGCGCTCGAGATCGAGCTCGCCGACGAGACGGCTATTGACCTCCAAGATGCGCGCCAGGCGCTGCTCGAGCGGCGTGGAGCTGAGCTGCGAGATGGAAGCGCTGGTGCCCGCGTGCAAGCTGGAGTTCGAACGCGGGGGGAGCGGCGCGTTGCGCAAGCTGCTGTACGGCATGGCCTCCGTCGCGGCGACGCCGATTGCGGCGGGTACCGACGCGCGCAGGGTGCGCCGGCGCGTGTCGTTCCAATACACCTCGCGCAAATCACGCGGTAGTCGCGCGCCGATCTCTTCCAAGACGGCCAGCGCTTCTTCGCGATCGCGACGGGCCAAGAGCGGCTGACCGCCGGCCTCCTCGAGCTCGGCCCGGGCCTCGAGCGCGCGCCAAACCCAGTCTTTTTGTGCACTGCTGCGCGCGGACTCCAGCGCGTCGTCCAAATTGTTGCGCGCGCCGAGCTCGTCCCCCAGCAGGTTCTTCACCCGCGCCGAAGCCAACCAGAACAGCGAACGGTGCGCGACCGCGCCGCCCAAGTCGGTCTCTGCACGGGTCAGCACGGCGCGCAGCTCGGCCAAATTCGGGCGCGGCGCGCGCACCGCGGCGAGCACGCCTTCGAGCCGCGCTTCGGCCGCGTCCACGCCTCGACTCAAATCATCGAAACCTCGCGCGCAGGCCTCGAACTTGGCGACCGCCGCGTCGATGTTGCCTTCGCGCAGCTGCAGCTCGGCCTCGAGCCCCAGGAGCTGCGCGCACATCACCGCATTGAGCTCCGAGCGCTGCTCTTCGAGCGTCTCGATGTTACTTCGCGCGCGGGCCAAGCGGCCCAGGAACAAATCCGTATTGGCGAGGTTCAACAGGCCTTGCAGCGCGGTCGAGCGACGCCCCGAGCGGCGACCCATGTCGACCGCGGCCTCGAAGTGCTCGATGGCGCCCGCGATGTCTCCGCGGATCTTGAGCAAACCCGCCAAATTCAGCTGAACGGTGGCGAGAGCGCCGGCGTCACTCGCGCGCTCCGCAGCGCTGATGGCGCGGCGGTACACGTCCCGCGCTTCGTCGTTTCGGTCACAGCGCTGCGCGACCATGCCGAGCGAAGCCAGCGCGATCGCTTCGAGCCGCGCGGCTCCGCGCTCCGTCGCTTGCGCGAGCGCGAGCTCCAGCGCTTCACGCGCTTCGTCTTGTTTGCCGAGCATCGACAGCGCAAGCCCGCGATAAGCGAGCGCCTCGGTGCACAGGGGCGGAGCTTCACCGAGCAACGGCTCGAGCAGCTCGAGCGCGCGCGGGTAGCCGTTCATGCCGATCTCGGTGCGCGCGAGGTACAGCGCCGCCCAATTGCGCTCGTCACTCGTGGCGTCGGAGCGCCGGCCCAGCTCTTCGAGCAGCTTGGCCGCGCCTGGTGCGTCACCCAGGCCCAAGCGTAGCCGCGCGCGGGCAATCACCGTCTGCACGCGGTCATCGCCGGGCAACGCTTCGAGCGCGGTCTTCACGTCGTTGAAGCGGCCGCGCTCCAAGAAATATTGCGCGCGCGCCAAGGGGTCGGGCGGCGGCACCGCACGCACGTCGACCGAGCCCAAAACACGCTCCAAATCATCCGCGGACGCCACCGCGTCACTGGCGATGATGCGCACCAAGCGGCGCAGCTCACCCGGACGCCCCTCGGAGACCTCGAACACGCGCTTGAGCAAGCTTTGCGTGAGCGAAGGCACCGCGCCACGCAGCAAGTCGATCGCGGCGTGCTCGTCGAGCGGGGGCACTGCGAAATCTTGCACCGCGCCCGCAAACGGGTCGCCGCCCACGGTGAGTAGGCGCGCGCCCTGGGTGAGCGCTTCCAACAGCGCGGGCAAGCTCGTTTCGCTGATCGCGTCTGCGTCGTCGACCAAAACCCATACGCCGTGCAGCGAGGCATGTGCGCTCAGCTCCGCGTTCAAGCTCGAGGTGGACGCCACGTCTTCGATCCAAGCCAGGCTGCTGCCGAGCACACCCAGGGACCAAGCCACACGCCGCAGCAACGCCGTGCGGCCCGACCCGGCCGCGCCCACGATGCGCAAGTGTTGGCTCGGCGCGAGCGCGCGGACGCGCTCGAGCAGCTGCGCGGACGTGGTTTCGATGCCGACCACGGGCCACAAGCCGACTTGTCCGAGATCCGATTCCGCCGTCGCGACTAGCCCCGCCGCCCGCCGCAGGGCGCTGGCAAACTCGTCGACCGACGGGAAACGCTCGGCCGGCTGCGGCAACGTGGCGCGCCGGGCAACGGCCAACAACTGCCGCTGCGCGTCGTCGCCCGCGTTCGAGCGACGGCTCTCGGTCACGATTTCGGTCAGTGTCACCCCCAGGGCATACACTTCGGCACGCACGGTGAGCGGCGCGCCCTGCATCAGCTCGGGCGCGGCGTAGCGCGGCGTCAAGCCTTCGGCCTGGCTGCCATCTTCACGGAAGGGCGCGGCCAAGCCGAGATCGACGAAGGTGGTGCGCCCGCTCGGCTCGACCACGATGTTGGCTGGCTTCACGTCACCGTGGAGCAACCCCGCGCGGTGCAGGACGGTGAGTTGGTCCGCGGCGCAGGCCAGTGCCGACAAGGCGCGCGCGCGGTCGCCGCTGTCCATCACCTCTTCGAGGCTCTGGCCCTCGACCAGTTCACGCACCAGGAACGCGCGCCCGCTGCGCGGCAAGCGGCCGAAGCGAACCACGCGCGGCACGCCCAAGCCCTCCAAACCGGAGAGCGCCACGGCCTCGCGAACGAGCGCGGACATTTCGCGCTCGCTCGCTTCCTCCGCTAGCACTTTCAAGGCGTATTTTCGCCCCGAATGGCGGTCGCGCACCGCCCACACCTCGCCCCCGCCCCCCTTACCGAGCCGGGCAAGCGGCTCGTACCGATGCGGTAACTCCAGCTCAGCCAAAATCCCCCCGTATCTCAGAGACCGTAATCGGCGCCCACGCCGAGGAAGAAGCCGCTCGTGCCGAAGCCGGCGTCGAAGCGACCGATGAAATTGCGATGCGGCTTCCAGCGCACGCCGGTTTGCACGGCGAGCCAGGGAAAGATCACCGGCTTGGAACCGCCGTTGGCCCAGCTCGGCTCGGTGTAGTTGCCGTAGTGATTGTTGTCACTGTTGCAGTAGCTCGGACCGCGTGGATCACCAGGCCCCGAGCACGGCAAGAAGCCGTCACCCGTGCTGTCGTTGCCATTGGGACCCTTGTACGCTTGGTTGCGCCGGAGATCGCCCCAAACCAGACCGACGCCCGCGCCGAAGCCGTAGTTCAACGCGAACTCGGGCGTGAAATCCTGACTCCAGACGAAGTCGGCCGTCAGGTACAAGACCTTGATCTTGCTCTGGACGATTTCCCACGCGTCCGCGCCGTCCGACGAAGCCTTGAACGGCGTCGGATCCATGGCGTACGAGGTGAACATCGCCGCAAATTGGTACTCGAACGCGTTCTTGCGCACCGTGAACTCGGGGCCGATACCGTGCGCGACCACGGTGCGCCCGCCGTCGCCGAACAAGTTCATCATGAACTTGGGCACGATGATCGCGCGGTAGCGAAGGCCCACGCCGTAGTAAGTTTGTCCGGGCAGCTCGACGGGCGAACCACCCGCTTCGGCGTCCGCGACCAGCGCCGAGTCTTTGCTCGAATCCTTGGCGGGCGTCCCTTCACCGTCCGCGGCCGCGCCCTCTTCCTTCGGCGCGGGCGCGTCTTCTGCCTCCGCGCTGTCGGCCTTCGTCTCGGTCGTGGCTTCGGCTTTGGCGTCGGCCTTGGCATCGACCTTGGGCTGGTTGGGGGCAGCGCCCGCAGTGGTAGCCAGCAAGAACGCCCAACTAGCGAACGCCGATGTAAGCAGTGAGGGGAAGCGGAAGCGGGGGCTCATCAGATCTCTCCTTGGCACGCGAGTAGTTTGGTGTGGGTGGCGCGGCCCAGAAGTTCGTGAAGTCATCGACCGGGGGACCGCCGCCAAAGCGCGCGGATAGTGCCATGGCACAGTGCCAACTGGAAAGACTGCCGATCCATCAGCTGTAATGCCCGGACAAGCGCAATCCGATCGCGGTCCGTGGCACAGCCGTGTCAAACGGCGGGGCCGATGGCGCGCTCACCCCCGGCGCTAGGTGAGCGCAGCCCAAATCTGGCCGAACCGCGCGGGCGGCTCGCCCGCCGCTAGCTTTGCGCCAAAGCCGCCCGTATCCTTGGAGGATGGGTCGAAACGCCGTGCTCGCCGTGAGTCTGTCGGCGTGCCTCTTGGCGCTGACCGCATGCGGGTCCAGCCACTACGTGCAACGCGGCGCCGATCTGTACGGCGAAGGCCGCTTCGTCGAAGCGGACGAAGTGTTCGCACGCAGTGAGCCACGCATCGCGCGCGCGCCGCTCGAGCAGCGCGCAGCCTACGCGGCATACCGCGGCGCCACCTTCATCGCCCTCGGCGATCTGCCGCACGCTTACCACTGGCTGAGCATGGCCAGCGAAATCGAGCGCTCGCAACCCGGCACCTTGCGCTCTCGCGAGCGCGCGTTCCTCGACGGCGCGTGGCGCGCGTACGGCAATCGCTTGCCGCCTACGCCGCCTCCCGCGAACACGGCAATCGCGTCGTCGAGCCAAGTGCCCTCCCCCAGCGTCGAGAGCGTGCCGCCCCCGCCCCAACGCGCCCTCGGGCCTGCGCCCGCCCCGCAGTCCGTCCCTCAGTGAATTTTTGATTGATGGTCGCGCGCCACGCCGCGACCGTCACAGCCTTCGGCGTCGAGTTGCGGCCGCGAGAGCGCGGGACGACCGCGGAAACCGCGCGGTGAAGCCCGAGCAGTTCGTCACTCGAGCTTCACCGGCACTTCGCCGCTGAACATCAAGCTCGGGTCCCCACGGTCCTGCAACGTCGAGTACAGCGTGCCGATGGTACGCGGCACGTTGCCCGAGAACAGCTCCGTGCCGTCGCGCTTCACGCTCACCGGCTCGTCTTGATCGAGCATGGCATCGGACACGCGAAGAGTGATGCGCTTGACCTTCTTGATCGCCGACAGCTCGATGGTTTGCCCGGCATAGCTAGCCGTGATCTCCGACCCCGCGGCAACATCGGCGGGCGCCGCCGCAAGCCAATAGAAGCGCGGGCGCAACGTACCGGACTGTCGCCACACGACTTTGTTCGGGATCGGATTGCGCGCGTTGGCCTGCATGAACGGAATGCTGCTCGCGTCCGCCAAGTCCATCCAATGCGGCAGCCCCGCGTGCACTTGCCATTGGTGCACGTACGCGCCGACGTCGGCCAAGGCCAGTGTGTCGAGCAGCCCACCCCACTCGGCGGCCTTCAGATTGCGGTCGAACGCGGTGTCGGCGCCGCCCACGTGGATCGCGAAGGCGGTGTTGCGTAGGCTGAGCGGTGAAGCGTCGTTCGGGTGCCCCGCGCTCATGCCGACGCCGGCCCAGGCGTCCGCTATACGCGGCCCCATTTGATACGCGCCGTCACCGCCCGCGGAGTACCCATTCAGGTACACGTGATTGGGGTCGACCCCCTCGAACGCGACGAAATTCGCAATCAGGTGCTCGAACAAGCCATCCATGTGCTCGCGAAACCACATGTTCCATTCGTCCGTGGGCGCGCGCGGCGCGACCCAGATCGCGTCCTTCGGCTCGTAGCCGTCGACCAGAGCGAGCTGGTTCTGCCATTGGCTATCGTTCGTGGCCGCGTCGGTGTCACCGCCGCCGTGCATGGAGATGAATAGGTTCCAACCGTTGGCCGGCTTCTGCCCCCGCTGCGCGCGCAGGTACTTCATGCTGACGTCGCCAACCTTGATCGTCTTAGCGGTCTTCTCGGTCGCGCCGACTTCCGACCCGCGCGTCGCCTTGAGCTGAACCACATAGTCGGAGGCCAAGAGCTGCCGAGCCTCCCCCGCGTCCGCTTTGGTCAGCGCCGCCTTGGCGAACGCTTGCGCGACCAGCGAGGGGCGGCTGGGCACGGCTAGCGCGATCCAAGCTTTCAGCTGCTCGAGGGCCGTCTTGGACGCGGGGTCCGTCGCACCCGTGCCACCGCTCCCGGTCCCAGCCGAGCCGTTGCTCGCCGCCCCGGCGCTGTTCGTCGCGCCCCCGCTGTCGTTCGTCGTGCCCGCGCGGCCACCCGCAGCGGTTGCATTGCCGACGCCGGAAGCGGCACCGCTGGCATTGGCCCCGCCGCTCACGAGCGGGCCGTCTCCACCGGCGCTCGCGGCGCCGGCCTTGCCCGGCGTGAAGTCAGCGTCCGATCCGCCGCAGCTCGCACACAGCCCAATCCCGACGAGGCTCGACCAGCAAGCAACCGCGCGCAGCATCGGACAAGCTTAGTCCGTGTCGAGCGCCGGGGAACGAGCCAAGTTGCAGCCGCTTTCGCGATGCAACCTAAGCGGCCTGGATCACGAGCGCGCAGCCTCGAGTGCCTGATTCGTCCCCGATATTGTATTCGTAGCGCGACTGACCCGGCGTCACCTCGTACAGCCGAATGACGCGGCGCGGAATACTTCGGGGAGCGCTCTCCGGAATACTGCTCTGCGGCGCCGGGCTGCTCTGCGGGGCTCGAGTCGAGTCCGGAGCTCGGCTGCTCTGCGGGGCTCGAGTCGAGTCCGGAGCTTGGCGGCTCTGCGGAGCTCTGCTCTGCGGAGCTCTGCTCTGCGGAGCTCTGCTCTGCGGAGCTCTGCTCTGCGGAGCTCTGCTCTGCGGAGCTCGAGTCGAGTCTGGACCACGGCCGCGGACCGAAGCCGGCCGTTGCGAAGTCGGCGCGGCGAGGCCAGTTGTGGATCGGCGAGTCTTCGACTTCGAAACTCGGGAGCTCAGGAACAACAACACCCACAACGCACCGACCCCCAAAACGATCGTGACGAGCGCGGTCCACCACATGTCGCCCCCGTCCTCAATGGCGCTGGGAGCCAACCCCGGAACCGCCTGCACGGATGTACTGTATAGTACCGCAGCAAGCATTTGGTTCGGGTGGAGCAAGTCTCGTTCCTCATCCAAATAGTGGCGAATGATCGCAGTCTACCGTTCCCGCGCCCTCGAAATGCGGGGCCTTTGGCCACAGTGTGGCAACTTCAACGCCACAGTCGCCGCTCGGGTCTGCCTATAAAGACCGCGTTTCACGCATATTTCGCGCGCCACCGAGCGGCGCGGGAGCTGATTGAGACGGTCTTGCCCTGAAGTGCTAGCACATCGTTGGTGGTCGCGATTCGCAAGGGTTGGGTTGGGGGCGCGCCGTATTGCAATCTCCTCGATGCGCGCCCTCGTACCGTTCGAACGGACGGCGCGCTGAAGATCAACGATCTCATCGAATGACCGGGAACGCGCCCGGTGTTTCTGGGAGGGCTGGACGATCATGCGACCGATGATGCGTTGGGGATTGCTGAGCGGTGCGCTGCTGGCGCTGCCTGTTTGCGCGTGCGATGCGGGGTCTTCGCCGGGAGCGACGAGCGGCGGAGCGACGAGCGGCGGAGCGACGAGCGGCGGAGCGACGAGCGGTGGGGCGACACAGGCAGAGACGCAACCCTGGTGGACGTTGCCACCGGGGAGTCTTTATTTAGCGAAGGAAGGACGGCAGGTACCGCTCTTGCTCCGGAACGTAACGGCGGGAACGTCGTCCGCTTTTCTGCCCTTGCTCCAGGCGGCGCGTGCTGCCGGCGCCGATGCCGTGCGCATCCAACTAACGCAGGGCTTCGGCTACGACACCCTGGGTATCGACTCCCAAGGTGCCGTACTGCCCGCCTGGGCGGCGTCGTGGGATGCGGTCATCGACGCCGCCCAGCAAGAGCAGCTCGCCGTGATTCCCGTGTTTGGGATTTGGGGGGATTGGAACTCTGGGCTTCCGGATCACGGGTGGTCGCACTTCGCCGCGAATCCACTCAACCAAGCGCGAGGCGGCCCGGCCGCTTCACCCGCCGAGCTGTTTAGTGACAGCGAGACGCAGCGCCGATGGCTGAGTTGGCTCGAGACGCTGATCGCGCGCTGGCAGCACTACCCCAACATCATCGCCTGGGAGACATTTTCGGAGTTGGATCTCGCAACGGGCGCTGACGAAGCCAACGCGACGTCGTTTGCGGAACGCGCGAGCGAGGTGATACGCACCGCTGATCCTCAATCGCGCCCCGTGTTTGCCTCGACCTCGGACTTGCCGTTGCTCCTCGGTCAACCCTGGTCGACGTTGTGGGCCGGGCGCGGCGCTGATCTCGTGTCCATCCATCCCTACGATCCGAATCTGGATACGGCCGTGCTCGCGCGCGTACAGGCGGTGCGCACCGTCACCGCCAAGCCCATCCTCATCGGTGAGTCCGGCCTCGACGCGGCGGCGCCCGATGGCACCACCTTGACCAGCGCGCCAGCCGCGCGCGCCGGGCTGCAGCAAGCCGTGTGGACCGAGCTCGTTTCCGGCACCGCCAGCGCGCGCGCTCTGTATTGGGAAGACGGCTACGCCACTTACTATCCAGGGACCGGCTCGGCATTCGTGCAAGCCATGAACGACCTGGACGCACCGGCGGCGCAGTGGCTGGAAGGTGCGGACTACTCGACGTTGCTGCCGGGAGCGGTGACGTCTTCGGACGAGACACCGTACGTCGTCTCGTACGTGGCGGGCGAAAACCAGGTGCGAGGCTACGCTCGCAGTCGGGCCTTGGGCGCGCCGGATTGGAGCGCGTCGCCGGTGCCCAGTGTTCCGTTGACGCTCACATTTCCCGAGGGTGCCAGCGACGGCGAGTGGTCGATGATCTTCACCAGCACGAGCGGTCAGGTGCTGCCCCCGAGCTCCGGATCTTCGTCTGGCAACGCGCTTTCGTTCACGGTGCCGGGCGGTTTCACCGGTTTGGCATTCGTCGCAAGGCGCGTGCGCCAAATCGGTTTTTAGTGCGCGCTGATCGCGCCGGCTTTGGACACGGTGAAGCTGAAGTCGCGCTTCGGGCCCGCGACCGTCACTTGAATCGTGTCGTCGTCGACGCGCGAGAAGCTCATCGAGACGCTCTTGTCGTAAGGCGTGCTGAGCGAGTAGCGACCGGCTTGAGGCACCGGATCGGACCAGCGCATTTGCACGCCGTCGATGGCCAAGTCCCAAGTCCCACGCGCGCCCGTCCAACTGCGGCTGCCGTCGATTTCAATGCCCTCGGCGATCCCACCGCTGAGCGGCTTTTGGATGCGGTCACCCGAGCCTTGCCCGGTGCGGCCACTCGCGAGCTGCGTCCACTTCACGTCGTGCACGACGTGCCGCGTTTGGTCGCTGAAGTTCCAGGTCACGTGGGCCGTGCCGTCGAGCTGCACGAGCCCGTTGGAAAGCCCTGTCCACACGTGATCGACCACGACTTCACGCGGGTCGTTTTTCGTGACCGTGATCGCACTGGTGCCACTGAACTCGTGCCCGCGGTATCGGCAATTGCCCGGGTTCACGCCGTACTCGACGGTCAGCGTCGTGCCGTCGAGCGTGACGTCCGCGCAGGGCAGCTGCGAAGTGACGAACGTTTTCAGCTCGGTCGCGGCTTGGTCGAGCGCGTCGCCGATCGTGAAGTTGGTCGAGATGTCGACGCTCGCGGACGCCAGATTTTCGGCTTGGGACGCCGCCGCGGCCTGCTGCAGCGACTCTTGCGCTTCAGCGGCGGTGAGCTCGCCCTCTTTGGGGCAACCGGTCAGAACGAAGGTCAGCGGTACGGCAATCCAGCACAGAACGCGGTTCATGAGCGGCTTCACTGCAGTCGGCATGCCATGAACGAACGGCGAGAAAACCCCGCAATTTAGGCTAGGTACGACAACGCCCCACGAACTTTCGTTCGCAGGGCGTGAACCACTGTTCTCAGTCCCCGGCGAGCCGGTCAGCTCTTGGCGTCGCCGCGGGCGAAGATACTCGCGACGTAGTTGAGCACGTCGGTCGCGCTGACTTCGTTGTAGCCGAAGTAACGCATCAAGCGGCTCTTGATGATGTCGATCTTCTCTTGCGTCTCTTTGTCGACGACGGCGCTGACCAAGGTCTTGAGCTTGATGCTGTCCTTCTGGTCTTCGAACAGCTTGAGCTCGAGGGCGCGGCGGAGCCGGTCGTTGGTCTGCCAGTCGAACTTTTTGCCTTCGACCGCTTTGGCGCCGATGAAGTTCATGATCTCGCGCCGGAAGTCGTCCTTGCGGTTTTCCGGGATGTCGATCTTCTCTTCAATCGAGCGCATCAAGCGTTCGTCCGGCTCTTCGTCTTGGCCGGTGTAGCGGTTTTTGACCTTCTCTTTGAGCGCGTAGGCCTTGATGTTGTCGATGTAGTTCGCGGCAAGTTTGCTGATCGCGTCTTCGTCGGCGCTGATCGCGCGCTGCACTTCGTTCTTCACGATCTCTTCGTACTCGCGTTTCACGACGCCGATCAGATCGCGATAGCGCTTGCGGCCGTCTTCGTTGGTGATCAGCGAGTGCTGGGTGAGGCCCTTCTCGAGCTCGTTCAAGACCATGAACGGGTTGATCGTGCCCTCACCCACGTCACTCACGAGCGCGTTGCTGATCTTGTCCTGCACGTAGCGCGGGCTGATGCCTTCCATGCCCTCGCGCTTGGATTCTTTGCGCAGCTCTTTGACCGTGTCTTGCGTGTAGCCCGGCAGCACCTTGCCGTCGTACAGCTTCATCTTCTGCAAGGTAGCCAAGTTGTGCTTCTTCGGCTCTTCGAGCCGCGAGAGCACGGCCCACATCGACGCGACTTCGAGCGTGTGGGGAGCGATGTGACGACCGCGCACCTTCTCGTGGTTGAAGTCCTTCTCGTAGATGCGGATCTCGTCCGTCAGGCGCGTGATGTACGGCACGTCGATTTTGATCGTGCGGTCGCGCAAGGCTTCCATGAACTCGTTGTTCAGCAGACGCTTGTACTCGGCCTCGTTGGTGTGACCGATGATCACTTCGTCGATGTCGGTCTGAGCGAACTTCTTGGGCTTGATCCGGTGCTCTTGCGAGGCACCGAGCAAGTCGTACAAGAACGCGACATCGAGCTTGAGTACTTCGACGAACTCGACGATGCCGCGGTTGGCGATGTTGAATTCACCGTCGAAGTTGAAAGCGCGCGGGTCGGAATCCGAGCCGTATTCGGCAATCTTCCGATAGTTGATGTCACCCGAGAGCTCGGTCGAATCCTGATTCTTTTCGTCTTTGGGCTGGAAGGTGCCGATGCCGACGCGGTCCTTTTCGCTCAACACCAGGCGCTTCACGCGGATGTGATTGGCGACGACCTTGCCCCAGTCACCCTCGTAGCGCTTGATCAGCCCCTGGAAGATGAAGCGACTGGCGGGATCGAGATCACCGTCGATGCGCACCTTGAACTTCTCGTTCGAGAGGCCGAGCTTCTTGATCGCTTGCTCGCGCCACTCTTGCGGGATGAGCCGCAGCGGCTCTTCGTGCATCGGGGAGTCGAAGACGTCGGCTTCACCGCTGGCCAAGCCAGTTTCGGCGAGGTTCACCCATTTGAAGGTGTACAGAGCGCCTTCGTGGGTCGTGGAGTAGCGCTCCACGCCCTTCTTCAACAGGCGCGCGATGGTCGATTTGCTGGAGCCGACGGGCCCGTGCAGCAAGATCACGCGGCGCTCCGGACCGTAGCCTTCGGAGGCGGCCTTGAGCACGTTCATCAGGCGCATCAACGGGATGTCGAGGCCGAAAACCGCGTCCTTGCCTTCGTCGATCTCGTCGCGGAAGAAGTTGTAACGGACCAACTTCTTCTTGTTGTCGATGTACTCCTCCGTACCGTAGGAGATCACCATGTCATAGATGCGTTGGAAGGCGTTGCGCGTGACCTGCGGGCGTTCACGAACGAGCGCGAGGTATTCCTCGAAGCTGCCTTCCCAGGCGAGATCGCGATAGCGATCGTAATCTTGCATCGCCGCGATCTGCGCGACCATGTCCGATGCGACGGAACCACTGCTTACGCTTTGTTTTTCTTCCATCGATTATCTTTCGCGACCACCTGATTCAGAACGACTCTCGATTAAACCACACAAAGTACCCGCCGTCATGGGGAGGCACAGCACGCGGAAAGGCAGCAAACGAGGCCCAAAGCCCGCGTAAGACGGGCGCTCTATTTTCGAATGGTTGGCGAATGCTAGGCTCGATGGCCGTGACCACCGCCTCCGACTTGCTACGGCCGCCCATCACGAGCAGCGTCCCGGCGTCTACACCGGTGGCGAGTGTGCCACCTCGGCTCGATGATCCAGCGCTGTTCATCAACCGCGAGCTCTCCTGGCTGGAGTTCAACGCGCGCGTGCTGAACGAAGCGCGCGACGAGCGAGTGCCACTTTACGAGCGGCTCAAGTTCTTGGCTATCTTTGCCCAGAACCTGGACGAATTTTTCATGGTGCGCGTGGCCGGCCTGCAAGCGCAAATCTCTGGCGAGATCGAAGAAGTTCCGCCCGACGGCCTGACGCCGGATCAGCAGCTGGCCGCGATCGGCCAGCGCGTGCACGAGCTGACCACCGAGCAGTATCGGATCTGGAATCAGGGCCTACGCAAAGAGCTGCGCTCGGCGGGCGTGGCGCTGGTCAGCCCGGACGAGTTGTCCGCCAAAGACCAGGCGGCGCTCGACTTGCACTTCCAGAAAGACATCTTTCCCGTGCTGACGCCGATCGCGATCGATCCGGTGCATCCGTTCCCGCATGTGCGGAACAAAAGCATCAATGTCGGTGTGATTTTCGAGAAGCGCGCCCACACGACCGAACCGGCGTTCGGATTGGTCCAAGTGCCGACCATGTTACCGCGGATGATCCGCGTCCCGGTGGAGGGCACGCGCCGCGCGTTCGTCGCGCTCGAAGATCTGATCTCGCGCCACACGCGCATGATCTTCCCGCAAATGCGTGTGACCGGTGTGTACGCCTTCCGCGTCACGCGTAACTTCGACATCGAGATCGACGACGAAGACGCCGATGATTTGCTGCTCACGCTTCAGAACGAGCTGCGGCGCCGCGAGCGCGGGCACGCCGTCCGGCTCGAGGTCAGCGGGGAGGCTCCGGCGGATTCGCTTCAGTGGCTGTGTCGCGAGCTGGACATCAACCCACAGCGGGATGTGTACAAGTTGAGCGGCGCGCTGTTCTTGGGCGACATGACCGAGCTCACGACCAGCGACGACCGCCGCGAGCGACGCGACGAACCGTTCACTCCACAGTACGTGCCGCCCCTACGCGACTCGGATGATTTCTTCCACACGATTCAAGAACGCGACGTGCTCTTGCACCATCCGTACGAGTCGTTCGAGGCCGTGATCGACTTCTTGTGGCAAGCCGCCGAAGATCCGAAGGTGCTGGCCATCAAGCAGACGCTGTACCGTACGGGTGGCGAGTCGCCCTTGGTGAAAGCGTTGCAGCGCGCAGCCGAACTCGGCAAGCAAGTGACGGCGCTCGTGGAGCTCAAGGCGCGCTTCGACGAAGAGAGCAACATACAGTGGGCGCGCGCGCTGGAGCGCTCGGGCGTAAACGTGATGTACGGGCTGCTCGGTTTCAAGACCCACGCCAAGGTGCTGATGGTGATCCGCAAGGAGCGCACGGGGCTACGCCGCTACGTGCACCTCGCGACCGGCAACTACAACCAACAAACCGCGCGTTTGTACGAAGATCTCTCGCTCTTCACCGCGCGCGAGGACGTGGGCGAGGACGCGACGGCGTTCTTCAACATGCTGACCGGTTACAGCGCGCCCCTGAAATGGAATCGGCTGATCGTGTCCCCGCTCGGCTTGCACGAATCGGTGCTCGGCTTGATCGCGCGTGAAGCCGAGCACGCGCGCAATGGCCGCCCCGCGCAGATCGTGGCCAAGATGAATTCCTTGGTCGACGCGGACGTGATTGCGAGTTTGTATGCGGCCGCTCAGGCCGGCGTGCAAATCGAGCTCTTGGTGCGCGGGATCTGTTGTTTGCGCCCGGGCATCGCGGGCGTGAGCGAGAAAATCCGCGTGCACGCCGTGATCGACCGCTACCTCGAGCACGCGCGCATCTTCCACTTCAAGAACGGCGGCCAAGACGAAGTGTTTTGCTCAAGCGCGGATTGGATGCCACGAAACTTCCGCCGCCGCGTCGAGGTCATGTTCCCGATCTTGGACGAGAGCCTGAAGAAGCGCGTGATGGAAGAAGTGCTGGGCACGATGCGCGCGGACAATTGCAAGGGCTGGCTCTTGCATTCGGACGGCGTGTATCAACGCATCGAGAGCGATGCCACGGTCGTACGTAGCCAAGCGCGTTTCATGGAGCTTGCTCGCGAACGCTGGCGCGAGAGTGAAGCGATCTTGGGCCTTCAGAGCAAAGGTCTCTCGCTTGCGACCCCGCGCGCGCTGGACAAACTGCGTCGCCGCGCCGGAAAGAAGCGCAAGCGCAAGACGCGCCCGGAAGAATAGCGCCTCTCGCGGCTCGGCCGCGCGGGGGTCACTCGGCCGAAGGGATCAACACCAGCGGATTCGTCGGTGACCCCGTGTGCAGCGCGCCGTCACCGGACCAGTAGAAATAGGTGAGGGCACAGGTGCCGTCGAGGAACGAGTCCACCGAGATGGCAGTACCGGGCTCGGTGTCGAAGGTGAAGCCGTCGATGTCACCCGCGGTCTCCGCGATCAGGTTGTAGCTGCGCGGGTCGTCCGGATAGGGAGCGACCGAATCCGTGCTCTCCAAACCTTGACCCGCGACGTTGCTGATCGAACGGCCATCTTCCGGCGTGACGATGATGTCCCAAGGACATGGGGGGTTGTTCTTGAGGCTCGTGTCACACGTGGTGCGCAGGGTCCAGTGACCGCCCGAGGCGTACTCGACGAACAGGCCCGCACCCGCGCCCGGTTCGACTTGGATTTCTGCATCCGTATCGATCGCGGTTTGGACCGCGGGAGCGGTGTTGCTGCAGGTCGCAGCCGGAGGTTGGGTCAACGCACGACGCGCGTCACCGTTGTCGTAAGTGCAAGCCGCGGACGAAAGAACGAGCGGGATGCTCAAGAACAGAGCGCTACGCATGAATCAACGCCTCGAGGGGGCCTGGAAGGAGTGGGAGGGCGCAGAACTAAACGAGGGTGCCGAACGAAATGAAGGAGCGGAATTGAACGAGGGCGACGAATGGAAGGACGGGGTAGAGTAGGAACGCGCCGAGCCGGAGAAAGACGGCGCGCGCGTCGGCTCAGAGTAGTGCGTTGGGCGCTGATAGTCCGAGAACGAGCGCATGGATGCGCTCGGAACCGGGCGGTAACCGCTGGCGGCCGGCGCCGTGTAGGCCGGGCGCGGACGCGCATACATACTCGGATTGGCGTACGGCACGGCGCGGTAGTTACTGGGAGCCGCTGACGGGCGCGCGCTCTGGTAAGCCGAGGGCGACTGCGGGCGCGGGCCCGCGCTGAACGTGCGGCGCGTGCCATCAGCGCCGAACGGGCTGGTGGCGGGTGTCACCCGTTGACCGGCGAATGCGGAGCGCGCCGCGACGCGGCTAGCGGGTGCCGACATGGCCGGAATGCGCGCGCTGTCCAAGGACGGACCACGCGGCGGCGCCGAATTGGCCGGCAACACGTGGGGCGTGGCGGCGACGCGTTGCACACGGCCCTCCGAATAGTTCCGCGTGTTCTGCGCGATGTCGTGGATGCGGTAGTGATCGCGCACGATGTATGTGTGCACGCGGTACGAAAACGCGTAGCGCGTCGGGCAGAAGACGTAGGCGCTGGGCGGGTACCAACCGAGCCCGAGCGCACGACCGCCGTACCAACCCCAAGCGGGGGCCATGGGCGCCCAGCCAATGTAACCGTAGTTGTTCGAAGACACGCGCCACGTCACCCACGCGTTCGCGTATTGGCGACCGGCCACCCAGGCCCAGCCGACCCCCGGAACCCAAACCCAACGACCGTAGTGGAACACCACTCCGCCGAAGGGATAGTCGCTCTGCCAAATCCAATCGTTGTCGCTGGTGAGCGCCCAATGACCCGCGCTGACGTAGGGCGCGAAGTCGGGCCCGACCGCGTCACGGTTCGGAACCCAGACCGTGCCGTACTTCGCGTCGTCGACCCAAGTGCCGTACGGATCCAACGTGGAGCGGAACTCGGTGATTGCGCGCGGGTCAGTCTCCGCGACATTGTCAACCTGCACGGGGGTCTGCGGACCGGGCGCAGCCGGAGCGGCCGGAGCGGTGTAGGGCACCTGTGGACGCGGCGCGGCGACCGGCGCGGCCGCCGGTGCGGCGTCTGCGCTGGTCGCGTTGGCCGTCACCGCGGGGGCATCCGAGTTGTCGTCGAACCAGCTGTTCGCGTCTTGCGCGTGTGCGGGCCGAGTTGAAGCGGCGAACGCCAAACCGAGCAGCGCAACCCCAACGACTCGCTTGTTCATTTGGTAGATCATGCTTCTTCCTCGCGGCTCAGGCAACCCGCGTGCCGGCTTTCGCGTATCGGCTTGCGGACGCAGCTCCGGCGCTGCCGAGCGATCGCCGCTCGAGTGAGACGGATTGGCCCTCCACTACATTCCAACGAAATGTCGCAACTGGTTTCAGTGCAGACCCGAGATTTCAGGGCTGCGGTAGTATGGTGAGCCATGCTTCCCTTTGCTGACGCCCTGCAACGCATCATCGAGTCCGCGCCGCGCATGGCCAGTGAGCGAATCGAGCTCGGGCTCGGCGTGGGGCGCGTCCTTGCCGAAGATTTAATGGCGCACGCGCCCCTGCCCGGCTTCGACTACAGCGCGATGGACGGCTACGCCGTCGCGCTCAGCGAGTTCGCCGCGTTCAATGGCGCGGGGCCGTGGTCACTGCCGGTTCGCGGCGAGAGTCGCGCGGGCGCGCTCGCCACGCCGCTGCTCGCAGGCAGCACGTGTAGAATTTTTACGGGCGCACCCATCCCCGCGGGCGCCGACGCCGTGGTGATGCAAGAGGAAGTGACGCGCGTGGGCGACACGGCGAGCTTCGCCAAGGCACCTGCGCTGGGCGCCCACATTCGTCGACGTGGGGAAGATTTGTCGGAAGGCGCACTCGCCCTCGCTCGCGGAACACGCCTCACTCCGTTCCAAATCGGCCTCGCCGCGGCCGTCGATCGCAACGAGCTGCTCGTCGCGCGGCGGCCGCGCGTCACCATCTTGTGCACGGGGGAAGAGCTACGCAGCCCCGGCTCGCCCGCCCTCCCCGGCAGCATCCCCGACTCGAACGGCCCGAGCTTGGCGGCATTGGTCGCCGCGACGGGAGCGATCCCCGTCTTGGCCCCACGCACGGGCGACACGCTGCAAGCGACCGAAGCTGCCCTGCGCGACGCTCTGCGCAATTGCGATCTCTTACTCACCGTGGGCGGCGTCAGCGTGGGCGAACACGACTTGGTACGCGCGGCACTGGCGCGCGTGGGCGCCGAGCTCGAATTTTGGAAAGTACAAATCCGTCCCGGCAAGCCGCTCGCGTTCGGACGCCACGGCGAGACATTGATCCTCGGCTTGCCCGGAAACCCCGTGTCCGCACAAATCACGTTCGCCCTCTTCGGCATGCCGCTCCTGCGCGCCATGCAAGGCGATCGCCAGCCCATCCCCGCGCGCGGCCGCGCGCGCTTACAAAACGCACTGCGCCAAAGCCCCGGCCGCACCGGCTTCTACCGCGTGCAGCTGCAAGGCGATCTCGCGATCACGGCCGCGAACCAAGCCTCGGGCTCCGCCGCCAGCTTGGCCCACGCAGACGCACTCGTGATCTTGCCCCCCGAAAGCAGCGGGCTCGACGCGGGCGACAGCGTCGAATTGATTCGCTTGGCGGAGCTTTGAGTTCTCGCGTCACCATCGGCATTTTCGTCGGCGGCAAAGGCATGCGCATGGGCGGCGTCGCCAAAGGGCTACTCCCTGCGCCGCACGGCGGTGAGACTCTGGTTGCACGCCTGCAAAGACAATGCGCGCACGCCGCGCCGAACGCCGCGTTGTACCTCGTGGGGCAAGCCGCCCCATACGCCGCACTGGGCCTACCGCAACTGCACGACGATCCCGTCGATGTCGGCCCGATCGGCGGCCTACGTGCATTGCTCCTGCGCGCCCAAACCGATCGCAGCGCGCTTGCTCTAGCGTTGGCCTGCGATCTGCCGTTCCTCGACGCCAGCGTCATATCCGAGCTCATTTTGCCGACTTCCGCGGCCGCGCGCGTGCCTTTCGTCGAAGCGCGACTGCAACCGCTTGCCGCCGCCTACGCACCCAGCGCGACGCTCAGCGCCGTCGATCGCGCACTCGAGCTCGGGCAACACGCGTTGATGCGCGTACTCGATCAACTTGGCGCCTCGCTCGAACGCATCGAATTCGACGACGAGCGCGCCCACAGCCTCCGCGATTGGGACACGCCCGAAGACATGCAACGCTAGTTTTATCGATGGTCACGCGTCCGTCGCGCTGCGGCGCAGCCTTCGGCGGCGCAGTGCGAACGATGATTGCAGCCACGCTCAGAAAACGCTCGCCCAAGCCACGCTCAGCAAGCGTTCGGCGCAGCGCGTGAGAACACGGCGCAGCGCGCGGTGCGATGCTGAATTGTGAGCGCCCCTCACTGTCGCCGTGACCGTGAGCGCAGTGACCGTGAGCGCAGTGACCGTAAGTGCAGTGACCGTGAGCGCAGTGACCGTGAGCGCAGTGAACGCCGTCAGTGCCAGCGCAGTGAGCGCCGTCAGCGCCAGCGCAGTGAGCGCCGTCAGCGCCAGCGCAGTGAGCGCCGTCAGCGCCAGCGCAGTGAGCGCCGTCAGCGCCAGCGCAGTGAGCGCCGTCAGCGCCAGCGCAGTGAGCGCCGTCAGCGCCAGCGCAGTGAGCGCCGTCAGCGCCAGCG
>Ga0247757_10000751_pt1 | contig 25337 bp, 19 predicted proteins | sample UWRJL126311R4_FD_180929 | JGI IMG/M metagenome (GOLD analysis project Ga0247757, IMG submission 180929) | Plant litter microbial communities from Arlington Agricultural Research Station in Wisconsin, United States - UWRJ-L126-311R-4 | ecosystem: Environmental > Terrestrial > Plant litter >...
CCGCCCCCAACCCCCCCAGCTCTCCCGCCCTCATCTCGCACCACGCCTCCATGCCCGCGACCAGCGCGTCGATCTCCTCCTCCGTGTTCCCCGCATGCAAGCACACGCGGACCCTCGCCGTGCCCTCAGGCACCGTGGGCGGCACCACCGCGCGGACCATGATGCCCCTGGCCTGCAGGAAGCCCGCGAGCCGCTTCGGCTCGGCGAGCTGGATGGCGAAGATGGCGGACTCGGGTCTCGCGCGCGGGAGGCGCAGCAGCGTCTTGAAAGGCCGCGACTCGACGGCGGCGAGGCGGGCGAAGAGCGCGGCGAGCAGGGCGTGCAGGCGGGCGGCGAGCGGGACGGTGCGGCCGCGCTGGAGGAAGGCGTAGGCGGCGCGGACGGCGGAGAGGGCGGGGCGGGATAGGAAGGTGGTGTAGATGAGCGGGCGGGCGTAGTTGATGAGGTAGAGGCGCAGGAGAGGGGAGCCCAGGATGATGGCTGGGAGAGGAGGAAGGGGCGTCAACGGTGGGGACAGGAGGGAGAGAGAGGGAGGTCATCATCGGCTTTCACTCACCTCCGTTGCATGCCAGGGCCTTGCCGAACGTGTGCAGGCGCGCGAAGACGCGGCGCTCCAGGCCCAGGGCGCACACCAGGCCGCGTCCCTGAGGGCCCACGACGCCCGTGGCATGCGCCTCGTCGACGACCACGTAGCCCGTTCCCGTGGGGAGGACGTCTTCCACGGCGTGCACGATGGGCGTCAGGGGCGCGAGGTCGCCGTCCATGCTGTACACGGCCTCGACAGCGACGAACACATGGCGGGTCCCGGCCTGTATGCCCTCGCCGACCGTCCCGCACGACATCAGCCCGGCCAGCACCCCCCGCAGGTCCTCGACGCAGTTGTGGCGGAAGGGCACCAGCTTGGAGGCGCGCGACAGGCGCATGCCGTCGTGGACGCTCGCGTGGATGAGCTCGTCGTACACGATCACGTCGCCCTTCTGCGGGACGCACGCGAAGAAGCCTGCGTTCGCATCGAAGCCCGAGTTGAACAGCAGGCCCGTCTGCGCGCCATGGAAGGCCGCAATCTCGCGCTCGAGGTCCTCTGCGTAGCTCGAGTTGCCGTCGAGCAGGCGTGAGCCGCCGCTGCCAATGGGCCACGCCGCGCCCGTATCCAGCTCTTGCAAGAAAGCGTCCTTAAACGCCGGATTCCCAGCCAGGGAGAGGAAGTCGTTGGACGAAAAATCCACGTGCTGCGCGGCGAGGGTGAGGTTGCGGAGCGTGGCATTGGCGCGCCGGCGGTCGAGCAGCGCCTTGAATTTGCGTTCGAGCGGCAACGCGTCTCTTGGGCTCTCCATGGTGGCCCGAACCCTCTTTGCAGAAACGAGACCTGCCCTCTCTTTTCTGCTTGCTTTCCAGACGAGCTGAGCTACTCAATTGCTACTGCATGGTGGGGCTTGCTGGGCTGCAGGGGCCCTGGCCGTGGAGGGGCGCATAGTCGGCTAGCGCGCTCAACCAACATCGGACCCTACAGGACTGTCAGACGCAAATTGCGCGAAAAAGCTAACTCGCATGCACGCCCATCTTCGTTCCCACGTAGATAGTGCGTGACGTTATGGTTTATGTAAAGCAATTTGTCCAGGTGGGATGCCACCGAGGGGTCTGCATGAAGTAGGCATCGGAGAAAGCGGAGGGAGGGGCCAAAGTGGTACCCCCCCGTTCTGGTCGTCGACCGTGTCTATCCATCTGTCTAGATGGGCGCTAGCTTGGCGCGTAGTCTGGCGCCCGTCGATCCATGTAGGGTAAAATGCATCAGGAACCGAAGCTCTAGATTCTGTCCCTCGCTCTTTACTGCTCGTCGCCCGTTCCCCCTCCAGCGCGTTGCGTTGGCATCTGGCTCTTTCTCGGTTCGCCGTCTCCTGTGCCCTTCACATGTCGAAGACTTCGGGCGGGCTGTGGCACAATGTCCTCGCAGTCCAGGTGTACGGCGCCAACACCGGCGTTGGTAAGACGGTATTCTCGACGTTGCTAGGCGCGCACTTTAGTAGGCGAGGGGCTTGGGATGGGCGTCAGTACAGGCTGCGTTACTTCAAACCCGTGTCGACAGGACCGGCCGATGAGGCGGACGAATTGTGCGTGCAGTGAACCGATTCCTGAGATTCGAATGTGAATGAGCAACGGCTAATGCGGCCCCAGGTATGTCAAACGGCATACAGGCGCCTCTGTTGCGACGCTCTTCCAGTATGGTGACGCCGTGAGCCCACACGTTGCAGCTCGCAACGAGAGACATGTCGTAAGTGGGCATTCGACGTAGGAAAAACTCCACAACAGAAGCTAAGCCTTCGCAGCCCACCGGATGGCAGGTAACGCAGAAGTTGTACGGAAAACTGAGGGGGTTTTCCGCCCACTGTTCGTCGAAACCTGACACTACGGGCCTTGCCATAGTCGAAACAGCGGGCGGCGTCCTGAGTCCTGGCCCGTCCGGTACGCCCCAAGCAGACATCTATAGACCGATGCGGCTGCCTACCATATTGGTAGGGGACCACCGTTTAGGTGGTATTGGTTCCACTATTTCGGCGGCAGAGTCCTTGCTGATGCGTGGTTACGATATTGATGCCATTATCTGTTTTGACGACAAAAGCAAATACAAAAATTCAGAGTACCTACTAGAGTACTTTGAAAAGATGAATGTATCAGCCTTTGAGGTTCCGTGGATACCGGACCTGGAAGGCTATGAGGGTGAGAAAGAGCTGGAGAAGATGAGCGAGTATTACACCAAAGAAAGTACTTCGGGAGTCTTGAAGAAAATCGGCGGGCATCTCGTCGACAAGCACGTCAGTCGGTTGAGCAGCATCGCCAGCATGAGTGAGCGTACAAGCAAGGCGATCTGGCACCCTTTTACCCAGCATAAAAGCATAGAAAAGCCGGATGACATCTTGACTTTCGATTCCGCCTACGGGGATTTCTTTAAGGTGAAGCAGGGTAGTAAAGCTGAAGGCAGCTCTGGTGTGCCGGTCCTTTACGAAGCCTTTGACGGGTCAGCATCATGGTGGACACAGGGTCTTGGACATGGAAATCCGAAGCTGGCTCTAGCAGCGGCGTATGCAGCTGGCCGATACGGCCATGTCATGTTTGCTGGAGCAACCAACGAGCCGGCGATCACGCTTGCTGAGACGCTCCTGCAGGGCATGGAAAATCCTCGCCTAAAGAAGTGCTTTTACACGGACGATGGAAGCACAGCTGCTGAAGTAGGCATAAAAATGGCCGTGAGGGCAGCCTGCAGTCGATACGGTTGGGACGGAAAGGCAGACACAATCGAAATCCTCGGTCTGCAGGGAAGTTACCACGGCGACACCATCGGGGCTATGGATGCTTCCGAGCCAAGTGTATACAACAAGAAGGTTGACTGGCACCGCCCGCGGGGCTTTTGGTTCAATTACCCTACCGTCAAGATGAGAAAGGGGAAGTGGATCGTTGAGGCTCCAGAAGAGTTGCGAGACAAGTTTGGGCCTGAAATGTCTTTTAATCACTTGGATGATGTCTTTGACTTTGATGCTCGAGGCAGTTCACCGCAATACGAGGAATTCATCAAGGCCACCCTGGATAAACTTACCCACGAGGAGAAGCGAAAGTTCGGGGCTTTGGTCATGGAACCGATCATTCTCGGTGCGGGTGGTATGATGATCGTGTAAGTTCGTCCCTCGCCACCTATAACCCCATGCCATCCCTGACGTCTTCTTTTAGCGACCCTCTTTTTCAGCGTGCTCTTGTCGAAGTAGTCCGTTCTTACGATTTTTCCTCGAAGGCAGATGAAATTTCAACAGGTCCCCATGACTGGACCGGCGTCCCGGTGCTCTTCGACGAGGTCTTCACTGGTCTATATCGCTTGGGTCACTTCACTCCCTCCAAGCTCTTACGCACGCACCCTGACATCTCGATCCATGCGAAGCTCCTGACGGGAGGCCTTCTTCCTCTTTCGGTCACCCTTGCTAGCCAATCCATCTTCAACACATTCCTCGGAGATGGGAAAGCAGACGCGCTACTCCACGGGCACAGCTACACAGCCCATCCTATTGGCTGCCATGTTGCGAACACAAGTCTGGCAGAAATGAAAACTCTGTATGAAAGCGAGCAATGGCGGACCTTTCACAGCGCCTGGGACAGAAATAGGAGCGGAGACGCCGAGGAAGAGAGCGCCAGCAAGGCCCCTACCAAGACATGGAGCATGTGGAGCCAGAAGCTGGTAACGGAGCTGTCGCATCACCCTAACGTGGACCATGTCATTGCGCTTGGATCCGTGCTAGCGGTATCTTTGAAGGATCACTCGGGTTCTGGTGAGTCTTACCCGCAGACTGTTTCTAATCCTTGGCCTTGTTCACCTTCTCGGGGAGACGAGTAAACATCAGCTGATAAGATGCCAGGCTATACATCGAACGCGGCTATCGGACTACGCGATGCCCTCCTGCACGATGCGGGAGAGCACGACACCCCTGTACACTCACGTGTTCTGGGTAATGTGCTGTACTTGATGGCGAGCATGACGTCCACATTGGTTGATGTACAGGGTGTGGAGGCGGCGCTACAGAGGCAGTTGGACCGGGTGTCTGGAACTGCAGTTGAAGAGAAGGATTAAAGGCGGCGGTTCGAGAACGAAGATAAGAACGCACAGGATCTATGGTTGCGCAAACGACATGTTCCATGACTGCTCGATTCCCTCTTGGCGGTAAAAAACTAGATTCTTGTGACCGGCCTTGGCTCATCTGAAATTTCGGTAGCCAATCCAGAATTGAGTGGAGCGAGGTAATGGCTCGGTTGCGCTGATCCAAGTGTGCAGACCGTGTGGAATTTTGGATAGTTGGGGTTGGAATTAGCAATGCCGAGTTTTCGCTCTTTGCCATGCTTTCACAAGGAGTGGGACGGGACATACTTGTGGCGATGCTTGGGTCTGGTCAAGCACAAGACACGCGGTCTTGCACTGAGTCGGCGGTTGGCCACTTCCGACGTCCTGTACTGGCATCTTGTCCAAGTAGTTCTCCGTCAAACCAGCGCTCTTCATTGGTCAGTGCAGATCTGATGCTGTTGGCCGGATTGGCTTTCAGGCGACTGAGACTGGACTAAGCCAATGAGCGATTTTTCATTTGGTGGATGTCGTTGATGCCAAGTCGCTCGCATATCGCAAGACGTATTCCAGTGATGTCTGCGGGGCCTAGTATTGCCTACTACTCTGGGTCTGTCTTGTTGCGTGTCGCTCGCTGAAAACATGCATGCGCTATCTGACAGTATGTGTGCATGGAAATTCAGGTAGACGGTAGACAGGCATGCTCCATGTATCCATGAGCACCCGCTGTGGTGGATCTCCTGGTTGCCTGCTACCTGGTCGCCGGGATTATAAAGAGCGTATCCACCTCCTCGTGCCTCTTCATCGCATCGACAGTCGACAAGGCAAGCGACGCGGGACGATTGCTCACACCATCATTTACCGCAACAGGAGGGTCGTCGGCCGCATATCAGCGGCATAGCGACACCAAGACGCTGGGCAATGGGGGAAGGGTGTCTGTCGGCGGTCATTCGCTCCTTTGCCATGGCGGCTTGCCGGAGGAGATGTGAAGGCAGCGGGCAGCGCAGGCGTGCCTTTGCAAGGTGCATCGGTGCATTGTCGGGAGGGTGGCCAAAAGCATGCAGGTGATAAGCAGCGGCGCTCGGCGGGTGGTTTCTCGAAGACAGCCAGAAGGATGGGCAAGCCTGCCGCGGGGCACTAGGCCTGGAGCAGGGCGGTGGGCCATGTCAACCTGCCTGATGCGGGCTGGTGGTGTTGATACGAGGGCGCGCACAGCCGTCGTTCGAGAGGATGCCGTGCGGGGAGCAGCCGAGGAAGAGAGCCGCCCAGCATTCGAGAGGTTGGCGCCCAGTCGGGATAGGCACGCCTTCGACCTCACAGAAGATTCGCAGAGCCGTCTTGCTGTGCCTTGCTGCCAATCCGCGCCGCATTGTCGTCTGGGCGCCCAGGGATCGCATTCCCATCTCACCATCCTCTTGCGCTGCTGCATCGACGCGGTGCCGACCTCCTTGCGCGCTGCCTATCGTCCCGGATGTCGTGAACGCATTCACCGTCCATTCACCAGCCTGCGAAACCGTTTCCACCGCATCGCCTGTCTGCCCGCTCAATGGCAACGATGGCGCCCCGAATGATGGTGTCGATCCGTGCCACCGCCATGCGCCAAGTTTGGATATCATGGCACCCAGGGCGGAGACCCTTGGCGTTCTCGTTCTGATGGGATGATTGCTGGGATAGATGGTGGCGCTCGATAACGCTGTACCTCCTGAAACGCTCATGGCCCCCGTCGCCAATTGCCATGCCCAGCCCAACCCCGTCTGATTGCAACACCGTAGTACCACTCACCTGCTGGAAGCAGCATCTAGCTATCACGGGGGTGCCCCTCGCTTTCGGCCCTGCAGGTATAATTACAATCGCCTGTCCACCTTGCCGGGCCCCAGCGAGCTCGCCCACCCCGCTCCAGTCTATTCATCCAGCTTGCTCTACGACAGTACTGTCTGCCCACCATGGCTGCCGCCGCTGGACAGAACGAAGTCGACCTGGCCATGAGCTACGAGCCCAAGCTCGCCACGCCCATGTTTGAGGTCAACGAGAAGGAGGCCTTTGCCCGCGCGAGCACCAGCGACAGCCTTGCCCACCAAGCACCTGTCGAATTCGAGGCTGATCTCGAGGGTGAGGAGCCTACGCCCGAAGAGCTGCAGACCCTCTCACGTGTTTCTGGCAAGATTCCATGGATTACCTTCACTGTCGCCTTCGTCGAGCTGTGCGAGCGTTTCGGATACTATGGTTGCTCCGTTGTCTGTAAGTTCATGCTTCTCGTTCTATGAAACATCAGCCGACTAATTGGATCTGCACAGATACGAACTTTATCCAGCGCCCGCTGCCTGAGGGCCACCCCACGGGTAAGGACCCCTCCAGCGAGGGACAGCCTGGCGCTTTGGGTATGGGCCAACGAGCTTCAACTGGTATCGTTCTTTTCAACCAGTTCTGGTCTTACACCACCCCTATCATGGGCGCCATCATTGCCGACGAATACCTGGGACGATTTAACACCATCTTCATTGCCATTGCTTTCTCCATTGTCGGCCACATTCTTTTGATCGTCTCTGCTCTGCCAACCGTGCTTGCCAGTGGCAAGTCCATCGCCCCTTTTATGCTTGGTGTCATCACCCTCGGTTTTGGAACCGGTGCCTTCAAGGCGAACATTTCTCCGCTCATTGCTGAGCAGTACAGGCAAACTAAGCCGCGTGTGGTCAAGGATCCCAAGACTGGTGAGCGCGTCATATCGGACCCCAACATCACCCTCTCACGCATCTTCCTGTACTTCTACATGTTCATCAACATCGGTTCTCTCACCGGTCAGATCTCCATGGTCTATGTCGAGAAGTACATCGGTTTCTGGTGTTCGTACTTGCTCCCCACCATCCTCTTCTGCCTGTGCCCGTTGGTTCTCTTCTTCTGTCGCAACAAGTATCACAAGGCCCCGCCGACTGGTTCCATTGTCGTGCGCTCCTTCAAGCTTTGGCGTTTGGCAGCCAAGGGCAAGTGGTCTATAAACCCTGTTCAAACACGCAGGAACTTGAAGTCGGAGAACTTCTGGGAGGACGTTAAGCCTAGCAAGCTCGGCGACCGCAAGCCTGACTGGATGCAGTTTGACGATGCGTGGGTTGACCAGGTAGCCCGTGGTCTGCGTGCCTGCTCTTGCTTCACCTGGATTCCTCTGTACTGTAAGTCGTTCCCCCTTCAGGCTCCGCTTAGCCCTACCTAACACACCTCAGGGCTCTCTTACAACCAGATGAACAACAACCTTGTCTCGCAAGCCGGGACGATGACCCTCAACGGCGTTCCCAACGACGTCATCACCAACCTGAACCCCATCTCGCTCGTCGTCTTCATCCCCATTGTCGATAACTTCCTATACCCCTGGCTGCGCAAGAAGGGCATCCGCTTCACGCCTATCAAGCGCATGGCCGTCGGCTTCATGCTCGCCTCCCTGGCCATGGTCGCCGCCGCCGTCATCCAGCACGAGATCTACACCTCCACCTCCTGCGGCAAGTACATGAACGACTGCGACGTCAAGTCGCCCCTCAACGTGTGGATCCAGTCGGTCCCCTACGTCTTCATCGGCTTCTCCGAGATCTTCACCTCCATCACCGGGCTCGAGTACGCCTTCACCAAGGCGCCCAAGAACATGCGCTCCGTCGTGACCTCCTACTGGCACTTCATGTCCGCCTTTTCCAACGCCCTCGGCCAGGCCTTCGTGTCCGTCTCCGAGGACCCCTACCTCGTGTGGAACTACACCATCGTCGCCATCCTCGCCTTCGTGGGCGGCATCCTCTTCTGGATCCACCAGCGCCCCACGGACAAGAAGGAGGACATCTTGAACATGCTGCCGGATTCGAATTACATTGGCCGCGACCGTAGGCACAGCATCGCCGAGGAGGAGCAGGGCCATCCGGACACGACCACGGTCCAGCCCAAGTAAGGTGCAGCTTTGGTGTTGCAGCGTGTCTACGATCGTATATGAGCGTCGTTTCGCGGCGAGGTTAACTTCCTCTCTCTCTCTCTTTGTGTGTAATGTTAATGACGGGGATGCTATGTTGTATGTCGGTTGATGATAATGATGTTGCTGCTGCCGCTGCTGCCGCATGGAAGGGTTGCCAGGAGAAGAGTTATACCATAGCACACTATACCATACCATATCATACCATATACCTACCAAACAACATGAACCTCCACCCTGCAATAAAGTGCCGATTACTCTTGCTCTTCTCCTTCCCTCCCTACTCCTCGTCCTCCCGCCTTGCGACGTACCTTGTTGATGCATGCACCCAACCTATATCCCCAGCTCTTCGTTATTCGCGCCGAAAAGAAAGGACGTGTGAAGTGCCATTACACTAGGATGCACGCGCCCAGCGCGGGCCGCTAGTTCCAGCTACAATGCGCCAGGGCGCAAAGTGGAGACGGGTGCGGCACGTGTTGACGTCGCGCTCTGCCCTGTTTCGCTTCGAGTGGCTTGGGCTTGCGGGAGGCTTTTTCTTGGGGGAGGGGTCCGATGTCGCTTCGCTCGCCATGGCTTTGGCGATTGCTTGTGCGAGAGGAAGAGAGTGCTTGTGTGCTGGTCCGGTGTCGTATCGCCCAGCTTATTTGGCGTTGGCGAGAGGGGGCAGAAGCGTTTGTGTTGGAAAGAAACAGCAGGAGGCCTGGGGTAATGGGAAGGCTCGTACGAGGAGGTAAGACATACACCAGTAGTTTAGGTGGCAGGAACATCGCCAAAATGAAGAAAATGAGACGAAACAAGGCAAGACTCGTCAAGGAAACAAAATCAATACCGGTAAACTAAACGCCGATGATCCATCGCCTTACCGACAACAAACAAAGGAACCCATGAACAAACACTACACGAACAGCGCCAAACCCAACCGCAACTAAGCCCAAGTTCCTATTCCTATGCCTATGTCTTGCGAGAATAGGTTTGGCTATTCGTAATCGTGTACTCGCGCCCATCGATTATCCGCATGACGTTCTTCGCCGCGTCGGACCCATACCTCTCCGACCACAACGAGCAGCCCGTGCCCACCGCCTTGTCTTTCAGAAGTACTGTGAAACTGTTGAAGAACTCACAATTGTCGTCGTAGTAACAAGGACCAGCACACGCCTCAGGCAGGTAGTCGCTAGTGGCCGTCTTGTTGAGGACACCACGTAGGTCAGGATATCCGGTGACGAAGAACCCCAAGGCGGAGGACATCAGCGGAACATCGAAGGGCCAAATGACGGCGTTGTAAAGGTCGTCTTTTAGGTTAAAATCAGAGAGGAATTCCGTGTTATTGACGATGGGCTTGTGGCCATTGCGTGGGATGATGCGGTTGTAGCCTTTGTGAACAATTGTCAGTCAGTGATGAAGATAAGAAACATGGAGACGGGTAACAGGAATTATATGCATAAGCATGGGATATGAGGATTAATAGAAGGACAAAAGGGCAGGATGAGGACGGGATAGGGACAAGATGGTGAAGTGCAGGAAAAGAAACAGTTACAAAGAGGGAAGACGAAAAGGAAACCAGCAGAGATGAATGCACCTACCACTGCTCCCAACAGCAGCCCTCTGAAAACTCTCCCAGTGGTCAACGCTGGTCCACTGATGCGTGTTCGTAGTACCATCCTCGGTGATGACGTCCTTGTATAGAGCACACTTGATGTTTGTGATTGGCTCTGGAGACAAGCATTCAGGCCCCAAATCGTATTTCGGCGTACGCTGGAAGTAGATATTGAAAGCCTCGCATTTGGGATCAGCATCGCACCACTCGGCACAGGCTGTGGTGTTGTAGGTGCTGTTAAGCAGGTGGTAGGTGAGATAGCTATCGGGATGGACCGATGCACCGAGCACATTGATAAATTGGGGTCGGTAGCCTTTGGGCGTCTCAGCTGCTTGGGCCTGGCGACTCAAAGAGTTGTTAGGAATAAGATAGGCCCCAAGAGAGCCATCTCCGGGGATGGTTCCATTGCTGGGCAATGCATCAGTAATCCGTATGAATAGGAAGGCTGGGTAAGCACGGGTACTGACCTGGAGGGGTTGAGGACTTTGCAGTCGCCGTTGTGCTGCCCAGGAGATCTAGCAGGGATGGCAACGATAAGTCTGCTGAGAGATAAGGCTGCGATGATGAAATGCATGTTTAAGGCTGTACCGGACGCTTTGGCTCAAAAGATGCTGTGCGGAAAACCTAGAGTGTAGAGAGAAAGTGGAAAGCCGCAATCAAAATAAATAAAAGAGCAGCGCCTAGACTCTGGGCTAAACAAAGAGTTGGACGTAGCTTCTGCACTTGGATTCTTTAGGGAAGCGACCACATTGTGATCAGGAAGGCTCGGTCGGTCAGGATGTCAAAGGCAAGTCATACTGCGAAGCAGTACAAAATCTTAAAGTCACAGCAGTTGACGGTGTTCATTTCGATGTGTGGTTTGATCCGGTAATAAGTCATGGTAATGCGAGCATTTTGATAAATTCCTCTATGAGCAAGACTTAATACACGAGGCGCTAATCGTGTTCGGGGCCACCACGATAAATGCAACGAGATACGTAACTCCGCGCTACACAGTTCAGGAACTGCAAGGCAGCAAACCTTCCCAAAATCCGTTGATAAGACCAAGTACTGCATGAGAGAAGCCAGCAGAGATGTGGAGACAGATGTCATTTGCCTGATAGGCTGGAATGCTCTGAATGCTGGGACTCAACAAACTTGTCCTAGAACTTAAGCAATCACACCCCAACTGTCTCTTACACCAATCCTTGTCCTCCATACCGGCAACCAAAAAAAAAAAAGAAAATTCCCCATCCCGCGCATCGAAATGGCAGAATGTCCAAGCACACTATTACCCGTACGCATCTCCGAGCAGCATGATTTACTGGTATGTCACACTACTTATGTTTAACAAGTTGCACGCTGACAATCAGCCAGCAGCCAATGGCTCTACCGACACCTCCTCCAACACCACCGTCACCACCACCTCATCAAGCTTCAAGCAACCTGGCAACTGGAGCAACCCCTCAGGACCCTCTTACCATTCAACGTCAGCGGGTCAATCAGCTGGCGCAAGACTACCAGAAACAGTCTCTTGCTAATTCTCGGAGTGCACTGGAGGCTGGGGAGCGCCTGGTGCAGGCACGAATCGCATACAGCCATCTGGAAGCTGCCGCTAGGACGGAAGAAGCGACGTTTGCGTTGGCTGAGACCAGGTGGAAACCGCGGAAGCAAATAGTGGAAGCTGGAGAGGGGGAGGAGAAGGGTCGTCCAGTGGAGTTTGAGAAAAACGGAAAGGAAAACGAGACGAAGTAATGGCGCGCATAGGGTATCGGAATGGAGCCCTGCGTGCAGTCGAGCTATCTTATCGTCTTCTTAGAATTGCTTTTTGAGAGGCGCAACGTTCTGTACTAGAATTTGTTAGCTGATAGATTGGATATACGGGCAGTTTCATACCGGAAATGTGAGATCTGGTTCACGTGCTTTCTGAGCATATAATCCTGCCTCGCAATTTACACTGCTCCACGCGAGTGAGACGTGCCTTCTCACACCAGTACCTATCATATCAGTCCCAAAACGCTCAACCCCTTTCCTCTGTTCAACGTGCTATCAGGACTCAACTCTCCATCTGCACCCTGTGCAAGCAACAACTCAACCATCATACTTCTCTCTTTAGCATCCACCTTCGTCGTCGAAAGCACCATTTGAAACGGCGTCGTCCCATCCACCGTCTCCTTGTTAACATCCGCCCCCATCTCTAACAACCACTTCGCAATCTGGTACCCGCCCGGCGTCTTGACCGCCAAATGCAGCGGCGTCTCGCCATGTAGATTCGGCGCGTCAAAGGGAATCCCCATCTCGACCAGCCACTGCACATTCTGTAGGCGCTTCCCAAGCACAGCGGCGTGGATTGTAGAGTGGTACACAGTGTACGAAGTGCGCATGATGTCCGCGCCGTACTCGACGAGGAGCTCCAGCACGGGGACAGAGAAGGCGTACGCGGCGCGGATGATGAGATATCCGAAGTCTATATCTGTGGCGTTAGGGTCGGCGCCTTCCCAGAGGATCTGCTCGACCTCGCTGGGCGTCGTGTTGCTGGAGATGTTCTTCAGGATCCAATCCAGCGCCGCCCGCTGGTCCTTTGTAAGCTGCCTGCGGGTGTCTCTTGCGACAGCAATCTTGTCGTTGGTTAGTTTGTGGTGGATGATGGAGCGTTCGGAACCAATGATGGTGGGCGCGATTGGGTAGACGGATTGTTTGGATCGGGCTCGGGCTTCTTTCTGGGTGAGTTGCGGGGAATCGACCTTTTGTCTGTTTCTACTTCTTTGCGATTTGGCGTCTGAAGAGGAGAGAGTGTGGATGCCTGAGGTTCCAGTGCCAGGTCCCGATGCGATGCTCTCGGCGTAGAAAGTTTCCCGGGACGGAGCTCTTTCATCGGAACCTTTGTCTGCAAAAGTAGACCGTAGATTGGTTGATATGATGGACGGAGGGTGGGTGGCAGGTGAATGCAAAGCCTGAGAGACCACGTTCGCTATCCACGCTCCTATTCCACCCGAAACAGAAAGCGGCGAGGGTAACGATGGAAGGCTCTTGTCCTGTGCCCCATAGAGACCGTAAGAGGCATGCGGCTCCGTAGCGTCTGTTTGCAGCTTCAATCCTTTCGGACGCGTCTCTGATACTGGGCGCTCTTCTACTTGAAAATCAATGCATCTTCGCAGCTTGTCCAACGAGCTCTGTAAACTTGGTAGTCGGCCCTCAACCAACTTATTGATGCGCATGCGCTCGATATCAACCCTCTCCAAGAACGACAGCCAAACCTCTGGATCCGTATCGTCGAAAAAAGACCGTCTGTTTGGTGACGCAACTTCGCTTTCGGATTGGGGTTCAGTGAAGCTGTGTTTATTTTTAGCAACAAATCTCCACAACTGGGGCCGCACGTACAGATCCACTAGATCTAAAAGCAGATCCAATGCGCACCTCACGGCCTGCAAATCATGTCGTAGGCCAATCAGCTCCTTCTCCTTGAGCGCCTGCCAGAGTCCCTTGCGGAATTCGCTGGCAGACAGTCGCACAATGAGCTTATGCAGTCCTCCGGTCGCGGTCGAGCAGCAATCCATCATCTCGGATGCGGCTTCGATCAAGAGTGGAGGAAGGCTCGCGTTTGCAGAGGAGAAGTCATCTCGTGCAATGTCGAGGGCGAGCTTGATGGCAAGCAGATCTGCAGTGAATGCGTTGATATCATGCCTGGCATCTCGGAGCCCACGTCCTATGCCAGCCGTGTCTGCGACGATCTTTGGAGCAAAGGTGAGCATACAGAGCCAGAAGACGAGGGGAGGCGACGTACCTGTGAGATGCCAGACCCTATGGCGGCGCACTTCGCTGCAACGGTGCTGTGGCCAGGCATCGTGACCGATTTCCTGCCGCGGAAGCGACCGTTGGCCGATGGTTCACGGCAACGAACCGTTCACTGCGCTGACGGGGTGGTTGGAATGGGAACGGTCGATAAAGTTGGGGTGGAAGGGTATTCCTTTTGCAAGACGCAGCACAGTCGCTGTCGGAAAAGTGTCCAGGGAAAAGAAAGCCCCCATGGAATAAACCCGGAACCTGGGATGCGGACGACGGGGGTTATCTAGCAGGGAGGCCATTATGCAGCTGTGCTGCCGACAGCACAAGGTGTTCAAGACTGCAGGCATGCGAGGTTCGCCGAGCCCTTCCGCGGGTGTCTGGGATAGGGGGTTCATCCCGACGGCGAGTTCCACGGCTCCGCGAACATGCCCTGGAAAGCACAGTGCCAGGTGGACGCACATATTTGCCAAGCAGACTAGGAACTCGACATGCTGCGGGCTGAGAGGGCCGAAAGGAGCCAATCTGATGACGCGCAGCGTTTGTGGCGGCCGTATCGGCATCTATCTAACAATACGCCCACGCGCCAGGCTGACGCCCCAGGTCGTAATTGAGCAATGCAAGATGTAGGGCGCACGGCATGATAGGCGGCCAGTCCGATGTCTTTTGTTGGACATCTCCGGCTTACGTTTGGCTAAACGTGTCGACGCCCGAGTGTCCGGAAGATCAAACATGCGCGTCGAGATGCAAGCGCAGGAGCCGCATCATGTCCAGAGCTCCAGAAATTTCCCAGGCCCTAGAAACAGACAGGGCTAGCTACCCGCTGATCTAACTATAAACAACCTCGAGCTCCACCGGTAGCCTCGTCGACTGAGTCAGACGGCATTACCGGAGAAATTGATAACCATCCAGCGCTGACTGCAGACGGTGGCAGCGCTGCTTCAGGCACGTCGATAAGCCAGCACAGGATGCGTGATGGTAACTGTATACACAGCAGGCAACCGAAGGATGCTTCAGAGGGCTGACGGAGGCATTAACATGCGAGGTTGGAACCAATAGCTTAATTACTAGATACGCCACCACCCTACGCTTCAGTCCACGATGCCCGGGGGCAGGAACGATACGTAGTCAATGGGCGCTGGCTCCGAGCCATCTGGGCGCCCTACAATCTTAACAGCATCGCCTTTCGTTACTTTCACGCCGGGAAACGTAATGCGCGTCGCAGAATGTCCATCCAAATACGTCGAAGGCGCGTGGCCCAACTTATCCTCCAGATCTCCCTTCCAACTGCCAATGGCTCGGTCATTGAGAAACAACTGATATTGCGATCTACCTCCGATCATATCAAAATAGTTGACCGCTACATCATATGTTCCGGATGCAAAGGTGACATTTGTGGTCGCAGTACCAGTCGAAGAATTGGATGTTGTCACAATGGCTTTGGAGTTGGATGCGGTGTGGAATGGGTTCACAGAGTACGTCTTGTACCCACTAAGGGACATGTTCTCGGCCTCGATCCGATACGTGTAGTTACCGACCCTCTTCGCTCGGTCTGGTATGCCCGACAGGTTGTTGTAGAAGCGGTTGATGGCATCGCGCCAGACAAGTGAATGTCCGGCTTGGTAGGTTTGCCTGAAGAGAATGTGCTCATAACGTTCCGTGTCGATCAGGCCTTTTAACGATTGCCACTGTTTCACAAACGTCTGAGCTGTAGCGGCACCCTCGTAGTGGGCATCGTAGAAGTGCTGGATTACTGTCTTTCCGGACTTTAGGGCGTGCGTGTAGTTCACGTGATGAAACCAAAGCAAAAGATTATCGGGCGTTGTTTCAACCTTTTCAAACTGGGCGGCAATGGCGGGTGCGTACTGGCCTGCATTTCTGGTTCCATTCTTGACGGTGCGGTCCATCCCAATGCTGTACTTGTCCGCGCGTGTCCATTGACCCCAGCCATTGTTGTCTTGCGACGCTGGGTTGGGGCCAAAATGTGTGTAGAGAATATCTGTCAAGGTTTGAATACCGAGATTTCCACTGTAGTTTTCATAGGCAGGCCAGGACTTCATTGACATGTCGGTGATGGTGTCCAGGACTTTCTGATCAAACCCGAATGTCAGACGGATCCAGTCTTGGAGGATGTCCTCAGAACCCAACGATGGATCCCATGCCAGCAGCCCATATGCGTAGAGGTTCTTTGAAGATTAGCGGAGCGTGAGAAAAGTGCATGCAATAGGCAGACTTACTGACATAGCAAGATGACTGCCGAGCCACGTTGTGTTAGTGCCAACGTTCACCACCCCAGCTGACCCACCCAGCGGCCTCTGGAAACGCTCACCAGAAATTATATCTTGCACTTTAGAGGGAGCGTTGTCAGCCTTCAAGTCGAATCCGAGAATCTCTTTCCAAAGCGGCGCGAGGTAGACCAGATGGCATTGCTGGCCAAGATACTCTTGAGTGACTTGGAGCTCAATTGCCGTACTCGTCTTATGAAGCGTAGAGAACAGAGGCGAAGGGGGCTCGCGAACCTGGAAGTCAATGGGACCGTACTTAATCTGAACCACCACATTGTCGTCGAACTTCCCATCCAGATCTTTGAAAAATTCAACAGCAGCATTGGCACGGTCCGCTGTCCAGTTGGCTGGATTGATATGATTGTCGTATACAAACGCGCGGAACATGATCACTCCTCCATGGGGCTTTGCTGCTCGTGCAAACATGTTCGCACCTTCTGCCAACGTTCGATTGTACGTCAAGGGCCCAGGCTGACCTTCACTGTTTGCTTTGACAAGATATCCCGCCATGTCTGGAACTCGCGCGTAGATACGATTGGTGACGTTGGCCCACCACGCATCGACCCTAGGATCCAGCGGATCGAAAGTATCTAAACCTCCAAGGTTCTTAGGTGAAGCGAAGTTCAGTGATATGCCGAGCTGGACACCATAGGGTCTCATAACGTCGGCGAGTCTTCCTATGCCATCAATATTTTGATCATTGAGCAGTGTGGCATCCGCATTGACGTTGTTTATAATGATTCCGTTGATACGAATCGAAGCTAGAAGACGAGCATATTCCTCTACTCGAGTCACGTTGCTGAGAACACCTCCTTTCTGGAAGAAGATCGAAGGCCCGGCATATCCACGCTCGATGCTTCCATCCATGTTGTCCCACTGATTGACCCAGCGAATTGGCGCGTGGGGATTGGACACGTATGATACTGTATCGAACTTTGCTTGTGCAAGTCGCGAGAGGTAATCAAATGCGCCGTATAACGCACCCCGTTCATTCTGGCCGACTATTATCACGTCGGTTCCTTTGGTGCTGAGGAAATATCCATCGGCCTCGATATTTTTGCCTTCACTGAAGTTTCCGTAGGCTTTCTGATATGCGCTGACGGTGCCCACTATGATTGCGGATGCGCCACTTTTGGAAGTGCCGATGCTAAGCTCTTTCCCAAGGATACCCTTAATGCCTTTCTGAAGCTCTTGGCCCGAGGTATATACAGGGCTACTTTTGGTGTTGTTCAAGGCGACAATAGACGCAGGGAGAGCACGATACTCCTTTGCCTGGGGAACTGGAGCATACCGTAACCATCCGCGGGAGCCATTCTCGGCTGCAACAAGACCTAACAAAAAGGCAAAGCAAACGGAAAACAGCATCGCTTCTAGTCCAGTGCAGAGACTCTTCTTCGACGCATAAGAATTTTTCGATATCCAGAAGTCATATTTATATGACGCCGTCCATGCAGCCCATCGATTGGAGGAATAAATGAGGACTTTGGCTGCAGCATGTCGGTCATATTCAGGCTAAAAGCCGGGTAGGTAAAATAGATACTTCACATAGTCGAATCTAGCGTGCGGAGAGAACAGTAGTCGTTCATGGAAAGGAGAGGAGTGGCGATGATCCGAGTTGCGGAGAGAACCCCACAAAGATCCTTGCAAGGACGTCAGTGGGGTCAGGGTGCGGTGCATTCATTGGACAGCCTCGGCGAGACTGGGGCATAGTAGCTCCGCTACCCCGTCATCTGGCTGGGACATGTTTTTTCATCGAACGTAGGCAGGTCTATTCCAAGATTTATAACATCTGGTTTGCGAGTAGAGAGTTCGTGATACACAACCTGAACACAGCACGTGACTTTTACTACTTGCACGCGACTTAGAACTAGGAACGATACAAGAGCGCGTTCGATCAAACGAACCGCAAGACTAAAACGAACACATCATGAAGCCACCTTTATAAGTCAATTAATTGCCCGAAGACTACTTATAAATCCAACTTTTACAACCAATTTGTTCAACAAGGATATCATCCAGATAATGTGCTAACAGTGCGAATCGTAAGTATTCTGTCATTCATTGTGTATCAAAGTTGCCACGCAGCTCTTTGACATAAAGTCTAGAGCCGAAGGCAGTCGCTCGTGAGTCTAATTACAAACTATAAAGTACCTAAAACGGTCAGTATCTTACATGACTCGTAGCAATTGAAGAAAAGTACTTGAACAGATGCATCAAGCGGCCGATCTACCATAGCTCACTCCTTCTGCTCTCCCTGACCCATCGTCTTCATCTCATAACCATCCTCCTCCTCTGGCCGAGGCCTCATCCAAGGACCGATCGGGGTTCCTTTGCGGTCTCGAGGAAACATATTAGTGTTATAGGGCTTGAGCCTGACTGGTGGCACAGATGAAACAGCCTCATGGCGCTCCGCCTTCCTCAACTCCTCTTCATGAATCTTCTTAGAATCGAGCCTCAGATGTCCGCGAATGTTCTCTTTTGATACGATGCGAGGACCAAGCAGAGGCAGAGGAGGCGGCATCCGTAGCGAATCTGGTCCGGTACTAGTACGATGGCTTACTGCGCGTGCTGGGTGCTTAGCTGGAACAGGTGGTTTTGGAGAGTTCTCATCAAAGAGGCCCCATGACTGAGATGACGGCCGCTCTACCGTTGGTGTTTGGCCTGGCCAGGGTACAAGCATAGGAGACGCAACGGTCGGTGTATCACTAGGCCATGGAACAGGCTTTGGATCGCGGCCGTCCCGCAAGAGATCTGAGCTGGACCGCAAGTGATCATTGCCTTTAGCACCTGCAGGCTGAATCGATTCCGTGTAGCTCGATCGCTGTCCAATACTATAGCTTGCATCATGCTCGAGGGTGGCGTGAAGCCGATTTGCGATGAAATTGGGAGATATATCGTACTCATAGCCAGAACCTGAGTAGCTGGGCATACGGTGTGAGGTTCCTGCAGTTTCTAGAGGTGTTGGTGATCCCGCATCATTGACTTTCATCTTTCTCTTAGGAGTAGTGAACAGTGGCTTGGGAATTGCACTCAACGGATACATTGGAGAAGGCGCAACTTCGGGCGTTACCTGCTTGGCCACAGATGCCGAGCCGTGGGCATCTTCCGTGAAAGGATTCGAATTTCGAACAGAGTTGTAAATACGGTCCGAAATTTCTCTCTTCGGGTCTGGACGTGTAGCGGCAGGCGGGGTGGAAGGAGACGATTTAAATTTTCTCAAGGCATCTTTATCGTTAATATTCAGGTTTTTGAGGTCTTTGACAACATCTTCAGGTTCTGGTGAGCTTGAGAAGTTTAGGCGACGAGTTACACCATGCAAAGGGCTCTTAGGCTCTTCCACTGGTGAGTTTGACTTAGGAACCAAACCAAACACTCCATAAGGGAGCTTCAAGTCTAGCTTTCCTTTCTTCGTTGGACTTCCAGAGATGGACGTCAATTGGGCCGAAGGAATCTCGGAAGCCAGCTCGGAATAGTTGCTGGTCAAACTTCCTGAGCGACGGTGTCCGGTACCAGGCCGTTCAGAGGCGTTGGCTCCCCTACACATAAACATAGGGCTCTCACGTCCAGTTCTAGCACGATATCCAGGAACCGAACTCTTTGAACCATGAAGATCCCGCGTGCGCTTCTTGCGCTGTTGTTTTGCTTTCTGTGCTGCTATCCAGCCGCCAACTCGCGATTTGAAGTCTCTAGGTCTCTCGACAATCTGTCCGTATTTGGGGTATATATCTCGAAGTTCTTTCTCAATGTCAGCCTCTTCCCTTCTTGTGATGGCTCTCGAAGAGCCTGTCATTGAAGCAATGAAAGATGCTGGCTTCTCGCGATCGCGCGGATAGGATATCACACGATACGGATTCGCACTCTCAGGAACGACAACGTTGCCCTCGGGAAAAGCAACTCGGCTTGGAGAGCGCTCTTCGATAAAAAGAGCTAAGCGTCCGTAGTATCTCCTGCCTTTAGGATCGTATGAATCGCGAACGGCGTTGATGATGGGCACAAATACGAGCTGCCAGGCTGTGCAGACGTTCCTGGTTTCGAAGAACTTGAATCCGAACGGGTTCCTCACCTTTCCGACACGGAACTCTTGTAGAAGCCATGCGTACATCATCTTCTCATGCTCCACCATGCCCCAACTTGATGTGTCAAAGCTTCCGTACTTTGTGTGATCGACTGTGTAGAGAGAAGTTGTGTCGTCTGCCCGCGGATCATACCGTAGCTCGCCTTCGCTAAAGTTTGTGTAAAACCATAGAATGTCCATGGGTTTTAGCGCCTTAGCTTCTGAGGTAAGATTCTCTGTGGAGAGGCGACTCTCTTTAGAAGGAGGTTGCGTCAACAGGAACATGGCACGGAAGTGAGACCAGGGCTTGAGGAAGGCCTCCAAGGCAAGGAAGTGGTTCTCGAGTCCTTCCAAGCCCTGCAGTTTGAGGAGACTCAAAGCCTCTTTGAGAGCGGGCGTGATCTTGTCTTTGTTGGAGCGCGGCGCGAAGACATTACGCAAATTCGTAATACTGACAGTTTTAGTCCCAGAGAAACGGTGACTGTCCATGGCGACAGCTCCCAGAGAAACTGGGCGTACAACTTGGGAGAAAGGTGGAGATGCGGGTAGGAGGAGGTGGCTTGTTAGTTCAAGATGTGTGAGGAATAATATGAGGGCGCGTTGAGGTGAGATTTTGAACGGCGTACCGTAAGTGCGCTGTCCTGGTTACGGAAGTGTTTGTTGACAACGCAATACGCAAACACGTAAGTGAAAGTTCGCACATAATATTTAGCACACGGTCTTCAGTGTTCTCAAGCTATCTCCATGGTGATAAGGTGTTACTCGCAGCCTTCACTCGTATCAAACTGGGAGAGCCTCAGATGTTTAGCGTATGTTTCACCACCGGTTTTGTTTCCCATTTTAATGACCACAAAAATGTTAAACAAGGCATTGGCGTTCACACGCAAACTGGTAACACTAAGCCATAACCGTTTGGGGATGGTATCTACAGCCGCTCTACTAGTTGTACTGCAGGAAGCAAACTCTAGAGTTTTCCCAAAAGGCTTCATCGCAAAAAGATCTTGACGGAGTTCATATAGTATTGTACATATTCATGATTGTACTGTCGTCGCACTAATAATCTCACATTTACTTTTGCGGTCCTAGGCTTTCTGGGGGCTGCGTGATCTTTGTGAGGTGATCACCATTCAACGTCTTCAAAAACTTTCCTAAGCCTTCATGGCTATAATCCTTCTCGTTCCACATATCTTTATGATATTTTACCTTTCCGTCCTTGTCCAGTGTGAGCGTCACCAGAGAATTAACCTTCTTTGCAACCGGAATTGGCTTTGGAGTGTATTCCTGCTGTAGCTTGAAAATGATTTCGTCCTCTTTACTTGAAACCACCTCGGTTTTGATGGTGCGCGATTTTGCCATGATCATTGGTATGCCTAAATGAAGTTAACGGGCACAACCAATGCCTCTGGACTTAATCATTTCACTGACCATACCACTGCCCTGCAATCTTATATCTTGTATCGCAAAAGCTCCAGGGGTCATCGTAAACCGATTCTTCAGCATATACTTGCATATCCTGTTCACTTGCACTACTAGAATACAGACTGCATATTGATTGAATAATGCGCTGTCTCTCTGGCGCTAGTTGGATAGAGCTCTCTGGATGTGGCTCATAATCAACGCCTGTAGAGGAGTTCTTTGATGGATCGGGGTTGGATGTAAGCTGGACAGGATCGGGACGCTTCTCAAAAATTTGGACAAGTGATTCGCCCCTTGGATTAGACATCGTGAACTATGCAGCACAAAATATAACTTAGAGAAGAAAAGATATGTGATTTTGTGCTGTTCACGATGTTAATTGAGGCAAAGTCATGATGTCAGAATTTCAGACTATGAGCTATCCAGTAAATGGTATTCGTCAAGATTACGCTACACCCGAAGTAGCCTTAAGCGGTAGATCTCGGCTTGCTGAAAGAGCTAGCATGATAGGGTAGCGAATTTTACTACTTCATAGCCATCTTCCTACCTCTCTAGTAGCTCAGCTTTCATCAAAGGTTATGCAGAGCATTTTTCTAGCTCGCATACAACTTGAGCTTAGAATTCTCTCTGGAGAGTAGAGTTCGCCGGACTATTGTCGGATATCGGGGTGTAGTCGAAATCGTTTGAAAGGCACCTTCGTGGCCCGCGAGTGTGCTCTACCCATCTTGGATAGCAATCTATTGCAATACGGAGTAAGCAGTCTTTGTCTGAAGAGTTCGTCAGTTGAGCAAACCTCTCTAATCGTATCAAGCGTTCTCCACAGGCTAATCTCTAACAAAACAAGACCGGGGCTGTATATGTCAAACTCTGGTCGATAACGATGACGCTTCCGAGAGTCAAAGGAAATAGCATTAGCGTGACGATATATATTCACATTTTCCCTACGACTTTTCAATTTTGACAGAGGATTCGATAGGCTTTCAGAAAAAGCTGAAAGATGATCTAGCCTGGAGAGACCCTAACTGAGGAGATATAGCTGTGACGTTTCGACCACAGCCTCGGTATTTTCCAAATTATTCGATCCATTGTGCCTATGTGTAATCCATCCTTTTACGGATTGTTGAAGAGGGTAGTGTTGTCACTTCAGATCGATTTATGAAGCCAATGCACCGATTGAAGATGGTGAACCGTCAATGCGAGCCTTCTTCCATTGCAAAACGCTCGCCTGGTGGTGGCATCGCGGTTGAAGAGTCGATGCGGCCCTAATGAAATCGTGCGAATGATGATATTGTGGTTTACTCTTGTTGGCATCAATCCTGGGAATTGAAATCGTGAAGAAATCCCCGACTCTGAATTAGCGTCGTCGTTGATTGATTCCTTACATCTTAGTACCAGAAATTTCTGGAGAAGATCCCTATCATTGAGGAGCATAACCGGATCACTAAGCTACAAGGTCAATTCTAAACGCAGAGGCTGTTTTTTGTGATGAGACTTCGACTTCACTAGCACCACCTCCCGCTCAAGTCGACAAACATTTCGCATTTCACTGATATCGTTTAGATCGCCGTCGAAGTCTTCGATGCGGTACACACGGCTATTGGCTTGCATCGTAACGCTTATGCCAGGACTTGGCCCATTAGGATCATTGAAATCCTCATCTTGTAGCTTTTCATACGTGCAAATCTCTGGATATCCGACCTAGAGGGAAGTTCTGCAACAATGCCTGCGCCTAGCGCAATGCTGCTTAAAAGGGCTAATTCGGCTTAACGAACACTTTGCTCCTGTTGGCTCATTGTTAACAGTGATTTCAAATCATAATTAATAGCAGTTATGCCACTCAGGCGTGCCTGAAAGTTTTCTGTCCACTGCAACCTAATGCACAGACTTGTAATAACATTGACCTTACTGACACTTCTGTAGTGGGAGGTTGAATGCATCGAGAACTGTATCGTTAACTTGCAGATCATCTAACTCTTGCTTCTTCGACGGTCTTCTGAACCATGACCTCTTCGATTTGGGCGTAGCGGGCCGAACAGAGCCGAGGCTCGAGAGGCGGTCAGCACGTGATCTTGGAGAATGTCCAATGATCATGTGCTTATGTACATGAGAAGTGACAGCCCCGGTAAAGTTCCGGAAACCGGTGGAAATCAACAGTGCAGCAAACTACACTGGCTAGCGAACTTTCCTAATTCAGTAGTTTAAAAGTCGGCGGAAAACGAAAACGGCGACTTTGATCCGATGTGAAAAGCAGAATTTCCGGTGGAAAACCGGTGGAAATCTACAGAAATCGACGCTTATTATATTCTGATTACCGGATTAGGTAGGTTCAGCAGCTCTCCGAGAAGTGCGAGCGGGCTCCAAGACATCGGAGTGGATACCGGGGAATTGCTGTAATCGACACCTTTAAGGAGACTTCCTTGATTAGGAAGGTTAGCAGGAGGTGGAACAGCTTTGTGAACTGAATTATTGTATACTTGTGAAAAGGCTGCGCCAAAGCCGTGTCTTGAATTGCAACAAAGCTTACCTGGGAGGAGGTAGAAATCCAGGGTTCTTCCTAAACGTTGACTAAGATTCACCGAAATCTGCACCGGTCAGTGATCGATAGCGATCGGAATCCTGCCGCATTAGGCAACTTCAGGATCAGTGGTGGGAGGGTTGCTGCCGGAAACCCACCGGAAAATCTAATACAGTAATCTACAGAGTTGCTAAACCTTCCTGTTGAGGCAACGTAAGATCGGGGACCCGAAGGGTTGCATCGGCGAAGGGTAAACTCCAACCAACGTCCAAATTTGATGAAATCTGCACTGATGATGGCAAAGGCCGCCAAGTTCTTGTTAGAAGAGAGTGATATGGTGGTGATAGATTGCTATTTCTAGTACGCACAGAGCATCACAGGCTACCGCGAGCAAATATCCTTCACCAATAAAAAGCCCAGCTACTGCTACAAGATAAGTTCCCCTCTAATGACAGAGAGGCGCGGCATAGACTACTTCTCCAACTGGTTTCTTGAGCCTGACCGAAGTGACCAAATATAACGGTAAAACGTACTGCAGTATAACGTGTGTACAGTTTAAAGTATTCTCGACCATTTACTTGCTAATGAGACATTCACACATACTTAAGCGTATCTTATAGCCACTTCAAAGGTTCCAGTTATTGTTTTTTCTCAAGCCCAAATTTTGCTGCTTCCAGCTTTTTTTTGTCATAAAAGATCCAGAAGAACACTGGAACAATGCGTAATTTTGTTGATCTGAGACTCCTCTTTGTGTTTTAGGGAAGTTCTGGATTATTAAAGAGAGTATAAAATTTGTAAAATAATATTAAGAATTAAGAAAGTTATTAGACTATTTCATTTTCGATTCGGATTTTTGATTTGTTATTCACGTGGCGCATCTTGGCAGGCAGCACTGCAATCTTCAGCTTCCTAAGAGGTCTGGAGTCATAGGTATAAGACCAGCCGGCATGTGTATGTAGAGTAGGGATCTCGACTCATTAGTAATAGGAAACATGGCTTGTAGTTCTCTTAGAACCCTAGGAGGTATCGCGAGTTCGAGCTCAAGTTCGAGTTCGGATTCTATGTAGAGACGGCATAGCGATGGCGATAGGCTGGCTCAGAAAGATCATGGGTACACCCCACCCCCCCCCCCCACCCCCCCCCCGCCCCCCTGCTTACACAAAGGTGCGCAAGCGGG